>Ga0315903_10006367_pt1 | contig 15088 bp, 14 predicted proteins | sample LakEriMetagenome_7_FD_203524 | JGI IMG/M metagenome (GOLD analysis project Ga0315903, IMG submission 203524) | Freshwater fungal communities from buoy surface, Lake Erie, Ohio, United States - Buoy 2 MA119 | ecosystem: Environmental > Aquatic > Freshwater > Lake | place: USA: Lake Erie, Ohio...
CATGAATAAAAATGCTCCCAAAAATCCGATGAATACTAAAATTTCTGCTAACCCTATACCCGCAAAATTATTGGGTGCATCTGCTACGTGGTGTTCTGCTGCTCCATGCTCACCATGAGTTGCTTCAACAGCATGTGCATCTTGTGTAGTGGCAACATCGGTAGCAGTGTGATTACCAGTATGTTCTTTAGCTTCAGCAAACAACACTATTTCTCCTTTCTCTGTTAGAGCTGCGTTACCTTCGTGGCCACCAGCGTGGTGTCCATGTTTAGCACTATTCCAATTTGGCTCAACTGAAGTGTAGTTAAAGAAATCTACATAGTGACCAAAAATTAACAATACAGCACCAAAACTTATCATTCTAAAATTACGCTTTGCTTCTCTTCTGATTAGGAAAAACAATGGGAACAAGAAGTTGATGATTAGCGCACCGAAAATGGTAACCTTGAAGTAGGGTTCGTTGAAACGTTTAACCCAAAAGTTGGTGTCCTCCGGTATGTTAGCATACCATTGCAACATGAACTGAGAAAACCATAGGTAAGTCCAGAATATTGAAAATCCAAACAAGAATTTACCTAAGTCATGGATATGGTTTTCATTAACTTGAGCCAAGTAACCTTGAGATTTCAAGAAAAGTACTAATAAAATTGACATTGCCCAAGCTGCACAGCCGTAACTAGCAAAGTTGTACCAACCGAACAAAGTAGAGAACCAATGTGGATCTAAACTCATAATCATATCCCAACTTACTGCTGATTCAGTTACTGCAAATACTACGATAAATGCGGCAGCCCAAAGCTTAGATTTCTTGTATGTTGCAGGATTTGTCTGATCTGCTTGAGCAAAAAATTTATCAAAGCTAACAGAGAAGAAAAACCATAAAACTGCGTAAGCTACAACGCGACTCACCCAAAAGATTGAACCAAAGTAAATGATTTTAGTTGAGTATTTCGGAATTCCAGCGCCTTCATGAACAATATGCTTAGCATGGTCATACAAAGGATGAATATCTAATAAGCCTGCTACTAAAATCAACACTAATAAAGTTCCACCTACACGTACCCAAGCTGACATAGAAATAAACACTCTTTTCAGTAACGTTTGCCATCCACCATAAGCCAACTGAGTAGCAGCAACAACAAACAAACCAAACAATGCGATACCACTAAAGAAGTAGGCATTTGTCAGTAAGTTAGTCCAAAAACGGGCGTGATGATTTTCTGGATGTAGAAAAAATACCGCAACAAGTCCTAACAGTCCTGCTAACATCATATAGATGAGCGGTTTTTTTATCTTATCGGTAAATTCAAATTTCTCAGTCATTGTATATAGTTATTATATCAGTTCTTAATTAATTACTTCTTTTCAGTTACTTCCGCAACAGGGGCTGAACCATCAACACCGGCCATTTTTTTAATGTATTGGATTACTTGCCATCTTTCATTTACAGACATTTGAAATCCGTAACCACCCATTTGTCCTTTACCGTAGCTTACGCTATAGAAAATATTTCCATCATTGATTTGTTTCAAACGCTCAGAATACTTTGGCGGACGTGCTGTATAAGGACCATCAGAGCCATCCGGCAACTCTACGATTTGCCCGTTGCCATCACCTTTCTCTCCATGACATACCTTACAATTAATTTCATACAATCGTTTTCCCTCGGTTAAATTAGCTTCTGTAGCTTCTAATGGATTTTTTATGCTTATTGCCGCTTTATCATACTCCTCTTGCCATTTCGCCATATCGTGCGTAAAATGGTTCTTAGCCATGTAACCCATTAAAAATTCAGCGTTAGTTTTCACTTTATCATCGTTGGGAATCCATCCGCGAGGTATGGTACCTTTTACCGGTAGCAATGCGCTCATGTTATGTCCCTCCGGAGTTTTCACTTCACTAGTGGCATAAGTTTCGTAGGCATTGCTGTAAGTCATGTCGGGCATATAAATAGTTCCCGGCTTTTTTACATCACTGCCACAAGCTGCCATAATCAAGGCAACCGCTGCTACAGGGATTAGTCTAATCGTTTTCATTTTCATCTTAAATAGCTCTAAGTTTCTTTTATAATTATTCGCCTTCAGCAAATGTTTTGTCCTTAACTTCTACTGCGCCTTCTGCGGTGCAAAGACTTTTAATTTCGTTTAACTCTGAATCAGAGAGTTTATCTGCTTCGAAAATCAAAGCAAAACGATCATCAGTAGTACGTGTATCAAAAATACGTGGCACTCTACCTGGCCATAGTTTGTTACGTACCAAGTAAGTCAAAGTCATACCCCACGCTGCGAACAATACAGTCATCTCAAATGTAATAGGGATGAAAGATGGGAGTGGCCAATATGGTTTACCACCAAAGTCAATTGGATAATTGGTAGTCATTACCCAACTCATAAAAGTAAGTGCTAGCGTTGTACCCGTTGCCCCAAACATAAAACCAGCTGTATGCAAACGAGTATCACGAAGACCAAGAGCCTCATCTAATCCGTGAACCGGAAATGGGGTTAAACTGTCATAGATAGTTATCCCTTTGTGGCGTATGTGCTCAATGGCATGAAGATAAACTTCTTCATGATCCCAAAGCCCGACTATAAATTTGTTATTTGCCATTTTATATGTAATTCGTTAGGTCTAATAATTATTTTGAATATTTATCCATAGCTCCTCTCAACACAAAACCTCCGTGAGTTGCACCTTCTGCTTTTGCTCTTTCTGCTTTAGCGGCTTCTGATGAAGTACGGAAGATTGCTTTCACCTCTGCAATAGCGATAACCGGGAAGAAACGACTAAACAACAAGAACAAGAACAAGAACACACTGATTGAACCTAAATAGATACCTAAGTCTACCCATGTTGGTGAAAAATATGCCCAGCTAGATACTAAATAGTCATCGGCCAATGAGGTAACAATAATTACAAATCGCTCAAACCACATACCGATATTTACGAAGATGGAAAGGATAAATGTTACCCATAGATTTCTTCGCATGCTCTTGAACCAATAGAATTGCGGAGACACCACGTTGCAGAACATCATGATGAAATAAGCCCAAAGGTATTTACCTAATATACGATTGTAGAATGCAAACTGCTCATACAATGCTCCTGAATACCAAGCGATGAATAACTCAGTCAAGTAAGCAATACCCACGATAGAACCAGTCAATACAATGATTTTATTCATTGATTCTATATGGTTCACTGTAATATAATCTTCAAGATTAAACAGTTTTCTTACAATCAACATCAACGTTTCCACCATAGCGAAACCGGAGAAAATCGCACCAGCCACGAAGTATGGAGGGAAGATGGTCGTGTGCCAACCCGGAATAACTGATGTAGCAAAGTCAAAAGATACGATAGTGTGTACTGAAAGTACGAGTGGAGTAGAAAGACCGGCCAAAATCAAAGACAATGACTCAAAACGTTGCCATTGTTTAGCCGAACCTAGCCATCCGAAAGAAGCGATGTTGTACAATGTTTTTCTCAACTTACCTTTAGAACGATCGCGAATAGTCGCAAAATCCGGCATCAAACCTGAGTACCAAAACAATAGTGAAACGGAGAAATAAGTCGAAATAGCAAACACGTCCCAAAGTAAAGGTGAGTTAAAGTTTACCCAAAGTGGACCTCTTGTATTAGGAATTGGGAAGATAAAAGGAGCATCCCATACGCGACCCATGTGGAAGATAGGGAACATACCCGCACAAATAACGGCAAAAATTGTCATCGCCTCAGCTGCTCGGTTGATACCTGTTCTGTAACGTTGACGGAATAATAATAAGATTGCAGAAATCAAGGTACCCGCGTGACCAATACCAATCCACCATACGAAGTTGGTGATATCCCATGCCCAACCAATCGTCTTATTCAATCCCCATGTTCCGATACCGAACCATACGGTCCAGGCCAAACAGAATACAAAGAATAATGAACCGGCACCGGTTAATAAAACCATAATCCACCACATGGTAGAGTTACGTTCGGTTGGAGCTACTAGATCGTCAGTAATCTTAGTGTATGTTTTATCTAATCCATTGATTAGCGGCTCCCGGAATTCTGATTCGTATGCGTGCATTGCTTATAAGTTATCTGTTAAATAGAATACTGTCTAGTTAAAATTATGATTCGTGATAGTAGTCAATGATTTCGTATTGTTTAGTCTCTTCGCGGTTACGTACTTGAGTTAAGTAAACAACGTTTGGCATAGTGTGAATTTCTTCGATTACACCAAAGGTACGTTTATCTTCAAATGCTTTAAGCACTTCGCTGTTCTTATCATTTCTATCACCAAAGATGATGGCTCCTGTTGCGCAAGCTGTTTGACAAGCTGTAGTAGCTTCACCATCACCTAACACTCTGTTTTCTTTCTTAGCTTCAAGTTTAGCTGATTGTAAACGCTGAACACAGAAAGAACATTTCTCCATAACACCTCTTGAACGAACTGTAACGTCAGGGTTTAACACCATGCGGGTAAGTGGCTCATGTAAACCTAGAGTTTCAGAAGCTACATTTTGGTCGTTGCTTGTACCATATTGTTTATCAAAAGCATCTGCTTGTTGGTAATCATACCAGTTGAAGCGTCTTACTTTATATGGACAGTTGTTAGCGCAGTAACGAGTACCGATACAACGGTTGTAAGCCATTTGGTTCAAACCTTCATTGCTGTGGTTAGTTGCTGCCACAGGACATACGTTTTCGCAAGGGGCATTGTCGCAGTGTTGACATAGCATAGGTTGAAAAACCACATCCGGATTTTCTACAGTTCCGGTATAGTAGCGGTCAATACGCAACCAGTGCATCTCACGAGCACGGATAACTTGGTCTTTACCTACAATTGGTACGTTATTTTCAATGTTACAAGCTACAACACAAGCACCACAACCATCGCAAGAGTTTAAGTCAATGGCCATTGTCCAACGATGACCCGGACGTTTGTGCTCATAGTAAAGTGTCACCATCTCCTCCATGATAGCCGCACGGTCTTCATTTCCTGCAGTATCATTTTTCTTGTATTCGTTAAGCGTGGTTTCTTTAACTAGTTTACGTGTTTTAACACCACCCAAATCTTGTAAGGTAATATTGAAGTGAGTTTGTGTAATAGCTACCAATGCAGTTTTGTCTGTTTTGGTTAAAGTTGCTGTGGCCACATTGGTGAAATTATCACCGCTTTTACCTAACAAACCGTAAACATTTTTACCTACACTCAATTCGCTATGTGCTACAACCTCGCGACCATAACCCACAGCTACTGCTAATGTTCCTTCTGGAGTTCCCGGCACACCCACCACTGGTAATTCAACCGATTTTCCGTTTACGGTCAATTTACCTACTGCATAGCGTTTTTCTTTAAAATCAGGATCAATATTGTATCCGTTTTTGGCATACCAAACTGGACTAACCATAATGTAGTTATCCCAAGTGATTTTAGAAACCGGATCGGGTAACTCTTGTAGGTACGGATTATCACTCCAAAACCCATCACCCACGGCAATTGATTCATAGAATTTGACTTGCAAAGCACCCAAACCTGCTGCGGTTGCAGCTAATTCACTTGCGGCTGTACTTGCCGCTGCTCCATTGAATGAAAGTGTAGCTGCATTTCCTGCCACTACTACTTCACCATCGTGAACAATGTTATCCCAGAAAGCCCAAAATCCAACATATTTAGATTGCTTACCGTAGATATTAGCTTCCCAATACTTTTGAATGTATTCGTAGTAATCTGCAGGTTTTCCTGCCCATTTCAATAATGTTTCTTGAACTGGACGAGTATCAAATAATTTAGAAATGGTAGGTTGAGTGGTATTGAAAATACCTGCTTTAGGCTCTGCATCGTTCCAACTTTCTAACCAATGGTTATCCGGACAAACATACTGCGCTGCTACTGCTGTTTCGTCAACACGATTGGCGAAAGAAACAGAAAGTTCTGCTTTTTTGATAGCCTCTGCTAAACCGGCTACTGGTGAACTGTAAACCGGATTTGTGTCTAGAAAAAATACCGCTTTGTAAGTACCTGCGTTTAGTCCTTCAACTAAAGTAGTTAATGCTTTATCAGAGCCTTGTTTTAAATTATATGGACGATCCCATGTTAATGTAGTACCATAGTTTCCTAATGCTTGGTTGATGGCATTAGCTAGAACTTGTGCATTCGTATCATTTGATCCAACCGCAACTAGTGAATTTCCGGCACCTGCTGCTTTCAACTCCTCAGCTACTTTACCCACTTTGGCATTTTTAGCTGAACCACCGGCTACGATTACTGAGTATAAATCAATAAGTGCATTTAGCTCTTCTGATGGTTTTACCGCAATTCTTGTATCTGCTTTGAACCCGGTAATAGTTGGAACTGCCTCAACTTGAATGTGTCGGCTCATTTCTCTCTTTTCGCTGTTTACTTTGCGATTTGACGCATAGTCACCGGCAAATTCTGTCGGAGAAATCCAAGTACCTAAAAAGTCTGCACCAACGCCAACAATTACCTTTGCTTTCGCAAAATTGTACGAAGGGATGCCTCTTTTACCAAAAGTTTTCTCGTTGGCATCTAATATACCAGAGTAAGAAACTGCATCATACACTATGTGTTCTGTAGTGGGATAAGCAGATTTAAAATCGCTGATTACACTCAGTGTAGATGGAGAAATAATAGTGTTAGAGAAAAGAGCAATTTTACCTCCGGAGGCAGCAATTGTTTTTAGCTTTGTTCCAATTTCATTATCCGCTTGTTCCCAAGTAATATTTTCTTTTGCACGCTTCGGATTTCTAAATCGGGCACCATCATATAAACTCAATACAGAAGCTTGTGCACGTGCACTTGTTCCAGTCTTGGTTACAGAGGATTGTTTATTGGCTTCAATTTTGATGGGGCGACCTTCTCTTGTTTTCACTAAAACAGCTCCAAAATCACCGCCTTGGTAGAATGCTGACGAATAATAATTGGCAATTCCCGGTACAATCTCTTCCGGACGCCAGATATATGGAATAGACTTACGAACCGGCATCTCGCAACTTGCCGCTACAGCTGCTGCTGTTACACTAAAACCAAGCATTTTAAGGAAATCGCGTCTGTTTGATTTCCCTGTGCTGATAGGTTCTGTGATAGAACTTAAAACAGGCAATTCGTCAACAAATTCCTTTTGAGCAACGGAACGAAAACCTTCCAATTGTTCTTTTTCTTCTATCCCTTTCCAATATGTTTTATCTGACATTTGTATAATATTATTCGTTTTAGAAAGCTTTTCTGTCTTTAAAGATTAATAGTGACAACGCTGACACTCTGTTCCACCAATAGTTTCTACAGTTACTTTGCTGATTTTCTTTTCTTTCAACTCATCGTGAAGAGTTTGGAAAGAGGAGTAATAATTATTTGAAGCAAATTGAACTTCTGTTTGACGATGGCAGTTAATGCACCATCCCATTGAGAGTGGCGAATATTGATACACTTCTTCCATAGTTTCAATTGGACCGTGACAAGTTTGGCATTGTACTTTACCTGCATTTACGTGTTGAGCATGATTAAAATAAACGTGGTCAGGTAAATTGTGAATTCTCACCCACTCTACCGGCTTTGGCTCGTTAGCATAAGTCTGAGTAGCCGGATCCCAGCCCACTGCAGCGTATATTTTTGCAATCTCTTCTGTGCCATATTTCGGGCCTTTAGAGATATTTTTGTGGCAATTCATACAAGTGTTCACAGAAGGGATGTTAGAATGCTTCCCTTTGTTTGCTGTGCTGTGGCAATATTGACACTCAATTTTATGTTTTCCGGCATGTAAAGCGTGAGAATATTTAATTGGTTGAGTTGGTTGGTAGCCTTGTTGACGACCTAAATGAACACCCCAATCTACTGACTTATAACCTAGGAAAACTAAACCAATCAATACAAAAGCTACCACCCATTTTGTTCTCTTGTAGAATGGTGTTTTGTGCTCAACTATTGCTTCCCCTTTACTTTCTGCTACAATTTTGTCCAACTTATTGGTTACACCAATTAAAATGGCAACAAGTATCAACAAGAAGAATACGAAGAAGTACATCGCAGAACTTGGACTCTCGCTTTTTGGAGCATCGCTACCTACACCTGCTGCCGGAGTTGCAGCAGCTGCTGCTGGAGCGAAAGCATCCGGATTTTCTACATAAAGCAACATGTTGTCGATAGCTTCATCGCTTAGTGAAGCGAACACATTCATCTCTGAAGGGCGGCTTGCAGCCATATCCGCTGCATATTTGTACCCAGAACCGGATGCGTCTTTCCAATTCTTTATCCAAACATAAAGCCACTGCTTACCGGCCTTGCCTTTGTATTCACCGGCACCTTCCCAACGAGCGGTTACGCCCATTAAAGCAGGACCAGTTCCATCAGCTTTCGGATTATGGCAAGCAGCACAATTGCCTTTAAATAAATTTTTTCCCTCTGTCCATTTACCCTTGTCTACTTCAGCGTGAGCGAAGAAAACACTCATGCTTAACATAGCGGTTAACCAAGTGGCTAGGGTAATTTTTTTGGATGTGTTTAGTATATAGTCTAGTTTCATTATGACTTGAATTGTCACGGAATTGTAAAAAAATGCGAGGCAAATATGTGTACGCAGGTTGAAATAACCAAGAAAAATCTCACAAAATTTCAACCATTTTTTACAATTTATATGAAGTATAAATAACACCTTCAAACTCAATGCTAGTAAGGGTTTCAGCAATTCGCATTTTATCTACCCTCGGTCGATTTTTGGAAAATGTTGACAATAAATTTTTTAGGACAGTGACTTATCTTCATTTGTTAAAAAAATAGTCGATACTGAATTAAAATTTCCTAATCGTAAATAAAAAGTAGTCCCCTTTCCGATTTCACTTTCAAACCATATCTCACCGTGGCAATCATTGTCATCTCACTTATATCGTATATCAAAAAAGGGATGAGTACTGCTATTATAAAGAAGTTCTCAGATTGCGATAGAGGACCAATGAAAAGCCCATTTAAATAGACTGCTAAATATGCTGTAAATAAATACATCATCCTTGATGCATTAGTTTTCCCTTTATAATTGAGGAGTAAAACGAGGATACAAACCAAGCCAAGCAATAATGTAGCTCCCATCCAATACCACTGATCCCAAAAGAATGCTAAAATGGCATATAAAATCGAGCCGCCTAATGAGTTTAATGCAATGAAATTTGTGACACGGATATATTTTGCTGGTTGTGATGATGTACATCGTTCACTCCAAGATTCATCAATGATTGAATAACAGAAAAGAAAAAGTTAGTGTCAGCAGCTTTAGGTGAACTAACTGACATATTCTGCATCATATTGCTACTAGCAAAATCAAAATTTTTCTCGTTTGTTGACATTGATTATAAATTTGGCATACTTTTTCACATCCTTGTACAAACTTCAGCTATGAAAAGTTACAAATTATTTGGTCTAATTATGATAGGGTTACTCATTATAACTTCATGCAATGTAGCAAAAAATTATTTCAGTAATGGTGATTTTGAAAATGCGGTAACCGTTGCTGCACAAAATTTGCGAGCAAACAACAAACGCAAAACCGACATTATCGTTTTGGAAAAAGCATTCCGCATCATTCAACAACGTGATCTCAACAGAATTCAGCAGTTAAAACTAGAGGGCAATCCTAACAAATGGGAAGAAATTTATGCGATTTATACTCGCATCAATCAACGTCAGCAGCTAGTGAAACCACTTTTACCTTTGTTTATCAAAAAAGAATTTAGAGATGCAGATATTCAACTCGTAAATATTGATGCTGAACTAGCCGAATCGAAGAACAAAACTTCAGAGTTTATGTATACCAACGGCTCTCAACTTTTAGCCAGTAAAAACAAAAGTGATATTCGCGCGGCACACACTGAATTTACGAATTTAGAAAGAATAAATCCTAACTACAAAGACACTCGCTTAAAAATAAATGAAGCGCTAGAAAAAGGAGTTCAACAAATTTATATCAGCATAAAAAATGAAGCTAACGTAGTTTTGCCCAAAGATTTTGAGCAAGCCGTTACGCAAATAAACACAGCTGACCTCAACACTAGATGGCTTCGCTTTACCACCAACAGCAACACACCGCGCGACCACAGTATCATCATCTCACTTAAAATGATTGATGTTAGTCCAGAAAGAGTTAGCGACAATCAATACAAAGAGCAAAACACCATTCAAGACGGGTTTTACTACCCAAAAGACAAAAATGGAAACTTTCTTAAAGACAGTTTGGGCAACAGAATTAAAGAACCTAAAATGATTACTGTAGGTGCCTTAGTAAAAGAAACTCGTCAATACAAAACAGCAATAGTGTCCGGTGATTTTCAGTTTTTCGATATCAAACAAAATCAACTAGTAAAGTCAGTACCTTTCTCTGAAACAGTGGTTTTTGAAAATTTCTTTGCCCAATTTCTTGGCGACCGAAGAGCGTTAAGTCAAGTTTCGCTCCGAAAAATTGGTGGCACACCACTTCCTTTTCCGGCAGATTTACAGATGATAATGGATGCCCATAGCTTTGTTAATAACAGAGTTCAAGACAAAATCAGAGAAAACATCAACTTATTGATGAATTAACTTGGGGTGCTATTTGTTAGGATTTGTAAAATTAACTTACCCAATTCAAATTCTCTATTATCTTTAAAATATAACTTTTTTAACTGCGTCTAATACAATCTAAACGACACAGAAAAAATGAGTTTCTCCGCCACAATGTCTTCAGAAATACAGAATGATTCTATTAGCGAAATCATCAACAAAGAACGCAGGCGTTTGCTTGAATTCATTCGCAAGCGTGTGCCTACGCAGCAAGATGCAGAGGACGTATTGCAAGATGTATTTTATGAGTTAGTCAACACTTACAGATTGATGCACCCTGTGGAGCAAATGGCCTCTTGGCTTTTCACTGTGGCGCGCAATAAAATCACCGATCGCTACCGCAAGAAAAAGCCGGATTCTTTGGAAGACCACTTTGCTATTCGAGCAGGAGATGATGGTGATCGCTTAGATATTGCCGACTTTTTGCCTGGCAACATGAACTCGCCCGAAACTGAAATGATGCGTGCAGCTATTACCGAAGGATTAATGGTGGCTTTGGAAGAATTGCCCAAAGAACAACGCGATGTGTTCATTATGCACGAAATAGAAGACAAAAGCTTTCAAGAAATTGCTGAGATAACCGGTGCAAACATCAATACACTTTTATCTCGAAAACGCTATGCTGTACTTTTTCTACGGGAAAAGTTACAATCGCTTTATGATGATTTAGGACAATAAAATAACTGTATGAATACACCTTTAAAAATTGCCGGAATTGTAGCTCTTTTTGTGTTAGGCTTTTTTGTGCTTGGCTTCGGTACCATGCACCTTTGGAATTGGATAATGCCCTATCTTTTCAAGTTTCCTACTGTAGATTTCAAAATGGCTATTGGCATGGTGGTGCTATCTAAAATCCTCTTGGGCGGCATTAGAATAAAAACAGCCCCTATCGGTCAACGAAAACTTTGGCGGGCTAAATGGGAAAGTATGAGCGATGAAGAGCGTAAAGAGTTTAAAACCAGCTTCGCTGAAAAATGCCGCACCAAATGGGGCAAAAACAAATAAGCTATTATTCATTCTGAAATTAGTAAGTAAAAAAAGGCGCTCCTAGGAGTGCCTTTTTTATGATTATGTTGTAGTTAAACTTATGCTTCTACTTCCTCTGCCACCGGAGCAGAAACTGCTAATGCATTTTTGCTAGCTACGCTAATTTTAACGTGGTTGCTACGCTTACGTAAACGATAAGCACGACCTTGTGGTGCCGGCAAGAAACGCTTCATAGTTACAGCTTGCTCTACTAAGATTTCGCGAACTATCAAATCATTATCCTCAGGACGAAGACCTGTTTTTTGCTCCCAGTTGTTGATGGCGCTTTTCAATAGTTTCTCTAACTTGTTAGAGGCTTCTTGCTTGCTAAATTTCAAAATAGTAAGCGCTTCATAAGCTCCTTTGCCTCTGATCAGATCAGCTACCAATCTCATCTTACGAGTCGAAGTTGGGTTATTGCGGAGTTCAGCAAAATATTTCGTTTTCTTTTCTTCCTTGATGCGATCTGCCATCGCTTTTTTTCTGTTTGCCATGATTAGCTAGTATTACTTTTTTACTTAATTCGATTACTTAACTTTTTTCGAAGAGTGACCTTTGAACTGACGAGTAGGTGAAAACTCTCCCAAACGGTGACCTACCATATTCTCTGTAGCATAAACCGGAATGAACTTATTCCCGTTGTGTACAGCAAACGTATGTCCGATCATTTCGGGCAAAATCAAAGAAGCGCGGCTCCAAGTTTTGATAACCGATTTTTTACCACCGGTGTTCATCTTCTCCACTTTCTTTAATAATTTGTAAGCTACGTAAGGGCCTTTTTTTATTGAACGTGCCATATTTTATTTGTTGTCTTTTTAAAAATGTTCAGCAGTGATTATTTGTTGCCTTTAGCACCTTTTCTGCGTTGAATAATATATTGTGAAGTTGCCTTCTTAGGTTGTCTTGTTTTCAAACCTTTAGATTTCTTACCATTGCGTGAGCGTGGATGACCTCCAGAAGAACGACCTTCACCTCCACCCATCGGGTGATCTACAGGGTTCATCACTACAGGTCTTGTGCGTGGTCTGCGACCTAACCAACGCTTACGTCCGGCTTTACCCAAGCTTTGCAAACCGTGGTCAGGATTTGAAACTGAACCAATAGTAGCTACACAAGTCAATAAAATTCTTCTGATTTCACCTGAAGGCATTTTGATGGCGGCATATTTCTCTTCTTTAGAAAGAAGTTGAGCAGAAGTTCCTGCGCTTCTAACCAAAGCTCCACCGCGACCAGGATACAACTCAATGTTATAGATGATAGAACCTAGTGGCATGCTTCCTAGTGGAAGTGCATTGCCAACTTCTGGTGCTACATTATTTCCTGAAACGATTTTTTGACCAACTTTAATACCGTTTGGTGCAAGAATGTATCTTTTTTCACCGTCAGTGTATTCAATCAATGAGATAAAAGATGTGCGAATTGGATCATATTCCACAGTCATTACTGTTCCTTCTACATCAAACTTATCGCGTTTGAAGTCGATGATACGGTAACGTTGTTTGTGACCACCACCCATATAGCGCATGGTCATACGACCGCTACTGTTACGACCGCCCGATTTTTTGTAAGGTGCAAGCAAAGTTTTTTCCGGTTTGCTAGCTGTTAATTCATCGAAAGTAAGGAGTTCGGTAAACCTTAAACTCGGTGTGGTAGGACGATACTTTTTAATTCCCATTTTCTATTTCCTTGTTTGTCTTATCAGTGGTTAGGTCTTCCACTTTAGTTAATCAATATGTTTTTGCCCTTCGGGCTAATGGTTCTACTAAACTGTGCCGTAGAAGTTGATGCTTTCCCCTTTTTTCAAAGTTACATACGCCTTTTTAAAAGATGGTTTCATACCTGAAGCCACACCTTTTTTAGTTTGACGCACTTTTTTCTTTCCTACATTGTAAGAAGTATTCACTGCTTCAACTTGAACGCTGTAGTTTGCTTCTACAGCTTTTTTGATTTCAATTTTATTGCAATCTTTAGCCACTTTGAAAGCGTAAGTGTCACGCTTTTCACTAAGTCTTGTAGACTTTTCAGTGATGATTGGTTTGATTAATACGTTTGTTGCCATAGTGGTTTCCCCCTTATAAATTAGTTATTTGAGAAATTTTGTTGGATAAAATTCAATGCTTCTTCTGTAAGCACTAATTTTTTGCAGTTCATAATTTGGTATATGTTCAACTGCTTAGCGTCAGCAACACTTACAGACGGCAAGTTTCTTGCAGAAAGCAAAGCGTTTTTGTCAATGTTGTTATCAATCACAAAGATTGCTTTGGTGCCTGTCAAATTTAAATTTTTCACTACGCTAGCGAAATCTTTAGTTTTTGGAGCTGCAAAGTTCAATGTCTCCACAACGATGATGCTATTATCTTTTGCTTTGTAAGTCAACGCACTTCTACGAGCTATTTCTCTTACTTTTTTGTTTACTTTAATATCGTAGCTGTGTGGTTTCGGACCGAAAACACGAGCACCACCACGTACCAATGGAGATTTCATGTCGCCTCTACGTGCACCACCTGTTCCTTTTTGACGGAATGCTTTTTTAGTTGTGCGGGCAATTTCCCAACGCTCTTTAGTTTTGTGCGTACCTTGGCGTTGTGAGGCCAAATATGATTTTACCGTCAAATAAACGGCATGCTCATTGGGTTCTACACTGAAAATGTCATCAGAAAGGTCGATTTCTCTACCGGTTTCGTTACCTTCTTTACTGTATACTTTAACTTTCATATTCAATAGTTTTTACGTGCACACTATATACCCGTCCCAAAAAAGGGACTGCAAAAATAGATTTTGTGGACAGAGTTCCAAATATTTATCACAAAAAAATAGCGGCATTTGCGTCTATTTTATCCAAAATGCCGGATAAATATTGTTTGAGCGATCAATTTGGGTGAAAAAAAGGAGTTTGCTGCTTTGTTGAAAAAAAACATCCCGCCCGTTGAGGCAGGATGTTGATTTAAAATTGAATTAAAAAGATTTAAAGTGCTGCTTCGTAGCGTTTTGCCACTTCTGCCCAATTGATAATATTAAAAAAAGCGTTGATATAGTCAGGTCTGCGGTTTTGGTAGTTCAAATAATACGCGTGCTCCCAAACGTCTAAGCCCAAAATCGGTGTTCCTTTGCACTCGGCAATATCCATCAAAGGATTATCTTGGTTGGGTGAAGAGCAAACGCAAAGTTTTTTATCTTTTACGCATAACCAAGCCCAGCCAGAACCAAAACGAGTGGTTGCTGCTTTTGTAAACTCAGCTTTGAAGTTATCAAATGAACCTAAGTCTGCATTGATAGCATCGGCTAGTTTGCCGGATGGAGTACCGGTAGATTCGCTGTGCGGTCCAATTATCTTCCAAAAGAAATCGTGGTTCCAATGTCCACCACCGTTGTTTCTAACGGCCACCGGAAGTTTTGAAATGTTAGCAATAATTTCTTCCAAAGATTTGTTTTCCCACTCGGTGCCGGCTAAGGCGTTGTTGAGATTTG
>Ga0315903_10006368_pt1 | contig 15087 bp, 14 predicted proteins | sample LakEriMetagenome_7_FD_203524 | JGI IMG/M metagenome (GOLD analysis project Ga0315903, IMG submission 203524) | Freshwater fungal communities from buoy surface, Lake Erie, Ohio, United States - Buoy 2 MA119 | ecosystem: Environmental > Aquatic > Freshwater > Lake | place: USA: Lake Erie, Ohio...
AAACCTAATTCAATATTAGCCTCAACTGTGTCCCTTCCTTTATCTTGAAGACCATAGGCTGCAATCTTGTTGAGAAGTCCAATACTTCTTCCTTCGTGACCTCGGACATAAAGAATTATTCCTCGTCCTTGTTCATTGATTACCTTCATCGCTAAATGGAGTTGATCTCCACAATCACATCTCAAAGAACCCAATACATCACCTGTTAAACATTCTGAGTGAACTCTAACTAGGACATCATCTCCATTACCGATTTCGCCTTTCACCAACGCAATGTGTGAAATTCCATCAATATTTGATTTGTAACCATAAGCAGTGAAGTCGCCATATTTTGTGGGCAGTTTGCTTTTCGAGAAGAGTTCAACTTGTTTTTCGTTCTTTCTTCTATAACTAATTAGATCAGCTATTGAAATAAATTTGAGACTATTTTCTTTTGCAAATCTAAAACTGGAATCGTATTTTCTTATTGAACCATCTTCTTCGATTAATTCACATATGACAGCAACAGGATTGAGCCCTGAAAGTTTTGCTAGATCAACACCTGCTTCTGTATGACCAGCTCGTCTTAAAACTCCTCCTTGGGCAGCTCTTAACGGAAATACGTGTCCAGGTTTTCTAACATCATTTGGTTTTGAATTTCGGTCAGCTAAAACTTTTACAGTTGTTGCTCTATCTTCAGCCGAAATTCCAGTGGTAATTCCAACAGAGGCATCAACCGACACACTAAAAGCTGTACCTTTTTTATCCTCATTCATCAAAGTCATGGGTGGAAGATTTAATCTATCTAAATCTTCTGGCTCCATTGGAACGCACACAACACCAGAGGTATTTCTGATTATGAAGTTCATTGACTCTGTTGTTATGAGAGATCCTGCAATAATTAAATCGCCTTCATTTTCTCTGTCCTCGTCGTCGACAACTACAACTGGTTTTCCTCTCTTAAAATCCTCGATTGCATCATCAATTGAATCAAATGTGATTGTTTTGTTATTCATTTTGCATCTGCATATTCTTAGCAATATATTTGCCAACTTGGTCGAATTCGATATTAACCAAATCACCAACTTGTAATTGCTTTAAGGTTGTATGTTTAAGGGTTGCAGGGATTAGTGATACTTCAAACCAATTATCTTTTCCAGACGATAAGTCACTTATAGTCAATGAAACACCATCAATACCTATTGAACCTTTTTTCACAATTAGATTGCTAAAAGTACTTGATACCTCAACTCTTAATACTTCCCAATTATCCGAAAGTCTCTTGTCAACAACTGTTCCAGTTGAATCGATATGCCCTGTTGTGGGATGACCCCCAACTAAATCTTGCATAGAAGCCGCTCTTTCAACATTAACTTGAGAGCCAATTTGTTTAGTACCTATTTTGGTTTTGTCTACAGTTTCAGGTATGGCTACGAAGGTTAAAGAATCTTTCGAAATTTCGTCAACGGTTAAGCAAATTCCATCTATTGAGATACTTTCTCCCAATTGAGAACTATCATTTAAATCCTTACAGTCAATTTTGATTTTAATTGAATTATCTTCATAGTGATTCATATCTTTTATCACGCCGACTTGCTGAATAATTCCGGTGAACATAACCTCAACTTCAATCAATTACCTGAGTGAAACCTTGAACCTTAAGTCTCTACCTACTAATCCAACACTACTAATCTTGATTTCGCGAACTGAAATTGGATGTAATACTTCTTCAATAATTGCTTGACCTTGACCAATTGCAGTTGGAGCCATATAGATGATCAACTCATCAACTAGATCTTGTTGCAAAAATTGGGTGACCAGACTAGGACCTGCCTCAACTAGAACCGTTCTAACTTCAAGATTTGTAAGCTGTTCTAATACCAGCCTTGGATTCATTCTTCGTAAAAATATGGTCTGAGCAGATTTGTCATGAATTAATGCTTCTGGTTTGATCTCTCTATCTCCAACCACGCATCGTAAAGGTTGATTAATTGCCTTAATTTTGGATGGATATCTAACATTCAACTTTGGGTTATCAACTAAAACCGTACCTGTTCCAGTAACAATTGCGTCGCAACCATTTCTTATCTGATGAACCTCTAATTGGCTTTCTCTTCCAGACAACAGCGACTTGCGATCTTTTGTTGATCCAATTTTGCCATCAATTGTCATTGCTATTTTTGCTGTCACAAAAGGTCTTGCATACTCAAAAGACTTAAACCATCGATTGTTCACGTTTTCAAACTGCTTAGGGGTTTTTATGTTGCTAACTTCAATTCCATTGGCCTTTAGAAATTCAATATTTCCAAAACTTATTGGGTTGGGATCATGTTGAGAATAAACCACGCGCTTTATCCCTTTGTTAATAATTTCGACACAACAAGACGGAGTCTTACCAACGTGATTACATGGTGCCAAACTCACGTAAAGAGTCGCACCTTTTGCTTTAAACTTAGCAACTTCTAATGCAACCTGTTCTGCATGAGCTGTGCCATATCCGGCATGGAAACCTTTAGCAATTACAAGTCCAGATTTATCAACAATTACTGCGCCAACTCTAGGATTTCTTTTAACCGAGAATGGAATTAAGGATTGATCAAATGCAACACTTAACCAATAAACGTCTGATTGATGTGACATCTTTTAAATCTTTGATCCCTTAATCGCTAAATCTCTTAATTCACGCATTGCTTTTCCTGGATCTTCTGCCGCAAAAGCAGCCGATCCCACTACTAGAAAATCGGCACCAGCATTAGCTGCCTGCTCAATTGATTTGTAACCAACTCCACCATCGACTTGAATCCACATTTCAAGTTGTTTTTTAGCCACAATTGATCGGGCTTCTTTAACTTTGTCCAGCATGTCAAACATAAATGATTGTCCACCAAAACCTGGTTCTACTGTCATAACCAACAGAACATCTATGTCGCTCAGAAATTCTTTAACTTGATCTAATTTTGTATTTGGTTTTATTGCTATTCCTACTCGAGCATTCATAGCATGGATTTCTTTAATAATTTTTGACGGATCTTTAGCTGCTTCGAAATGAAATGTAACAGAGTCAGCGCCTGCTTCAACGAACTTTGGTGCCCATACATCTGGATTCTCGATCATAAGATGAGCGTCTAATGGTTTTACTTTTTTTGTTGCAAGGCTTTCTAAAACACTTATCCCAAAACTTAAGTTTGGAACAAAGTGATTATCCATGATGTCAACATGAATCCAGTCTGCAGATTCACTGACAGATTTAATTTCTTCTTCAAGTTGATTAGCATCTGCATTGAGAATACTTGCCGCGATTTTTACGCTCATACTCAAAGAATACTCTTCAACTACCTATCTCTTGCTTTCAAAATCCAGGTATTCTCGAAATTTAGGAAAATTTTAAGTTATTTTTGTCCTGAAGACCATTTGTCCACGCAAAGGCAGACATAGGATTTTTACCCTCAGGGATTATCTGATCCAAGACTAAACAACCATCGGCACAACCTACGTATACTTCTTTATTTTTAACCACGATATTTCCCAAACGGATATTTAAACCAAAATCTGATGTACTACAGGATTTGATCTTAATTTTTTTACCATTAAACGTTGTCCACGCATTAAGACTCTTGGTGCCAGATCTAATCAGATCCTTAATTGTTTTAGCACTCTTAGACCAATCTATTTTCATGTCAGATTCATTCAATTTATTTGCGATCGTTGATTCTCCAACTTGATCCAATAACTTAATGTTTCCTTGCTCTAAGTCTTCGACCAAGTTTGATATCTCTGCTGCAGCTAATTCGTTCATTTCATCTAACATTTTGTCTGAAGAAATATTTTCATCGATTTCATATCTAATGCTCCTTAGAATTTTGCCGGTATCTAGTCCTTCATCAATTCGAAAAAATGTGACTGCACTAGAAGTTTCCCCACTCATTACCGACCTCTGAACTGGTGCTGCCCCCCGATACTTTGGCAATTTTGAGTAATGAATATTTATAAACCCATGTTTTAGTACATCAAGTAGATCTTTAGCAATAATTTGTCCAAAAGCAACTACTATCCCGGCTTGAGCACCAAGAACACTTATCTTTTTATCAAAAAAGTCCTTATCGAATTTCTCTGGTGTGAAAATTGGAATTTTGTTGAGTCTTGCAAATTTTGATACTGCAGATTCTTCCTCAATCAAACCTCTGCCTTTTTTTCTCGCAGGCTGACTTATTACTCCTACAACTTGGTGCTTTGATTGAATAATTGCTTGAAGAATTGGCACTGCAGTCTGGGGTGTTCCTAAAAATAGTAATTTCATGTTGGTTAAATCGACAAACCAAATGTCTCGTGCGGACTAATTTTGACTATTGGTTTATCTAAACCGAACCATTCAGCTTCTCGAATTGATTTCATTGCTATTTTTCTTGTTTCAACATCGAGTCGATCCACGAACAGAACTCCGTCTAAGTGGTCTGTTTCATGTTGAATACATCTTGCTAAAAGCTCAGATCCTTCGATCACAACGTCTTCTCCATACATATTTTTTCCACGTGCAATTACCCCGTATGAACGATCAGTATTGAAAGACATACCGGGAATAGATAAACAGCCCTCTTCTCCATCCTGTCGATTTTCGGATAATTCAAGCACTGGATTAATTAAATGCCCCGGCTTATCAACTTCAACACAGTACGTAAAAACTCTTAGCGAAACACCAAGTTGAGGAGCTGCTAGCCCAACACCAGGAGCCTCAAGCATTGTTTCTGTTAAATCTTTAACAAGTAATCGGATTTCTTTATCAAAACTGGTAACTTCATCAGCTTTTTTTGTCAATACAGGATCACCGAAAAGTCGAATGTCCTTGATAGTCATTTAAATACTTTCTCTAAGCCAATAACTAATTCTATTCGATGTCATAAGCATTAATGTGAGCACGCACAGGCTTGGTCCTGGCGGCACTAAATTTTAAGATCTCAGCCCGTACGTCTCGCAACACATTTTCTGGCTGTTTACTACCAATTACAATCTGGGCCAATTCTTCTTTCTCAAATATTCGAGGTCCAATAACCGAAAGAGAGGCGTCGTGTTTAAATCTTTCCAAGAGTTGATTAATCTCAGTTAAATCTCCTTTCAAGGAGATTGTTGTCAAATATGGATGAAGTTTTGTTTCCTCACGTAACTTTCTCTCGTTTTCAATCAACCAATTAGGGTCATGTTTAATTAACGCTTGCACAACTCGATTATTTGATTCACTTGTTATGAAAATCTGTCCCATCATTTTGTCTGATTTGACCAGACTCAATACCTTTAACCATTTTCTTAAAGCTTCTTCTGCGGCAGCAAGAGATGGCACTCCCAGCAATAGGTAGGCATCAAGAAGAATTGCAGCGCTGTAGCCACTCTTTGTCTTTGGCTCTGCACCTGGAGTTGCGACAACAATCGCATTTTTTTGATTTATTTCGCGCAAGATCGATTTTCCGCCAGAAGTAACAATCTCTACTCCTGGAAAAGATTTACCTAATTCCTCAACCGTTTTAGTCTGGCCAACCACAGAAGAACGAAACTCTCTTGCATTACAAAATCTGCATCTCCAGCTGCTGGCAATTTTTCCACACCACTTGCACTCTGGAGCGCCACTTCTCTGCTTAGTCAATAATGGGCCAGCACAACTTGTGCAACGTGCACTTTCTCTACAAGTCAGACATTGAATGTTACTTGAGTAACCCAAGCGAGGCACCTGAATTAAAACGTTTCCATTTTGTAAACCTTGCTTAATAATTTCCCAGGCTTTATTTGGTATGCGCTTTGCTCTTTCAAGTGGATCAGATGATGTGTTATCTAAAGTAAATATCCTTGGCCAGAAATCTGAAGATTGATAATTTTCAAAAACAGTTCGATTTATTGAACCATCTTTAACTAATTGATTAATTGCAATACTTTCACTGTGTCCCATAGCGATAAAATCAGTTGAATCAACCTGACTTCTTAGTAAAGCAACTTCTCGTGCGTTCCAGTAGGGAGATTGCTGAGAAAAATAGTTCTCGTCAGCGTCATCCCAAATTACAATTGCGCCAAGATTTCTTAATGGCGCAAATACCGCATTTCGTGTGCCAATAACAATATCGACTTGCCCACTCAAGATTTCAAGAAATGATTTGTAACGTGGACCGGGTTCTTGTTCCGCGCTAAGAATTTGGACCCGCAAGTCTGGAGTATTTGATTTTAGAAAATTATGAAAATCTTCAACCAGATTAATGTTTGGAAAAATAATCAAACTCTGTTTATTCAATGCAATCTTATCTTTTATTACAGCAAGAATCTGATCTCGATATTCACTGCACGGAGGAAGCGTCAAGGATGAAAAATTAGGAATATTTTTTGTTTCGTCAATTGTTTGAATCAAAGATAGTTTGTCGTGTGCTTTTTCAATTTTTGCTTGCCTTGGAGGCACTGCAAATCTGAGAACATCATTTAGATTTCCTAAAAACTTATCGGCCACAACTTGTGATAATTCCAAAATTTCGGGAAGCAAAACTGGGTAGTGGGATATAACTTTTTCAATCTGACTTAACTTTTTATGATGTTTTGTTAATCCAGTTCTTTCAACGACCCAAGCTTCCATATTTCTGTTTGAAAACTTGACCTTGACTTTTACACCAGGTTGACAAATTTCATCCATTTCCTCCGGAATTTCATAATCAAATGCTCTATCTAGATGAGGTAACGGATTATCAAGTACAACCTTTGCCACATTCAAGTGTCGCGACATTAAATGCCTACACTTTCCGAATGTTTATCTATTTTGATACTGCAGACTTAAGAGCTTGTGCTCTATCTGTTTTTTCCCAAGTAAAGTCGTTATCTTCTCTACCGAAGTGTCCATAAGCTGCTGTTTTTTTGTATATTGGTCGCTTTAAATTCAAGTCACGAATTATTGCAGCAGGTCTCAAATCAAAAACCTTAAGAATTGCTGCTTGAATATTTTCGTCACTAGTAATTCCTGTGCCAAAAGTTTCTACGAAAACCCCAACTGGTTGAGCTTTACCAATTGCATAAGCCACTTGAACTTCGCATCTTTGCGCCAATCCAGCTGCTACTACATTTTTTGCAACCCAACGCATTGCATAAGCTGCTGACCTATCTACTTTTGATGGATCTTTACCAGAAAATGCTCCACCACCATGTCTACTCATACCACCGTATGTGTCAACGATAATTTTTCTTCCAGTTAAACCGGCATCCCCCATTGGTCCACCGATTTCAAAACGACCAGTTGGATTAACTAACAGTTTGAAGTTTGAAGTATCCAGATCCACATCCAATGATTTGAGAACTGGATCAACAACATGCTTCTTAATGTCTGGTGTTAATTGTTTGTCCAAATCAACTTCAGATGCATGCTGTGAGGACACAACAATTGTGTCAAGCCTTACTGGCTTATTCTCTTCGCTGTATTCGATTGTCACTTGCGTTTTGCCATCTGGTCTCAAATAAGCAAGTGTTCCATTTTTCCTAACTTCTGTTAACTTTTCAGCTAATCTGTGTGCTAGATAAATTGGTAGTGGCATCAAAGTTTTTGTGTCCATGCAGGCATAACCAAACATCAGACCTTGATCACCAGCACCTTGTCGATCTAAAGGATCTTGCGAACCAGTTCTCTCCTCTAAAGCATCATCTACACCCTGGGCAATATCTGGAGATTGTTTTCCTATTGAAACTGAAACTCCGCAAGAGTTACCATCGAAACCTTTGACTGAGCTGTCGTAACCAATCTGGGTTACTACTTGACGAATAATTTCTGGCACATCTGTGTAACCACTTGTGGTTACCTCGCCAGCAACATGAACTTGTCCTGTTGTGATTAACGTTTCAACTGCTACGCGACTATTGGGATCTTGTCTTAACATGTCATCAAGAATTGAGTCACTAATTTGATCTGCAATTTTATCTGGGTGACCTTCCGTAACTGACTCAGAAGTAAATAGACGACCTGACATGATTTTTATGATCCCTTTCCTGGATTTATTTTATGCTCTTCAGGTCACGCAAGGTCGGGCTCGACCGGACTTTTTTCTTCTCGTCCTACTTTAGCCAATTGTTTGACAATGAAGTCCCACATGGCGTCGGCGAGTAGCAATTTATCAGCTTTTGGTAAGTGAACAGCCTCAGTGGCGGTGACCATAATAACTTCATTTTCATCACTATTGATGCCCACAGATTTCGAGACTTTATTGCCAACAATTAAATTGGCCTTTTTGCTTTCAAGTTTAGATTTAGCAGATGCTATTAAGTCTTCGTCATTGCTTGTAGTTTCAGCTGCGAAACCAACCAAATATTGTTTTAGCGGTTTTGAATTTGCCAAAACACTTAATATGTCAGTTGTTTTATCTAATTCAATTGTGAGTTTCTCATCTTTTTTCTTGATCTTATTCTCATCTGGATTTGCTATGAAGTAATCGGCCACAGCAGCATTCATAATCACAACATCAGCAGATCCAGCTCTTAATTGCATTTGCTCCTGCATCTCTTTTGCTGTGTTAGCAGAAATAAACTCAACTCCAGCAGGAACTTTCACGTTAAGATTTGCTCCAACTAAAGTGACTTTTGCTCCACGACTTAATGCCGACAATGCCAATGCCACACCTTGTTTGCCACTTGCCCTATTCCCTATAAATCTAATTGGATCAATTGGTTCTCGTGTACCACCTGCGGAAATTAAAACATTCAAACCAACAAGATCTTTGCCAAGATTTGCATTTTTTCTATTAATTACTTGCTTCACAACTTGGGCTATTTCTATGGTGTCGGGTAAACGACCCACTCCAGAGTCCTCACCAGTTAATTTCCCCACAGCTGGATCTAAAACCAGGAAACCTCTTTTTCTTAATGTTGCAACATTTTCTTTGGTTGCCGAATTTTCCCACATTTCTGTGTGCATCGCTGGGGCTAAAATTATTGGGCACTTTGCAACTAAAAGTGTTGCAAGTAGAACATCATTTGCAAATCCATAAGCTAAGTGAGCCAAGAAATCTGCAGTGGCAGGTGCCACAACGATTGCATCGGCTTTTTTAGCAACATTCACATGTTCAACATCATGAGCATTGTTCCAAATATCTGAAATAACTGGATGACCACTAAGTGCAGCAAAAGTTGTTTCGCCAACAAACTTGAGGGCACTTTTAGTGGTAATTACTTGCACATCTAAATCTTGCTCTTTTAATCTTCTAATTAAATCTGCTGATTTATATGCAGCGATGCCACCTGTTACGCCTAACACAACTAAAGGTCGAGACATATTTTTCTCCGACTAAAGTTTTTAAGTACTCTTAGGAAACAGTTTCTTCAGTAACATCATCGTTGCCTTCTGAATTATCAGCAACAACTGCAGCGTCCTCAACTACATCGCTTGCTTCAGCAGCAACCTCTGCTGTTTCATCGAAAGAATCTTCGTAAACTCCTGCAAATGAATTATCGTAGCCAGCGTTATATCTTTGTTGGGCTTGAATTGCAGCAAGTCTTCTTTGTTCCATTTCAATTTCTTCTTGGGCCAATACCTCTGGATCAACATGTTCTGTTTTCAAAAGCTTTGAATTTATTTCACGTAACGCAATAGATAATGGTTTTTCTTGTAACTGTGTTTCAACTAGTGGACCAACATATTCAAGTAAACCTTCACCAAGTTGTGAATAATAAGCGTTAATTTGACGGGCTCTTTTTGCAGCATAAATAACAAGTTGATACTTGGATCCTGCTGTATCTAATAGATCATCAATTGGAGGATTAGTGATTCCCTCGGGACGAAGAGTTGTTGCCACGTTTAGATTGAGCCTTTCAATAATTTGAGTATCTCTTACTTGAGATGTAATAAGGTTATCAGTTGCCCAACAGCCGACTGAACATCCTCGTTGATTACCACAGCATCGAACTCTTTTTCTGCCTCTAATTCACCCATCGCTACTTTTAGTCGGAGTTCTAGTTCCTCGGGCTTCTCGGTACCTCTTTCAATTAATCTTCTTTTGAGTTCCTCTATCGAAGGAGGTTTTAGCATCACTAAAAATGCTTCTGGCATAGATTTCTTGATCTGTCTTGCACCTTGTAAATCAATTTCTAAAACAACTGTCTGATTATTCTTAATTCGTTCCTCAACTGGTTTCCTAGGAGTTCCATACATATAGCCAGCAAATTGTGCATGCTCTAATAAGTTTCCTTTTTGGACTTCATTTTCAAACTCTTGTTCACTCAAAAAGATGTAATGATCATCGTGAGATTCTTCTGGTCGAGGTTTTCTAGTTGTCACGGAGACAGATAAAAAGACTTGAGGTTTTTGTCGAACAAGTTCTCTTACAACTGTTCCTTTACCTACTCCTGATGGTCCAGCTAAGACTACTAACTTTGCACTCACGAATTAAATTCCGATAAAAGAGCGCTTAACTGATTTGGCCCAAGGCCGCGAAGTCTTCGACTAGGGGCAATTCCAATTTTTTCCATAAGATTTTCAGCCCTAATTTTTCCAACACCTGGCATTGATTCAAGCAGTGCAATTACTTTCATTTTCCCAACTGCGTCATCAGAATGAATTCTAGAAAAAGCATCTGAAAGATTTAACTCACCACTTTTTAATTTCTCACGAAGTTCTGCTCTAACTTTTCGGGCAGCTGCTGCCTTTAAAAGAGCGGCTGCTCGTTCCTCATTAGTTAAATTTGGTAATGCCATGAGGTTATCCTTGCATCTGATATGAATTGAATCAATAAAGGGCCAACCTAAATAAATCTAATAACCTCTTCACTTATTAACTTGGCCGCTATACCAATATCATCTGCCGAGGTGATTGGTCTACCAATAACAAGAAGATCAGCTCCATTTGTTAATGCCTCTTCTGGCGTGGCGATTCTTTGCTGATCATTTGCTTTACTTCCCAAGGGACGCACACCCGGGGTAATTAGGACAATATCTTTTGAAACATTTCTTCGGATTTCACTTACCTCTTGTGGACTACACACTATTGCTCTAGCTCCAGCACTTATGGCAAGTGATGCAAGATCGAGAGCAGATTTTTTAGCAGAACTCTTAAAACCAATTTCTTGCAAGTTTTTCTCATCTATAGAGGTAAGTATTGTCACTGCCACTATTAATGTTTGAGGCATTGCTTCTGCAGCTGCCTTAATCATATCTTTCCCACCCGAAGCGTGAACCGTTAAATACTTTGGGTGTAGTCCTAGTACTGATTTGCATGCCCCGGCAACTGTGGCTGGGATATCGTGAAGTTTTAAGTCAAGAAAAATATCACAATCACTTATTTCTCTTATTGATTGAATCGAGTCTTTGCCATCTCTCAGGTAAGTCTCTAAACCAATTTTTAGTGTTGAAACAAAAGGTGAAACTTTTTTTGCCCATTCTTTTGCTAATAAAAGATTGGGTGCGTCTAATGCGACAGCTATTGGTGCTTTCATATTACTTCGCTAATTATGTGCAACATTGACAATGTCCCTAATACTTCTTAAACCTTTTTCTTGCAGAATTTCAGCTATCTCATCATGTATCCGCACACAAGCTTCGGGATCATTAAAGACAGTTGTGCCAACACTTACCGCATTTGCACCCGCTGCCAAGAATTCGACAGCATCTCTTCCATTTCGAATCCCTCCCATTCCAATGATTGGAATTTGCGGTAGGGCTTTACGAATTTGATAAACACATCTAACTGCAACCGGTCTTATTGCAGGTCCAGATAGTCCACCCGTTTTTCCACTCAATTTTGGTTTCAAGGTGTCAATGTCAATGACCATTCCCAGCAAAGTATTTATTACACTCAAACCATCAGCTCCTGCTTTTACAACGGATCGCGCAATTTCTGTTATGTCTGTTACATCGGGTGAGAGCTTGGCAAACAAAGGCATACTTGCTGAGACATTTCTTCTGACTGTATTTATCACATCAGCTGCAGCGTTGGGATCACATGCAAAAACCTGTCCGCGATTTTCAACATTAGGACATGAAATATTGACTTCTATACCCACGACTCCAGGAATATCTCTTAACTTGTCAGCTACCTTGCCAAATTCCTCAACATTGTTTCCAGCGATCGAAACAATAGTCTTAGCACCTTTTTGACTTAACCAACTCAAATCGTTAGCAATAAATTCATCTATTCCTGGACCTTGTAAACCAATTCCATTAAGCATCCCACTTGGAGTCTCGGCCATTCTTGGAGTTGCTCTTCCCGATCTAGGGTTAAGCATCACACTTTTTGTGACCACCGCACCAATAGATGTGATGTCAATAAATTGGTCTAATTCTTTTCCAGCCGCGGCGCAACCTGATGCGGTAAATACTGGTGATTCCAAATTGATTCTGGCTAATTCAACCGACATGTCAACGGAAGTTCTTTTGGGAACTCTTTTCATTAATGATTTCCCTCTGTTGGTGCACCCCAAGTATCAGCAGGAATTTGTCCGACTTTATCCCAGCGAACTTTGTCACCACGAAAGGCAGGTCCATCAACACATGATCTAAGCATTCTTGTTATTCCATCATCACCAATCACCGGAAGAACACAGGTCATACAAACACCAATTCCGCAAGCCATTGATTCTTCAACGCTTGTTTGAGAAACTATCCCGTGAAGCGAAGCTATTTCTGAAACAGCTTTCAACATTTGCATTGGTCCACAGGCATAGACAACTGCTGCATTTGATTTGGTTATTACATCTGGTAAGACATCTGTAACTCTGCCCATTTGACCTGATGTGCCATCATCTGTTGTGACAGAAAGAGTTGTCGAAATTCTTCTAGCCTCAAGCATTCCAAATAGTTTTTCTTGAGTGGATGCGCCCAAAATAAAATCAACACGACATCCTCGTGACGTTAAGGCTTCAGCCAAAGTAAATAAAGGTGCTGCTCCATATCCCCCACCAACAAGAACACAGGGAACAGGATCTTTTGGCAGACTAAATGGTTTACCTAAAGGTCCAACTAAATTAATTGGATCATTTCGTTTCAAACTTGCAATGTAATCTGTTCCTGGTCCATGCGGTGAGACAACGATGTCAACTGTGCCACCGTAAACTCCTCGATCATTTACCTGATAAATACTGAAGGCTCTCCTAAGAATTAATGAACTTCGTTCATCACCTATTGCAACTGCGACAAAATTTCCCGGTTTAAATTCTTTTGGCATATCAGCTGCTGTAGCAGTAAGCACAAAGTAACTGCCAACTTTTTTGTTGTCAACAACTGTTCCTTTGTGAACAATAGGCATTAATTACCAACTTCTTTATAAAATTTCTGTCGTGCCACTTCTAAATCTTTAGCCCACTCTTGCAGAGATTTGACTGTAAAGCCAGTTTTTTGTAAAGCTTCGATTCCGGCAACCGCTGCTTTGAAGCCTTGAGCAGTTGTAATAATTGGCACACTTTTCTTTGTTGCAGCAGATCTAATTTCAAACCCGTCAGTTCTTGTTCCCCCACCGTGAGGTGTATTAACGACTAAATCAATGTCACCCTTCATTATTGCTTCTGTAGAAGTAGTTTCACCATCAATGGATCCTTCTTGAACCTTTCTTAAAATTTTGGATTTAATTCCCTGCTTTGCGATAAATTCTGCAGTTCCTTTAGTGGCGAAAATCTCGAAGCCTAATTCATCTATTTTCTTAACGGCAGAAATCATTTGATTTTTATCTTTATCTGCGGCTGAAACAAAAATACTGCCCCCTAGTGGTAAACCACCTGCATATGCTCCACTTTGAGATTTTGCATAGGCCATACCAAAACTTGCATCAATTCCCATTACTTCCCCGGTTGATTTCATTTCTGGACCAAGCACAGAATCAACTCCAGCAAATCTTCCAAAAGGTAACACTGCTTCTTTCACCGCAACGGGTGCTCCGACTAATTCATCTGCTCCATCACCAAATTTAGGTAAGATACCTTCGCTTCGTAACTCCTTTATTGTTGTGCCAAGCATGATTCGAGAACATGCTTTTGCAAGAGATATGCCTGTGGCTTTTGAAACAAAAGGTACAGTTCTTGATGCTCTTGGGTTTGCTTCCAGAACGTATAAAACATTTCCAGATAACGCATACTGAACATTTAACAAGCCAATAACTCCCACTCCTTGACCAATTGCAAAAGTGCTTTCTCTAATTTGATTAATCTGATCCGTAGTAAGCGATATTGGTGGAAGTGAGCAAGCACTATCTCCAGAGTGAATTCCTGCTTCTTCGATGTGTTCCATAACTCCACCCAAAAACATTTCTGTGCCATCAAAAAGTGCATCAACATCAATCTCAAGAGCTTCGTCTAGAAAACGATCCACCAACACAGGATGATCAGGTGTTATCTCGGTTGCTCTTTGAATGTATTGAGAAAGCATGCTTTCGTCATAAACAATTTCCATTCCTCTGCCACCCAGGACATAAGAGGGTCTAACTAATACTGGATAACCAATTTCTGATGCAATCTTTTTTGCTTCGGCAAAGGATGATGCCATGCCATGTTCTGGTGAAATAAGATTTGCTTTTTCCAAAACTCTGCCAAAAGCTCCTCTTTCTTCGGCAAGATGAATTGCTTCTGGACTAGTTCCTACTATGGGAACTCCGTTATCTTTTAGTTTCTGTGCTAATCCCAGCGGAGTTTGTCCACCCAATTGCACAATTACACCGATGACGTTTCCTGATTCCTGTTCAGCATGAACAATTTCTAAAACATCTTCCAAAGTAAGTGGTTCAAAATACAAACGGTCTGAAGTGTCATAGTCAGTCGAAACTGTTTCAGGGTTGCAATTAACCATGATGGTTTCATAACCTGCTTTTTTAAGTGTTTGAGCAGCATGAACACATGAATAATCAAATTCAATTCCTTGACCAATGCGATTTGGACCAGAACCAAGAATAATTACTTTGTCTTTATTTGACTTTGCAACTTCAGATTCCTCGTCATAACTGGAGTAATGGTATGGGGTTTTAGCTTCAAACTCTGCTGCGCACGTATCAACGGTCTTATATACAGGTCTAACATTTAAACCGTGGCGCAAATTTCTTACCTTTGTCTCATCAGAGTTGGTTAATTGCGCAATTTGAATATCTGAAAAACCATGCTGCTTGGCGAATTTCAATAAATCAGCAGACAAGTT
>Ga0315903_10006370_pt1 | contig 15086 bp, 24 predicted proteins | sample LakEriMetagenome_7_FD_203524 | JGI IMG/M metagenome (GOLD analysis project Ga0315903, IMG submission 203524) | Freshwater fungal communities from buoy surface, Lake Erie, Ohio, United States - Buoy 2 MA119 | ecosystem: Environmental > Aquatic > Freshwater > Lake | place: USA: Lake Erie, Ohio...
TTGATCGGCTTGAGCGGTTTAATTCGATCAAACATTCTCTTACCTATCTCGTAGAACTCTTTGTCTTTTCCAGTTACGTTATCCTTGCTCATGCTTCTCCTCTCAATTTGTATGCTTTGATAGTCTTTAGTGTCGGGTACTTGGTCATGAACCTTTCCCTTGCCACCGCCTTACTCTTTGCTTCGAGGCTCTCGGCAATCCACATGCCGAACCTTCCACTCCACCCTGTCACGTAGTATCTAGCTAACATTTGTTAGTTACTCCTTTCAATTGCCAAGTTATAAAGTAAGTCCATCTCTCGCTTTGCCCCATGCGCTAGTAGCACTATGGCGTTCTCAGGGTTAGGCACTCGTAGGTTTGCCTCATGGTGACGCTGATACTTGTAGTCCTTCTCAGGGTACAAAACCACAATGCCGTAACTAGGCACTCGGCATAGGTAGTACTGCTCTCTAGACATTTCTGCACCCCCCGTGATACTGGTCATACGACCATAGTCGCTTGCCCAACCAATGGATTTGGTCTTCGACAAACTCCCATGTTTTGTAGTTCATGAAGTCGTAATACTTGCCGTACTTAATATCTTTTTCAATTAACCCATTCTTAATCAGTTCCTCCACAATCGCAGGGCAAAAGTCGTTGTAATGGTTGGTATCAAAACCAAAGTACCAATAGCCATCATCACCCACGCTTGTGTAGGTAAACCCACCATGCACATCGTCAGCTATGGCATCTAACTCTTCGTTACCCTCGTCATAAGTTACACCCCAGAACGTATGCCCCTTGGGTATACCCACGTAACCACATAATGCCCCTGTGTTTTCATTGCGCACGATACGGCACTTGTACCCGCTAACCTCCTGTTCCCACTCCGCATGGTCGGGCTCGGTCTCCCAAGGTCTGACTGCATAGAACAGTTTCATCTTCATGCTTGCTTCTAACATTTGTTAGTTCCTTTCTAAAATTATTTCGTACCACTTCTCTAGCATCCAGTCGGCTTGCGAACCACTTGCTCAGTCGTTGGGGCTCGTACCCCTCAGACTCGTCTTGTAACAACCCCATCTTGTTCATGGTATACCTTCATTTTTAAGTGCATGTCAGTCAACCCTGCCATTGCTTGCATAGCCCCATGGTCGTCACTCTCGGCAACTATCCACCAAGATTTGTTGTTACCTCGTTGTCTAGCTATGCCTGTGTAGTCGTACCACCTACGCTCGACAACGATGAAGTGACCATGCTTCCCACGCAAGAGCATCCACTTCTTCTTGCGCCTCGGCATCATGGTCTCCAGTAAAACAAGTCAAGCATGACCACAATTAAACCGAGTACAAAAAGAACTCGCTCGAACTTCTCCCATTTAGTTAACATTTGTTAGCTCCCCATGTGATGAATGAACATCTGCCGCCCAACCGGTATGAAGTCATCGTTGTACTTGCTTCGTAGGTACAACATCGCACCCACCATGAACTCGGATGCGGCAAAGGTCTTCGTGTCCAGTGCCATCCACGCCATTAGGTAGTCCAGTAATTCGTAATCGTTTTTGTCTAACATTTGTTAGGCTCCTCATCCTCGGCATCCCACTCTGCGTTGATCTCATCAAGGAACTCAAGCCAATCGGCAATCTCTTGCTCGGTTTTGTAGTGGAAAATCCTATCTACTAATACGTGCACAGGGTTGTTCAATGCCGAGTCGTACAGTCTACGCAGGGCTTCCTTGCCGAACTTGTTTTCAATTTCTTCGGGTGTCATTCTGCAATCTCCTTCTTGGTTTGTATGGGTAACTCTTTAACTGACAGCAAGGGTTTGGATTCTTCAACCCTTGCAAACTTCATCGCCTCACCTATCATTTGTAAGTAGTCGGTTTGGGTTACGGGTTTGCTCAGTCGGTCAACCTTCACGTGTCTTGGTCTTATGGTCATGGCTCAGCCCCTCAGTTCTTTTTGATTAGTCTGTTTGAGCGTTGTGCGTGCGCTCGCAGGTGTAACAAGTTGGTAGTTACCTTTGCCGTACTCTTGGACTACGCACCAAGAGAGACGCTCCTCACCTGCACTACGCTCTCGGTCTTGTTCGCAGAACTTGCAGAACGCTTGATACCTCTCGGTTGGTACATCGTCACCGCAATCGATACATTCTTTCCAATCTGTCATATCTAACCTTTCTAATGTTACGTTTCTAACTTTTGTTAGGCTTTCGCCCCATGGGTTTGGTAATGTTACGAAAACAATCCCCCGACCCATTCTTTAATTATACCACAAAGTTACAGATAAGTCAAGTAATGGGGCGATGCTTCTGTTACGTTTTTATGGGCATGGGGTGTTACGTTTTTTGGGGCAATGTTGTGGAATGTTACGTGCGTGAAATTTGACATGTAACATTATGAAACCCAATAGAATCAAGGCTTTGCGGAGGAAAAATCGTGTAATGTTATAAAGTTAAACTTTTTTAAGAATAGTGTGTGTGGCTTTCCTAGAATATATTGTACTTCGATTTGCACTTGGCGAGAAGCTTTGCCTCTGTGAACTGCCACACTCATTCTTAAAAAAACGTAACATATAACATTGCTTTAAAATCAACAACTTACGCAATTTGCAACGTAACATTAGACGTAACATTGCAACATGGAAACATAACATTTGTTAGAAAGGCTTAGTCCTACCCCCGCACAGAGAACTGGTGCAGGGAAATGTAACGTTGCTCAAAATTTAAGCACTGCCCCTACCCCCGCACAGAGAACTGGTGCAGAAAAAACCCTTGGGACTGTTTTTATAGACAGTGGATTATGGGTACGCTAACAATAGTTAGCATCAGACGCAAAAAAGCCCCGACTAGCGGGGCTTGGTTCTAACAAATGTTAGGTTTACTCGAATCGATTATGTAAACCACGATCGAATGAAATACCTTGGGCAAACGCCATCCAAAAACTTGTTGCGTATGCATTAGGAAAACCATGGGCTTTAAAGAATTCTGCTACACGTGCTCGGTGCGGGTTTGTTTTTGCATTGCCACGTAGTGCCACTTCGGGCGGTACTTCATTGCGAATGTCATCCAACAAACCCTGAATGATTCGATCTTGCATGATACGTTCGTATGTAGTGACTCGTTTTCCCATGATTTCCCCTTAGAATCTAACATTTGTTAGAACCTAGGGTTTCCCCTAGGTTCTGTCGTTACCCGATTACTTCAGGTTTTTGCCCAAATCCATGACGTCACCGCCTAGACCTTCGAACACATCCTTAAGGTTGACCAAAAAGTCCATTGCGTTACATTCAATTCCATCCTCATCCGCCTTGTAAATGCGGTTAATCATGGTTTTCAATTCGGCAAGGGTTTTGCTATCGATATCTGTACCGCCTGAAACCCGACCATTGGGTGTGTACCCTGAAGCGATTTTCACTCGCATCCAATAGGTATCACATGTTGCGGAGGGTTTGCCATCAGGTTTAACGTGACCCCTTGCCATCATTGCATTGACAAACAATGCACGTTCTGCCTTGATACCCTTTTTGTCCTTGCCGACAAGATCAAACCATTTTGTAATAACCCGACCTTCGGTATCTTTGCGATCAAATACTTCGCAAAGTGTGTTTGCATAACCCTGAATAAGATCGCCCGTTTTGCTTACACCTTCTACCAAAGCAGAACGTGCATTGTCCAAAATAGACTGATCGATTGTGTTTGTGTTGATAACTGTTGTCATGATCTAATACCTTCTAATGATTCGATAAACCCTATCGAGAGAGATGCACAACAATTCGTTGGCATAGGTCTATATTAGCAAAACGTACCACACAATGCAAGCCTTTTCTATACGATATTTAAATAGGGGCATGGTCTAACAAATGTTAGATTTTGCCGACAGCGACACCCACCACCCAGTTTTTCAGCAAAGGAGTCCCGTGATCCTATACACACTGTGTCGCACTGCCGAAGACCAAATTTAAAAATCCCCCCTCCCCCTTTCAGTTCTCCGCTATTCATCCGCTTTTTCTCCGCCCCAAAACACCCCCCGGTGCAAAATAAATCGAGTCATCCAAAAAAATTTTTGCAAAAATTTAAAAACACTGTTACATTTGCGCCATTCCCGATAACTACTCGGTGCCTATGATTGAAATTCAGCCAACAACGGAACATCCGTTACCGTTCGACATGTCCGATGAGCAGCCCAAGACTCACAAGGACGGCATCGCCATCGCTGTAAATACTGCAGACCTAATCGACAAGCTCGGCCCCGGTCTTGACTACGAAGATAAAGACCTGCACAAAACGGCGGAGTTATTTAACGGTACCGAGAAACCAGCTACACCTAAGCACATATCCGTACCTGCAGAGGCGAAGGCGGCCTCAGTCCTTATTAAGACGTTTGACTTCCAAGCATTTGCAGATATACAACAGGCCCGCACATTCATTACTAATAAGCTAGTCAAGATGACTGACTGCGGCGATCCCAAGATTGAAATCAAAGCCCTTGAGCTTTTGGGCAAACATTCAGATATTGGCCTCTTTACTGAACGCAGTGAGATTACTGTGCACCACACCACAAGTAAGGGGCTCGAAGAATCTATTAAAGAGCGCATCAAGCGGCTCATGAATGCAGATGTTACAGATGTAACGCCCCTAGACGATCTGGATACGCTCCTAGGCCCAGCAGAAGAAACCCGCGAAGACGTACCTAATGTCCAGCAACCTGACGCTTAAAGAAATAGAAATGGCGATTAGCTCGGGCTTGCTGTCCGAGTCGGATATGCGCGTGCTAGAAGCTTCACTTATTAAGTTAGAGAAGCTCAAAGACCGTGAGCTTTGCCAAGAAAAGTTTATTAAGTTTGTTGAGCGGGTGTGGCCCACGTTCATTTCCGGTGCGCACCACAAGAGAATGGCCGAAGCTTTTGAAAGGGTTGCTAATGGAACTTGCAAACGTCTTATTATCAATATGCCCCCTCGTCATACCAAGTCTGAGTTTGCTTCTTATCTGTTGCCAGCTTGGTTTTTGGGCAAGTTTCCCCACAAAAAGGTGATCCAGACGTCCCACACTGCTGAATTAGCGGTGGGATTCGGTCGAAAAGTGCGAAATTTGGTGGATTCCGAGGTCTATAACAACATTTTTCCCAATTTAGCGCTCCAAGCTGACTCAAAAGCAGCCGGAAGGTGGAATACCAGCAAGGGTGGTGACTATTTTGCGATTGGTGTGGGTGGTGCTGTGACCGGTAAGGGCGCAGATGTGCTCATTATTGACGATCCGCACTCAGAACAAGAGGCTGCAATGGCAGCTAGTAACCCAGACGTCTACGATAAGGTGTTTGAGTGGTATACATCCGGCCCTCGTCAGCGTTTGCAGCCGGGCGGAGCGATTGTTGTAGTTATGACACGCTGGGCACAGCGGGATTTGACCGGTCAGGTGCTTAAATCAGCGGCTCAGAGGACAGGTGAAGAGTGGGAAGTGATTGAATTCCCCGCTATTCTTCCTTCGGGTAAACCCCTATGGCCTCAGTTCTGGAGTATTGAAGAACTCTCAGCTTTACGTGAAGAGTTGCCAAACGCCAAGTGGCAAGCGCAGTATCAACAGAATCCTGTAGGTAATGAGTCCGCTATTGTTAAGCGTGATTGGTGGAAATGGTGGGAAAAAGATGATCCTCCTGTCTGTGAATATATCCTCCAGTCATGGGACACGGCGTTTGAGAAAACCCAGCGTGCTGACTATTCCGCAGGGACAACTTGGGGCATCTTCGCTTGTGAGGAAGACAACTTTGCCCCCAACATTATCTTGCTCAATACATACAAAAAACGTGTCGAGTTCCCAGAACTTAAGCGAGACGTTATGCGAGAGTACAACGAGTATGAGCCCGACTCATTGATTGTGGAGAAGAAGGCGTCCGGCGCACCTCTTATATATGACCTAAGAGCGATGGGCATACCAGTGCAGGAGTACACGCCTAGTAAGGGCCAAGACAAAATTGCCCGCTTGAACTCGGTCTCAGACATAATTGCGTCTGGAAAAGTGTGGGTTCCACGAACCCGCTGGGCAGAAGAGTTAGTAGACGAGGTTGCAGCATTCCCGTCAGGCGAGCATGATGACTTGGTTGACGCGACAACACTAGCGCTTATGCGCTTTCGTCAGGGTGGGTTCCTACGCTTACCAAGCGATGAGCCTGAAGAAGTTCAATGGTTTAAGAGCCACCGCCGTGAGCGGTTCTATACAGTTTAAGGATACAAAATGGCAACAAGTTCTATCGACAAAGGTTTGTACGCAGCCCCTCTGGGTATCGAAGACGAGGACATGATGGCTCCTCCAATTGAGATTGAGATTGAAGACCCAGAAAGCGTACGCATTGGCATGGGTGATATTGAGATTGAACTCTCACCCGGCAAAGAAGATACGGATGAAGAATTTGATGCCAACCTTGCTGAGTTCATGGACGAGAGTGCGCTAGATTCATTAGGCTCCGAGTTGGTTAGCGATTTCACTAAAGACATTGGTGATCGCAAAGATTGGATACAAACCTATGTTGATGGCTTGAAGTTACTGGGCTTGAAGTACGAAGATAGAACAGAGCCATGGCAAGGTGCTTGCGGTGTATTCCACCCGATGTTGACAGAGTCAGTTGTGCGCTTTCAGTCAGAGGGAATTATGGAGACGTTCCCCGCCGCTGGCCCCGTGAAGACGCAAATCTTGGGTAAGGATACACCTGAGAAAGAAGAAGCATCTACTCGCGTGCGGGAAGACATGAACTACCAATTGACTGATGTGATGGTGGAGTATCGCCCAGAGCATGAGAAGCTGTTGTGGAATCTACCCCTTGCAGGCAGTGCGTTTAAGAAGGTTTACTACGACCCAAGCATTGGACGTCAAGTTGCGATGTTCATCCCCGCAGAAGATATTGTTGTTCCCTATGGAGCGTCTAACTTAGAGCGTGCCGAGCGGGTCACGCACGTGATGCGTAAGACTGAGAATGAGATCACTAAGCTGCAAGAAGCTGGGTTCTACATGGACGTGGACTTGGGTGATCCGTCGCATGAGCTTGATGATATTGAGAAGCAGAAAGCTGAAGAGATGGGCATGTCAGCGCTGCAAGATGATAGGTTCCGCATACTTGAGATGCACGTTGACCTTGACTTGAAGGGATACGAGCACGAGAACAAGAAGGGCGAGAAGACAGGTATCGCACTGCCGTATGTTGTGACTGTTGAGAAAGCGACAAGTAAGATTCTTGCTATTCGCCGCAATTGGTATGAGGGCGATGAACTTCACACCAAGCGCCAGCACTTTGTTCACTACCAATACATACCGGGGTTTGGCTTCTATGGCTATGGTCTCATTCACCTTATCGGCGGATATGCGAAGAGCGCGACCATGCTCATCAGGCAGCTCGTTGATGCAGGTACGCTCAGTAATTTACCGGGCGGACTCAAGTCAAGAGGGCTACGAATCAAGGGCGATGACACGCCGATCGCACCGGGAGAGTTTCGTGATGTTGACGTACCCAGTGGTTCAATTAGAGACAATATCTTGCCTCTGCCGTACAAGGAACCCAGTCAGGTTCTCTACACTTTGTTCCAGAACATTGTGCAAGAGGGTAGGCAGTTCGCGTCCGCAGGAGACATGAAGGTCAGTGACATGAGTGCGCAAGCACCTGTGGGCACAACGTTGGCTATTCTTGAGCGCACATTAAAAGTGATGGGTGCTGTGCAAGCGCGTATGCACTACAGCATGAAGCAAGAGTTCAAACTCTTAAAGGCCATCATTGCTGACTACACACCAGAAGACTACGACTACGAGCCAATTGAAGGTTCACGTAAGGCGAAGAAAACTGACTACGACATGGTTGCTGTTATTCCTGTGAGCGATCCAAACGCTGCAACGATGGCGCAGAAGATTGTGCAGTATCAGGCCGCACTTCAACTCGCACAAACAGCACCCCAGTTGTACAACTTGCCACTCTTGCACCGTCAGATGATTGAAGTGTTGGGCATCAAGAACGCAGCAAAACTTATTCCAATTGAGGACGATGCGACACCTGTTGATCCAGTGCAAGAGAATCAAAATGCTCTGACTGGTAAACCTAATAAGGCGTTCCTTGAGCAAGACCATCAGGCTCATATTGCAGTGCACACAAGCATGCTACAGAACCCCAAGGTTATGGGTCTTATTCAGTCTACCCCGCAAGGTCAGGCGATCGTGGCTGCGATGATGGCTCACATCAACGAGCACTTGGCGTTTGCATATCGCAAAGAAGTCGAGGCAAGTATTGGTCTCCTGTTGCCAACAGAGGAACAAGAAAAGAACATGTCTCCAGAAGTGGCTGCACAAGTTGCACAACTTTCTGCACAAGCATCTGTTCGTTTAACGCAACAAGCTCAAGCACAGGCCGCACAACAGCAAGCTCAGCAACAAGCGCAAGACCCGATCATCCAAATGCAACAACAAGAGTTGCAAATCAAGATGCAAGAGTTGCAGCTTAAAGCACAAAAACAGCAGATTGACGCGGCAGCTAAAGCTGACCAACTCAAGATTGAAGAAGCCCGCATTGCGGCGCAAAGAGAAATCGCGGCTATGCAAGTTGGTGCAAGCGCAGCCGCTGCAAAAGACAAACTTCAAAAGCATCAACAGCTTGAAGGTGTAAAACTTGGCGTTGACATCGCCAAAAACCGCGCTCAGATGGCCATGCAAATGGCACAAAGAGCATCTCAAAAACCTAAGAAGGAGTAACGTTGAACGACTACAAACTTTTGGCGCATGTCGTCAAAGAAATTGAAAAGTTAAAACAAGAGCGAGAAGCCTATGTTGCAGCGGGTAGAGCTGACAGCATAGAAGAGTATCGCCAAGTCTGTGGGGTCATCCGAGGTCTCAACCTCACAGAAAATATTATTAATGAGCTCGTGCAAAAAATGGAGAAATCCGATGACTGAATTTGATATCGCTGCTGTGGACTTGTCCGGCATTCTTAATAAGCCAGCCGAAGATAAAGCCAAGCAGTTGCCTGACCCACGTACATTTCACATTTTGTGTGTGGTGCCTGAAGCTATGCAGGAGTATGCAGAGAGTGACGTAGGGATTCTTAAATCCAGCCAGTCTATGCACTATGAGGAAGTACTCACTCCCGTTCTATTTGTCGTCAAGCTTGGGCCTGACTGCTATAAAGACACCACTCGTTTCCCTAGCGGGCCGAGTTGCAAGGAAGGTGATTTCATCATCGTCCGCCCAAATTCAGGCACCCGTCTGAAGATTCATGGCCGTGAATTCCGCATCCTCAATGATGATTCGGTTGAAGCAGTCGTGGAAGACCCCCGTGGTATTACACGTGCATCATAAGGAGTAACTAATGGCACAAGCAGAGTTTAAAGGCGAGGACTTTGAGTTCCCCGATGAGAAGGAAGCTAAGGGTAAACCCGAAGCAGTAGAGGATGATGGCTTTGATGTAGAAATCGAAGACGACACCCCTAAAAAAGATCGTGGCCGCAAGCCCGATGACACACCACCCGAAGACCCCACTGAAGATGAACTCGCCTCTTATGACGAGAAAGTCCAGTCGCGTCTGAAGAAATTTACACGTGGATACCACGATGAGCGCCGTGCTAAAGAAGAAGCACTGCGTGAACGCGAGGCGGCTGAAAAGCTAGCCAAGCAATTGTGGGATCAAAACCGCAAGCTACAAGAACAAGTGTCGCTTGGGTCAAGGGCGTACATTGAGCAGTCAAAGTCATCTGCAGAGATGGAATTTGAGAATGCTAAGAAGCGATATAAAGAGGCTTATGAGGCTGGCGATTCCGATGCTGTAGTAGAAGCGCAAGCGGAAGTTGCTAAGGCAACACTGAATTTAGACAAAGTTCAGAACATGAGGCCTTTACAAGTTGAAGAAAATGATGTACAAATACCACAACGTAGTACAAATCAGCCAAATGTGTCACAGCGCGATCAGCGTTGGATGCAGAAAAACACTTGGTTTGGCACTGATCCTGAAATGACAGCTTCCGCCCTCGGGTTGCATCAAAAGCTGGCTAAGGAAAATGGTGCTGACTTTGTGGGCAGTGACGAGTACTACAAACGAGTAGATGCTACTATGCGTCGAAGATTTCCTGAGTATTATGAAGATGATACTCAGAGCGATGAAGATGATACTCCTTCGAAAAAGGTATCAGAACCGGCTTACGAGGAAGAACCTCCGCGCCGTGCAACAAAACCCGCTAATGTGGTGGCTCCGGCCTCCCGTAGCACTCCGCCTAATCGTATTAGGTTGAAGGCATCCGAAGCAGCGATCGCTCGCCGTCTTGGGGTTCCTTTGGAAGAATACGCTAAACAGGTTGCTCAACTGAAAAGAGGTGAATAATGGATCAAGTATTAACGTCTGGTAAGACACAAAACCGTACTGCTCGTGAAGCGGATTCTCGTCAAGTGATGCAACGCCCAGAGGCGTGGCGTCCTCCCGAGGCCCTTCCTAGTCCTGACAACCGTCCGGGCTGGTCGCACCGTTGGGTGCGTATAAGCACGTTGGGTAACGCTGATCCAAGCAACATTTCTTCGAAGTTACGCGAAGGATATGAACCCTGCAAAGCAGAAGATTATCCCGAGCTCATGATGCACGCTACCACGGAAGGTCGCTTTAAAGGCAACGTTGAAGTGGGCGGTCTGTTGCTCTGCCGAATTCCGGAAGAGTTCTTGAAACAACGGATGGAGTATTACTCCAACCAGAACAAGGCTCAGATGGACTCAGTGGACAACAATTTCCTTCGTGAAAGCGATCCTCGGATGCCCCTTTTCTCAGAAAAGAAAACCAAGGTCACTTTCGGTTCTGGTTCATAAATTAGGAGTCTTTTATGGCTTTTCCAACGGTAAACGCCCCTTACGGGCTAAAGCCGATCAATCTGTACGGTGGTACACCCTTCGCGGGCGCTACTCGCCAGTACCGGATTGCTTCGGGCTACAACACTGCCATTTTCTACGGTGATGTTGTCGAGATGATTGACAATGGTACGATTATCAAATCTGCTATTAACACAGCTCGCGCAACTGTTACAACGTCGCAAGTGATTGGTGTTTTCTTGGGCTGCTCTTACGTTAACTCGCAAGGTCAGACCATTTTTGCTCAGTATTTCCCAGCTAGTACATCAGCGCCCACTGGTACGTACATTACTGCTTATGTATGTAATGACCCCAATACGCTGTTTAAAGCTGTGATTGCTACTGGCGCTACAGCCGACGATGCTACTTCTGGCTTGCTGCCTTCCTCTACTACGCAATTTACCGTTATTGGTACTAACGTAGCATTGGTGCAGAACACTGGCTTGACTTCAACTGGCAATAGCCGTGTTGCGGTTGCTTCTTCTGCTACTACAGGTACATTGCCTATGAACGTTGTCGATGTTGTCTATGAGACTTCATACGTTAACGGTTCAGGTAACGTCGTGTACCCCGAGCTCATCGTTCGTTGGAACTTTGAGATTCATACAACCACTATCGCTTCTGGCGTTTAAACAAAAGGAGCTAAATCATGGCTATTTCACGCGCACAACTGCTGAAAGAGTTGCTCCCCGGTCTGAACGCTTTGTTCGGTATGGAGTATGCTCGCTACGGCGAAGAGCACAAAGAGATCTACGAAACAGAGACCTCTGAGCGTTCATTCGAAGAAGAGACCAAGCTTTCTGGCTTCTCAGCCGCACCTGTCAAGAACGAGGGCTCAGCCATCGCTTACGACAATGCACAAGAAGCATGGTCAACTCGCTACACACACGAAACCATCGCCTTGGGTTTCTCAATCACTGAAGAAGCGATTGAAGATAACTTGTACGACAGCTTGTCTGCTCGTTACACCAAGTCATTGGCTCGTGCTATGGCTTACACCAAGCAAGTTAAGGCTGCTGCAGTCTTGAACAACGGCTTCTCCACTAGCTACCCCGGTGGCGATGGCGTGTCTTTGTTTAACACAGCTCACCCCTTGATCTCTGGTGGCGTCAACAGCAACACTCCTTCTACACAAGCTGACTTGAACGAGACTTCTTTGGAAGCCGCCGTTATTCAAATCGCCGCTTGGACAGATGAGCGTGGTTTGCTGATCGCTGCTAAGCCTAAGAAGTTGATTGTTCCTCCAGCTTTGATGTTCACGGCTAAACGCCTGTTGGACACTGAGTTGCGTGTAGCTACTGCTGATAACGATATCAACGCGTTGAAGCAAATGGGCGCAATCCCTGAAGGTTACACTGTCAATCACTTCTTGACAGACACAAACGGTTGGTTCTTGACCACTGACGTGCCTAACGGTCTGAAGCACTTCGTTCGTACACCGCTGCAAAACTCAATGGACGGAGACTTTGACACTGGAAACGTTCGCTACAAAGCTCGTGAGCGTTATTCCTTTGGCTGGTCAGACCCTCTGGGTATGTTTGGTTCTTCAGGTTCAACCTGAAACTAGTACCAAAAGTACTACTAAGAGGGCCCTTTGGGGCCCTTTTTTATTTTTTAAATGTTTGTGCTATATTACCTGTGTCGTAACACAAGAGCTAAACATGGATACCACAAACCTACCCAAGACCCGCGAAGAAGCAAAGAAAACCGGCAATAAGTATTATTTCACTGGACAACCTTGCAAACATGGGCACATTGCAGCGCGCAAAACCAAGGGAGCCTGCGTCGAGTGTTTGAAAGTGGAATGGGCAAAAGGCAAAGAAACACGTGCCGAGTATTTTCGCGGCTACAACAAGTCTGAAGCTGGCATAACTGCTAAGCAGGAATACTACAAGCGAAACAAAGAAGCCGTAGTAGCTCGCGCAAACGCTCGACCTTTAGAAGAAAAGCAAGAGTACAAACGTAGGCATAAAGAAAAGTTTCCAGAGTACTACACAACATTGAACAATGTACGCAAGCGCCGTCACCGTAACGCAACCCCACCTTGGGTTACAAAAACACAAAAGCAAACAATGCGGCATTTGTATGAGCAGGCCACGCAACTTACCAAAATTACAGGCGAACGATACGTTGTAGATCACATAGTGCCACTAATAAACCCCGTAGTCTGTGGTCTGCACGTGCCGTGGAATTTGCGCGTTATTACGCAAGAAGAAAATTTAAAGAAGTCCAATAAACTTGTTGCACACACAGAAGCACCGTGATATAAACACAGTAATCCGGGGTTTTCCGGTGCATTAGACAGTCCCGGCTGACGACATACAGACTGATGCACTTAACTTGTATGTAAGGAATACATCATGGCATCGACCACCTTCTCCGGCCCAGTAACGTCCACAAATGGCTTTATTGGTAACTTAACCGGTACTGTTACTGGCACTGTTGCCGTAACCACTCTCACAGCCGCTGGCTCCGTAACTGCCGCCCAATCTGGCACTACATTTGTTTTGAGTTCTGCAACTGAGTTTGCTACAACTCTCCCCGCACCTGCTGCTGGTTTGGTGTACACATTTATTGTTGGCGCTGCTCCTTCTGGCGCAAACTACACGATTGTTACCGCCTCTAGCGCTAACATCATCAAGGGTCAGGCTTACCCCGCTTCTGGCGATGCTGGTGACACTGGCACTGCTGATGACACCATTTCCTTCGTGAGCGCAGCCGCAGTTGCAGGTGACTCGGTCACTGTGTTTAGTGATGGCACTAGCTGGTTCGCTAAAGGCTTCTGCGCTGTTGCTACTGGTATCACATTCACCCAAGCGTCTTAATTGATCTAGGGGGGTTTAGGCCCCCGTTTTAAAGGAGATTAATATGACGATGCAATATGACGTTCTATCGGCGCACTTAAACGTAAGTGGGCAGATGGTTGTGGGGCGTAACCGCCTCAAAGGTCTAATTTCTATGGGTACCGCTACGGCGGGCACAATTAACTTCTGGGACACAACAACTGCCCCAGTATCTGCTACTTATGGGCGTTCGGGCAATACTGTAACTGTAACTCGCGTGGCGCATGGCCTTTCTACAGGGGAGGCTGTTGGCCTTACTTTTGGTTTGGATGTGTCAACCCGAGCAGCTACTAATGGCAACTACCTTGTTACTGTGCTGACAGCAGACACATATACCGTTACAGACATCAACTCTGGCACGGTAACGGCTGGCACAGCGGCTACGCAAGGCACTCGGTGGTTGTCATCTTATGACACCAACACTGCTTCAGATGTTGTGACGGTATTGATCCCCGGGGAAGGTATTTTGGCCCGAAATGGTATCTACGCTCAACTGGCTAACCAAACCGGATTGACAATTTTCTATGGCTAAGTCTCCAGCATGGCAGAGAGCGGAAGGGAAGAACCCAGAGGGCGGCTTGAACGCCAAAGGGCGAGCCTCTGCGAAAGCGCAAGGCATGAATTTGAAACGGCCCCAGCCCGAAGGCGGCTCCCGGCGCGACTCTTTCTGTGCGAGGATGAGTGGAATGAAAAAGAAGCTGACCAGTGCAAAGACGGCCAACGATCCGGATTCACGGATCAATAAGTCTTTAAGGGCTTGGAATTGCGCTGATGGCGGATATGTAACTGCGGCTGATGGCTGCGCTACAAAAGGCAAGACAAAAGGGCGGATGGTATGACCCAGCATGACACAGCTAAAGCAGTCGCAGATGGCGCAGCAGTATTAACAACTGTTGGCGTTATGGCTACGTGGCTTCCGCCTTTGGCTTCTTTGTTCACAATCATTTATCTTGGCCTTCGTATTTGGGAGTCTGACACCGTTCGTGAAATAACTAATCGCAAGAGAGGCTCAAATGCCAGCGACGAGTGAAAAACAAAAGAAGTTCATGGACGCTGCGGCTCACAACCCAGCTTTTGCTAAAGCAGCGGGCGTTCCTGTAAAAGTTGCAAAAGAGTTTAGTGGAGCTAGTAAAGGAATGAAGTTTGGTAAAGACACTAATACGTCTCGCCCCGATCTTCAAAAAGTCAACAAACCCAAGACTCTTCATGGGAAGATGTCAATTATGAAAGAAGGTGGAATCATGGCTACAAAGAAAATGGCAAAAGGTGGTAGTACTGGTAACGGTATCACTACAGCCAAAATGGGCGCTGTTAAATCTGGCGGCAACAAAGGTAAGGGCGAGCACGCCATCCAATCAAAGGGCTTGTCAAAAGGCACAATGATCTCCATGAAGGGCGGCACGCCTCTGGGCATGA
>Ga0315903_10006376_pt1 | contig 15081 bp, 8 predicted proteins | sample LakEriMetagenome_7_FD_203524 | JGI IMG/M metagenome (GOLD analysis project Ga0315903, IMG submission 203524) | Freshwater fungal communities from buoy surface, Lake Erie, Ohio, United States - Buoy 2 MA119 | ecosystem: Environmental > Aquatic > Freshwater > Lake | place: USA: Lake Erie, Ohio...
GCCACTCCGTGGGGGCGGGGGCGCGGGGGCTGTGCACCCGCTTCCCGCAGGGCGTCGCGAAACGTCGCCGCGACCTGCCCCGCGACCGAACCCCAGGAGTTCTCGAGAGACCAGGCCCGAATGGCCTGCCGGTCCCACGGCTTCTCCAGGGCGTCGATCAGACCCCGGGCGGCGGCGGCGGCCGACCGTTCCGGCAACAGCACACCCAGCTTCTGGTTCGCCAGCAGTTGAGGGAGAGACCCCATGGGGGTCGCCACGATCGGCACGCCGCACGACAGCGCCTCCAGCGGCGCATTGGGCGAGCCCTCGCGCGACGACAGGATCGTGAACAGATCGGCCGTGCTGTACCAGAGATAGAGTTCTTCAGGAGGCCGGGCCCCCACCATCCGCACGTGGTCTTCCAGACCGTTGCGGCGGATCGCCTCGCGGATCTCGGCACTGTAGTCGAGTCCCCAGCGGGCGACTCCACCAACAATCACCAGCATCGCGTCGGGGTGCCGTTCACGAACGGTGCGCAACGCCTCCACCGCCAGGTGAAACCCCTTGATCTCCAGCAGGTAGCCGACCGCGATAATGACCTTCCGGTCGAGAGGCACGCCAAGCTGCCGCCGGGCGTCGTCGCGGGGCACCGGGTGGTACTTGGCGGTGTCGACCCCGTTGGAGATCACGCGGACCCGCTGCGGATCGGCCCCCTGGTCGCGCATCCGCTGGGCCAGCTCCTCGCTGAGCGCCACCATTTGGGTGGCCCTTTTCAATCCCCAGCGAATCGCGTCGCCAATCACCGGCAGGTCGGGAAAGCGGGCCATGTCCTCACCGCGGGCCGTCATCACCACCGGGACCCGATACCGCTCCCCCAGCATCGCCGCGACAACCCCATCGGGATAGACGAAGTGGGCGTCGATCAGGTCGAACGGAAACTCCCGCCGCAGCCGGGCGATCGACCGGGCGATGCCCCAATTCATCAGCCGCGAGTGGTAGTAGCCGCCGATCTTGGGAATGAGGGGGTAACGCGGGCGGATCACCTGCAGTCCGTCGACCACGTCGCGAGCGGGAATCTGCGACAACGGATAGTAGCGGGGGAACATCTTCAGCGGGGGGAACCAGGGGGTGGGAGACACCACCCGCATGTCGAATTCACCCCGGGCGGCGACCGCCTTGACCCGTTCTTTCACGAAGACCCCGTGGATCGGCTGGATCGCCGACGGGAAGGTCGAGGCCAGCACGAGGATCCGCGGACGTCCCGCCTGTCCTCCAGAGGGGGGTGCCGGGGATTCCTGCCTCACCGTATCCTCCGTCCATAAACCTGTGCCAAGGCTGTTCACCGGGACCTCCCGGCGTGGTCTTGCCGCACGTCAGCCCCCGTTCGCCCGCCGACCCGCCACCAGCATCGCCAGCCCGTTGTCCCCCAGGGCTCCCACTGCCCCCCGCCCACCGGAGCAGCGGCCCCCCAGGCCAGATCACAATCCCAACCGTTTCCACGGATCGACCAGCCCTCGGCGGGCACTCCGCCCGGCCCGACAGAGAGGGAGGCACCGCCTGCTTCGGGCCCGGTTCCGACGACGCAGCCCCCGAGCCGTATGGTGGCCCGCACCTGGCTGTCGGGGGGAGTGAAGGCAAACACCACGACCAGTTCGCCAGGGCAGGTGGCGTGTCCCCGCAGTTGCGTGCCAGGGAACCGTTTCCCGTATTCCACGCCCCGCCAACCCTCCACGCTGTTGGCAGCCCCCCGCAGCACGCTCCACTGAATTGCCCCTTGCGAACTCTTCGCGCCCAGTGGCCAGGGACTGGTGGGGAGCAGTTCGCCAGACTCCAATTGCGGGCCCAGGTCCCGCGCCGCGGTTTCCGAGAGATTGAACGACCAGTCGACCCGCCGCGGTTCGGGCGTCCGGATCTGGTCCGCGAGCCAGAGTCCGACTCCGGGAATCATCAGGACGTACCGGTCGGCAACGACCCCCGGACCGGGCTGACAGCCCAGATGCGCCAGCCAGAGATCGGTCCGATCGGCCGCCTCCAGCCGATGTTGGGGACACACATGCGACCACGCCAGACGGCCCGCATGCCGCGCGACCGGGGCCCCTTCAATCGACAGGGTGTTGTGGGCCCGCACATCGCGGTACCAGTCGACGGCTTCCCGGGGACCCCCATAAGTCGACATTCCCGTGTCGACCAGGAAGGGCTCTCCCCCCACGTGGGCCAGCACCTGCAGCAGATCGGCATGGCCATGGGCGGCGGAGGGGGTCGCGTCGGCGAACAGCCCCCCGGCGATCGGCCCTCCATCCACCAGCAGCCAGTCCCCCGGAACCGCTGCCGAGCGGAACACCGCGTAGCCCGAGTCGGGCAGCCGTCGCACGGTGGCGATGGGGTCCATCGCCGGCAACCGCAGCAGGTCTTCAACGCCGGCGGTCCCCCGCAGCCAGATCAACTCTTCGCCCGGCTGACCCGCCGCCGTCCGCGACGCCTGGTCGGCGAACAACACGGCCCCCACGCCGCACAGCCCCGAGAAATCCCACGGCTCTGCGGGAATGACGGGCAGGGTTCGGGCCGAGTCGATGTCGCCAAAGGGGGGCCACAGCCCATCCGGCTGTTGAAACGCCGCCCCCGCGTTCCAGGCACTTCGCAACAGCGGCTCCAGCGAGGCGAGTTCTCCACCCCCCGGCCCGGCGGCACACCAGGCCAGCGTGAGGAACATCAGCGTGTAGAACTGGTACCCCATCGCCTGCTCGACGCAGCCACCGTCGGCGTGAAACTGCTTCGGGCCATGCTGCAGCAGAATCCCGGCCCCCTGCCGACGCCACTCGGCCGCATGCGGCGAGTCGATCCACAGCCCCAGCAGGTACAGGGCCGCCGCCTCGCCGATCAGGTGGTTGTACGGACTGGAGTAGAGCGAGTAGTGGGCGGAGAGAAAGGTGCCATGCTCTTCCAGAGACTGGGCGATCTGCGCAAGGTCTTCCGGCGACCAGCCGGACCATTCGGAGAGGGCCGCCAGAGTCCACAGCCACGAGATCACCCGCATGCCCGGTTCGAGGGCGCTGGTCCAATGGACCCCCAGGAACAGCGGATTCGCTCCGATCCAGTCGAGCAAAAGTCGCCGTGCCTCGGCTGCGTGACGTTCATCGCCAGTGAGCAGCCAACCCGCCCCCAGCGTGAACAGGAATTGGTGCCGGCCCAATTCCCAGACCGGTTTGACATCCACCCCGTCGGGCAGCTCGTAGATGGGGACATCGTCGTAAAACTCGAGCGGCCAGCGATACCCCGTGACGGGATCGCGGCTCCAGTCGACCGGGCCGCGCAGGTCACACGGCTGCCCCAGGCAGTTCCAGGTTCCCGCAGCGAGCTGGTCAAGCCGTTGCTGGACTCCCTGTTTGAGCCGCTGGTGAACGTCCGGAAACCGCTGCGCCAGACGATCGAGCTCGGCCCGATTCGCTCCCGGGACAAACTGCGCCCCCTTTTGCAGCAGCGAGCGGGCCTGGCTGGTCGGGCCGCTGGGCCGGGAACCCTGCCGGCGCCCCCGGCCGGCCAGCCGACGCTCCCGCGCCATCCGCAGTTTCTCCGAGACCCGCCAAAGGATCTCGTGCGGCGACATGCGCCGAAGCTTGCGGAGTGTACGGATGAGGGGCATTGTGGGGGGAGGAAGAGCAACGGACGGAGAGCGACGGCAGCTTCAGACTGCGAACCCTCCGCAGCGACGGCTGCCCAGAACAGGGAATCCCCAGATCAGAGATGTCTCACACAGGTCACCGCTCGCACAGCCGACCCGGCAGCAGCCAAGAAAACCACGGTTTTTCGACTCTAGTCAGCCCCTGTACCCTGTCGCAAGGGCCGGGTTGACAGTTTGTGAGTGGCCCCGGGAAATGTCGGCCGGTTGTTTCAGGATTGCTGTTTTTTTAGACCCGCATCAGCACAGCCGCGCTGTTTATGGGCGTGCTGCCGACGAACCTGGACCAAGCCCTCCCAGGGCTGGCAAACCGGCATCCCCCCCGCTCGACCCCGAGTCGGTGTCCCTCACTGCCAAACTCTCGTGCGCCAAGGGGATCTCGCTCGCCCCGAACCGCCCCAGAACCCCGCTCTCTTCTCCCTCTGCGACCCGCCGGCCTGGGAAACTTTTTTTCCCGGCCCCTGGCCCGGTTGGCTTGAGGTCAGACAGCCCGTCCCGATCGAAATCCCGACGCCCCTCGCGAACCAAGTCGTCCGCCGCAATCGTCCGAAACCCCGAACCGACGTCGGCCGGACCGGGTTCGGTCGGGTGAGATCCGGACATCGGCGGTCGTCGGGGTTGATGGCTTCAGTCGCGGAACTCGCCCGGTTTGCGGGGGACGATCTTCAGCTCTTTGTAGGCGAAACCACTGTCGGGGGGGTTGTATTTCCCCACGATCGGCATCGGCGATTCGGGATCGATCCGATCCTCGAGACGCAGCCCCCAGTAAACGGCGTTCACCGTCATCCGCCGCAGCCCCTCGTTGGCGAAATCCTGCGCGCTCCCCATCGTGGTGTGAAACACCCGGGCCGTCTTGCCGGTGTTTCCCGTCCAGGTCTTCACCCAGGCCACCGGCAGGGGGATCAGTTCGGTATTCACGGCATCGGTGGGCTTCCGCCCGACCAAGGGTTGCCCTTCGACCAGCGGCAGACACTCCTCGGGCAGATGCCCATTCTCTTCGTAGGTGCGATACACATCCGACGGCCCCCAGATGTCTTTGACGCCCCGCAGTACGGGATGGTCGCGGTTCGCCTCGACAATGATCCCCCGCGTCGAGTCCTGCTGCCAGCGGCCGTGGTGATTGCGGAATGTGCCACCCAAGACATCCTCACCAAACCGCACCCGCTTCCCCTCCTTGCGGTAATTGAACTCGATGAAGCCATGGTTGGCCGTACGGATCGCAATCAGTGGCTTCCCCGAGTCGAGGTACGTGTCGATGTGTCGCAGTTGGTCGTCGGGCAACGACAACAGCCGGCTGAAGAGGATCAGCAAGTCGGCTTTTTCGAGGTATTCCAGCCCCGGAATGTTGTGGGTGACCTCTTTGTCTTCCCAGCGGATCTTTTGTGTCGGATCGACGAGGTTGTCGGCATTCAGGCTGAACAGCACGGTGCAATGGAAGCCGTGATGCCGGGAGAGCAGCCGGGCCAACATCGGCAAGGCATGCTCGCTGCGGTATTCCTGATCGGCGGCGATCAGCACGATGTGCCGGCCGTCCCCCGGACCAGGCTCGGCCGGGTAAGTCAGCCAGAGTTCGCTCTCGGGAACGGGATGCTCCCGGGCGACACTTGCCGGGACGAACACTGCCGTCAGCGCCACAACCAACATAACCCCCCTCCACAGTGGGCTCATCCTGGGGCGATGCAACGGACCTGCAGTGATATTCAGCACGCTGGGGAAGCTCATTGGAATTTGTCCGGCTGGGCAGGAAAGGAACAGCTCACGGTCGGCTTCGGCAGAAATCCCGAAGCTGGGGCCGACAGCGAAAGGAGAGTGCGAATCCGCCGCTCGTAACGACGGCCTGGATCAAGGGTTGGGAATCTCGTTGACGGTGTAAAACGCCTGGCGATGCAGCAGCGGCTCGCCGTCGGAGGATTGCAGGGTTGGCAGATCAAACTCATAGACGAAGCCCGGCTTGAGCCGGTCGATCTGGAGGCGGGCCGACAGGCGATCGGCGGCCACCGTCACCCCCGTCACCTCAGCCGTGAACCGGTCGATCTCGGGTCCGCCATAGCCCCCGTGGTACGGATGGGTGAAGGCGGTCAGGCCGTAGGTGCCACTCTGGGCGGCACTCTCGGCACTGACCGGCTTGGTGAACTTCAGACGGAAGCCGTCGGGCTCGATGGTGATGCGCTCGATCTCGAACGGCATCCGGCCATTCCACTCGACCCGTTCGAGAGCGAACGGTTTGATCCCCCGCACTGGCCAGCCCCGGTTGGTCCCCCCGCACAGCAGCTTCCCCCCCGGGGTGAATTCCACGTTCAGAATGCCCGTCGACAGCCCTTCGCGAAAGGGATAACACGCCCCCTGCCAGACGCCGTTCACCTGCTCGGTGGTCGCCCGCATGAGGATCGACAGCGTGTAGTCTCCCAGGAACAACTGGTTCTCAAACGGACCAAACTTTCCTTGTGTGCGGTTCACCCGGAATCCGGTGATCGATCGACCCATCCGGATGTAGGGGAAGATCACCGCGTAAGGAACCAACTGCGGCACCCGCTTGCGCTCGGTCACAATCCGCGAGCCCGACTTGGGCTGGGTCGGGACCTCACCCAGTTCGGGAGCCAAGGGATACCAGTGGAAGCTGGCTGGGTGTCCCTGAAAACTCCCGGGCCTCACGCTCTTGAGACTGCACGAGCAGTTCCATGGCCCCTGGCTCTCGATGTAGAACAGGGCCCCGTGCTCGTCGGGCCCAATCCCGCCGGGACTGCGCAGACCACTCGCGACCGCCTTCGTACGGCCATCGGCCCCCACCTGCAGCACAAACCCGCGAAACAACGCGTACGAGTTGTAAGACTCCGAGAGTCCCAGCGCGACGTACTGGTTCCCCTGGGCGTCGGGAGGCGAGCCAAACGCGTATTCGTGGTAGTTGGCATACCCCCAGGCATCCGACAGCGTGTCGAACCGGTCGGCGACCCCATCGCCATCCTCATCGCTCACCCGCGTCAGCTCGCAGCTCTGGGTCACCCGCAGGGCGTTGTCGTGCCACGCGAGACCGAAGATCTCGTCGAGCCCCTCGGCAAACCGCTGAAACACCGGCTGTGGTTTTGGGGAGTCGAGCCCGTCGATGAAATAGATCTCGCCGCGGCGCGTGCCGACGGCGACGCGGTTGTCGGGCAGCACGGCAAACGCCCCCGACTCGACCACGGTGTCGGCCGGCAGCGGGATGCTCACAATCGGGTAATATTCCCGTTCGCGCTCTTCCGTCCCCCAACGGTCTCCCACTTCCTCGGCATGCGCGGCTGGCCGGGTGAGGGATGTCCCCCAGAGCAACAGCAGACCCAGCCCAATCGAGGCCCTGCGCAGCCACACTCTGCAGTCACTGGCGCGGCAACGGTTCATACTTCAACTCCAGTGAGGATGCTCCCGCGGGCAGGTTCAGTTTCAGCAGCAGTTCCGACCGGGGGCGATCTGGGGGGGGATCGTCGGCGACCTCGCGGACCAATGCTTCCGCAATCGACACCGGCACACTCAGCCGCAGCCGCCCACTCTCGTACTCTCCCTCCGCCGTCTGCCGGATCTCTCCTGTCAGCACCCGAAACCACACGGTCTGAGCCGTGGGTGACTCCCACTGCAACCGGCGTGCGAGCACGTTCCGGGGTTCGTCACCCACGGGGACGGTGCGGTCGGTCACCGCGATGTCGTGCAGGCGATACCGGAACGTCGGCACCCCCTCACGATCCAGCCGGTATCCCTTGAACTGGTACCCGAGGTTCTTCGGGTAGAGGGGATCGGGATTGACCCGGTTGTCTTTGGTCATGACAGGCAGCCGGGGCCAGGGGGTGGGGGGATCGTCCTGCACCAGCAGCGAGACATCCTGGGGCAGCAGCACCGGTTCGGCCGCCGGGTGGAAATCGCCCGAGCCCTGGCCACTCCAGTTGGCCGAGACGAATCCGCCGCGCCACACGGCCGACAGGGTTCCCGTCTCGGCATTGAAGGCGTAATGCAATTGCCCGGGGAAGCCGACGGCAATGCCCCGGTAGCCCGCGACCCGGCTGCGGCCGCGGTGAATGCGGGGCCGGCTGCCGACGGTCAACCGGGTGTCGATGCCCCGCAGTCCGGGAGGATCGGCGGCCGAGGTTCCCAGCGAGAGGTAATACCAGACCGACTGGATCTGCCGGTCAGTGTCCCCATCCAAAATGGTCTTGTGCGACGCGATGCCATTGGCCCACGACTGCGGCATGATGATGCGGGGGCGAAATTGCTGGGGGTTGCGCAGAAAGGCGTTGAACCAGGCGGGCTGCAGGCGTTGGTAGCTGCTGGTCAGCTCCATGCCGCGATTGACCGGGGCCTCTTTGCCGTTGAAGTTGTGACAGGCGATACAGTACAGCCCCTGGTTCCCCAGCAGGTCGCGCCCCGCCTTGCGGAACTCGCGCTCCCGTTCGCGGTCACTCTCGCGCTCCGGATTGGGAATGGTCCAGTCGACAGCCGGCAGGGTGTCGGTCCGGGCCAACAGTGCGGGGAGGTGGCCGAGGTTCTCTTCGCCGTACTGCGGCATCCGCACCCCGAGGTACGGGCGCACGCTTTCGCCATCGAAGAGCACCTTCTTCAGCCACGCGGGCTGCAGTTTGGCCCCCAGCAGGGTCAAGGGGGGCGGGAGGCGGCCTTCATCACCGAGGTTCGGTTCGGTCGTGGTGAAGTGCGGATCGTGGCTGGGGTGCACACCCCCGTAATCGTCGCGCACATGGCAGGCGATGCAGCGTTGGGCGACGAGGGTTTTGGCGACCACGTCGGCATCCTGGTCGGGTCGGTCGTGTTGTGCGAGGGCCGCGCGAATCGCCCGCCGCTGGGACTCGTCGAGGTCGTACCAGACCGGTCCGCCGCGAGACTGCTGCAGGCAGCCGCGGTCATCGATCTGGGATGGCAGCTCGCCGCCAACGGGGGGGGCGGCAGCGGCACCGGGCGGCGCATGGCAGTTGCCGCAGTGGAGTTCGCGGAAGTACCGCTCGCCCGCGGTCACCTGGCGGGGGTCGGGAGCGAGCGGAGCGACCTGGGGAGGTTCAGCCCCCAGCAGGTACTGGGCGATCGCGCGGGACTCGTCGGTCGTCAGCTTGAGCTCGGGCATGCGTCCCGAGGGACGGACGGCCAGCGGATCGTGCAAAAACCCGGCCAGGCTGGCGACGCTGTATTTCGTGGGGACGTGTGCGAGACTGAGCGCGATGGGGCGAAAGGCCGGCTGGGTTGGGGCGTGGTCGGCCTCCCCGGCATCGGCCTCTTCGTCGTCTGGCTGGGCAGGATCGGGATGGGCAGGATCGGGTGTCGCGTCCGATTTGGTGTTGTTCCCGGCTGGGGTTGGACCCGGGTTTCCGGCGTCGTCGCGGGGCCCATGGCAGGCGACGCAGCCGACGGTGTGATAGAGCCGTCGGCCCTGGTCGATGGTTCGGCCGTCGGTCGCCTCGGGGGTGAATGTCCCCCGGCTCTGCGCGGCGAGGTAGTGCGTCAGGGCGACGGCGATTTCCTGCCGTTCGGCGGGTGTCCGCAGCCCCCACACATCGGGCATGGTGGTACCGCGATGGACGTCGGTGGGATCGGCGAGATACCGCTGGAGGAACTCAGGCGACACCCGGCTGCCGACCTCGGCGAGGTTGGGTGCGCGTTTCGCGGCCAGAGCCTGCGCGGGCAGTCCGGTGTGGCAGTGGGCACACCCCAACTCGCCCAGCAGCACCTGCCCGGCGGCGACGTCATCGAGGCGATGGTTGCCGGGGAGGGGAGAACCGTCTTCCGTGGCGGGCCGCACGGGCTCGGCAGCGCCGAGACGGGACCCGCGCCCCGACAGACTCAGCAGGAGGATGGCCCAGACCACGGCACGACATGGCCCACCCCGCGTGAGAACGGTTCTGACGCGGACCGGGGGTCGGCTTTGGCAAGCAATCCGAGTTGTGAAGTACGTCTGGGGACTCGCTGGCATGCGTCCGCACTCGGTTTGGAAAGTCGTCCCGGGCGACCTGCGCGACTCCGGGGCCTGACAGGCCCAATCGCTGCCGCGGGGGAATGTTGAGAGTGTAGCGGGCGAAGGGGGCGACTGCCTCGGAACGGGGTTCGAGCCGTATGACTTGGGAACCGCTCGCAGCGGGAACGTGCGATGGCTTCGCATCACGCCGTGCGTTCCCATGGCTGTCCCGTAAGCCCTATTATTGTACCGTGTGATTCATCCACTAGTATTTATTTGACCTGTCTCCTTTGCAGGTGCAAATTCTTTAGCCCGCCCCAGGATCCCGTCGGCCACAAGCTGAATCTGCCACATCAGTTCGTCGTGTTTGAGCGGGTCAAGGCCGGCCAGTGCTAATCCCTCTTCGCCTGTCAGCACGGCACAACAGGCCAAAAGATACAGCTCATCCATTTCGCAGGTGTGCGCCACTCCAGGCCATTCCGCCAAGCGCTCAGCTTTCTTGCGGTAGTCGCGACCGTGCCGGGCTGTCAGTTCCTGAATATGTTGGTACAAAGATTTCTTGCAGTCCAACTGTCGCACGAGGTGGGCTGAACGCTGCCGGGCGTGTGTGGTTTGGTTGAGCAGTTCATCGCCATGTTGCAACGCATAGGAATGCGCGGCGGCCGGGGCGACTTTTGCGAGCCGCCGTTCCCACTCCTGGGCCCGTTCCAGGGTCTCAATAATGGCGCGACCACGCCCGGGAATCCAAAAGCCATCCTTGTCATCGATCTCGCGGACGTCTGCAACTTCCACCAGCAATTCAGTCGAGATTCCAAACGCAAGAGTCCCTGTGATTCCAACTCCCACTTTCGCGGTGACCGCCTCATTTCTCTTTCCGGCAAATTCGACGAGTATCCATTCAGAAACACCCAGCAGAGAATTCCAGCGATTCCAAGCGTAATCGCCGTGCCATCTTGAGACGCTGCGAAATCCACTTGCGCAGAGCAATCCTGATAAGCGGGTTTCACTCACTTTCGGAGACTTGCTCATCGGATCCCCACCCAAGAGTTGATTGCTGCTGTGTCCAATCCCTCACGGTGCTGCCCCCCTACCATTGACGCTGTGAGTCATTCACGACCCAGCCATCCAACTCGCTCGACTGGTCCATTCGATTTCTGGAACAGACCGCCCCCTCCGGGTCAGTCTGCGGGACAATGGCTGCCGCGTCCTTTGGCTCCAAGGATTGAGTTTGTCCTCAAACCGAGTCTGTGTGAAGCCACTGCAGCTGACAAACTTGTGGTGATCGAGTCCGTTGTTCTCGGTCCCTGGAGTGCAAACACTCGCTGCTTTGCCCACGGATCCAAGTGGTTTTCAAACGTGGTTTGAACAACTTGAATCGAGAGCCTGCTGTGGGGAGCAACCCGTTCCGGCATGGTATCAGGCGTACCGTGTGAACCGGTGGTCGGAACAGCACCACATGAGTGCCCCCCTCCTGTTGGTTTCTCTGCCGTCCCGCGCCCTTCACAGCGACAGAGTGTGCCCTGGAAGAGGGTTGCGATCAACTGCTCCGGAACGGGAGACGAAGTCGGAGTTATCGAGGTTGAACACGACATGGTCGACCTGAATCACAGATTGCCGAGCCGCCCACCACATCGGCAGCACGGCCACGACGGCCGACGATCGGTCGAACAAAGCCTTGGATTTCATCATCGGCCAAATCCGCCCGACAACGGTGCAACCACGGGCTGAGCGGTGATCCGAACAGGATGTGACTTCTTGCACCCGGGGTGTTACGCCACCACCGGCATCACGTATGGTCCCTTGGGGATGACCGCAATCCGGGCGTGGGGGCCGTGGTGGGCGAGGGCCTCGGCGACGGCCGCTTCGACGCTCTCGGCCGGCTCGACAAACAGGCCGCGCAGCGTCTCGGCCGAGAGGCCGTGGGTCACGACTTTCACCTTCGCCCGCCGGCAGACCTTGGCCATCTCTTCGAGCTGCCACTGGTCCATCACGAAATAGTCTTTCCCCAAGATGCGCTGCATGAACTGTTCGAGGGTGGCGTTCTCGCGGAAGAGCTGCTGGAACTCGGGGCTGCCGATCCCTTCCGTCATGCTCGCGGCGATGATGATCGTCCCCCCCTCCTTCACAATGGGCAGCGCGCCGGTCATTCCCTTCACCGCCTGGTAGAACGTGGTGTCGAGGGGATACCCCGCCCCCGAGGTCACCACCACCTCGCAGGGTTCGGGAATGGGGGCCCGGACCACCTCTTCGATGAACCGCACCCCTTCCAGGAACGCCTGCTCCATGTCGCCCGCCACGATCGACGTCACCCGGCGCTTCTCGTCGAGGGTGACATTCACGATAAAGTCGCACCCCGCCATCCGGGCAATGCGGGTGTTTTCTTCGTGGACGGGGTTCCCCGCGAGGTGGCCATAGTCGGCCTTGGGATGTTCGAGAAAGTCGGGGCCGTGCCAGACTTTGACGGTCTCGAGGGCGGCGATGCCCGGGCAGATCAGCTTGCGGCCACCCGAGTAGCCCGCCATCAGATGGGGCTCGATCAGGCCGGTGGCCAGCTTGAGCTCGGCATCGAGATAGCGGTGGTCGATCCAGACGGGAACGCCGCGGGGGGTGGTGCCGAGATAGCGGTGCTGGTCGCGATTCTTGCCGTCGTGATTGACGCAGCGGTAGTTCCGGGCGATCTCGGGGCCGACCAGCTCGACCAGCTCGTCCCCCTCGTTGGCCCGGTGCATGCCGGTGGCGACGAGAATGGTGATCCCCGCGCGCGGGATCCCGCTCTCTTCGAGAATCCGCAACATCGGCGTCAGCAGCAGTGTGTTGGGGACGGGGCGGGTGATGTCGCAGATCAGGATGCAGGCCGACTTCTTTCCCCGGGCCAACTCGGCCAGCGGCGGAGAGCCGATCGGGTGGGCCAGCAGGCGTTCGAGAACCTGGGCCGGCTGATCGAGGGGCGTCACGGGCCGCAACGACAGCGGACCTACGACGCGGTCCTCGGGCAGTTCGACATCGAGACCGGTCTTGCCGTAGTCGAGGCGGATCTTCATGGGGCAGAGCTCGGGGTAAAAAAGGGAACTGTCATACAGATTCTAGCAACTCATCCTGTGGGACCCCGGATTGGCCAGTGCGGCGGATGGGGAATTCCACAAAGACAACCGCCCGCCGGTTGGTCTGCGGCAGCAGACTGTCCCGGCGGGCGGCATGGAATCCGTATGGCTCTGGCGAGAAATCGACGACGAGGCCTACTTCGCCGCCGTCTTCGCCCCCCGGGTCTGCAGCAGCACGTTCACCCCCTTCTTGTTCGACACGATGATGTCGGGGGTTTTGTTGCCGTCGAGGTCGGCGATCGTGAACTGGGTGCCGACGCCCGAGCCGCTGCTTTCGGGAATGACGTGCGGGGTGAACTTCGGGGCCTGCCCCTTCTGCCGGGTGATGTCGAACCAGATCACCACCGGGTCTTCCTCGGGACGCACATCCCCCTTGGGTCCATGGGCCCACCAGCGTTTGCCCGTGACCAGTTCGCGGTCGCCGTCGCCGTCGAGGTCGACGAAGTGCAGGGCGTGTGTCTGGGTCACCTGCTCGCTGATCAGGTGGTACTTGAACTCGGGCTCGGCTCCCCCCAGGTTCTCAAACCACCAGATTCCCACGTTGTGGGCGGCGCTCATCAGGATGTCGGCATCGCCGTCGAGATCGACGTCGTCGGTGTACATGTCGCTGGCGGGGAGATAGCCGGGCTTGCCATCCGGAGTGAGGTTCAGCGGGTGCCACTTCCAGACCCCCTTGCCCAACTGATCTTTGGGAGGAGCCTCCCACCAGCCATGGGGAATGAGAATGTCGACCCGGCCGTCGCGGTTGACGTCGCCCGCCCCCAGGCCGTGGTAGTAGCGGAAGGTGCCGACGGGGAATTTGTCGGGAGGAGTCCCCTGGGGAACGGGGTCGCGCTTGTCGGTATTGATGGCCACGAAGTTCCACTTTTTGGTGACCGCTTCGCCGGCGGGAATCTCGAGGTAGCCGACGAGTCCTTCGGTCTCGGAGCTGAAGACCAGATCGGGCTTGCCGTCGCCGGTGACGTCGGTGAACAGCGGGGTCTCATTCGCGGCACTGTGCCAGATCTCGTGCTGCTTCCAGGGGCCGGCGGCTCCCTGGGGGTTTTCGAACCAGTAGCAGGGGGTGCCGGGGAAGTCGATGCAGATGACGTCGGTCCAGCCGTCGCCGTTCAGATCGTGGGTGAAGTCGGCGAAGCTGTTGCTGTAGCCCCCCGAGCCGTCACCGTAGTCTTTGTTTTCGCGAATCTCGTGGTAGGTCCACTGGGGGGCTTCGTACCAGCCCAGGCCGTGGATGATGTCGTTTTTGCCATCCTTGTTGACGTCGGCGACGGCGACCCCCTCCGAGCGGAAGCGGTCGTCGATCTTGAGACGCTTCCAGGTGAGTTCCTGGGCCTGACTGGCAGGAAGGTGTGAGAGGGCGGCAAGGCCGAGAAGAAACACAGACGCCGGCTGCCAGCGCATGGTGGCCACTCCAGGGAAAGGTCGGGACGGGAACCGGACCGGCGACCGGGGGCAAACCCGGACAGGAACGGCTCGGGGGGTACACTTCCCGAATTAAACACGATGGCCGCGGATGGCGGTAGCGAACGGCTCGCCGGCAGACCCGTTCACCATGCGGTGACCGCGGGGGATTGTGTCGCCGGGATTTTCCCGGGATCGAGCCGCGCACAAAAAAACCGCGGGACGTTGGAAGTTCCAACGCCCCGCGGCGGACTGGGGTTGTGAGCTCTGGTGCGACGGGTCGGGAGGATGGACCGAACCCTCCCGACCACGTCCAGCCAGAAGATTCCCAGGGAACCGAACCGGCAGCAGGCCGCTTCAGACTCCCAATTTCCGGTGGACAGCGCTCTCAGTTGTCGTAGTAGAGCGAGAACTCGTAGGGATGGGGCCGCAGCCGCATCGGGTCGACTTCCTTCTCGCGCTTCCAGCCAATCCAGGCCTCGATGAGGTCCTGGGTGAAGACGTCACCCTTGGTGAGGTAGTCGTGGTCGGCTTCCAGTTCACCCAGGGCTTCATCGAGCGAGCCGGGGGTCTTGCGGGTCTGGGCCAACTCTTCGGGGCTCATCTCATAGATGTCGCGGTCGAGCGGCTCGCCGGGATCGATCTTGTTGGTGATGCCGTCGAGGGCCGCCATCAGAATCGCGGTGAAGGTGAGGTAAGGATTGCAGCTGGGATCCGGACACCGGAACTCAAACCGCTTGGCCTTGGGATTCGACGAGTACATCGGAATGCGGACCGAAGCCGAGCGGTTCCGCTGCGACATCGCCAGATTCACGGGAGCCTCGTACCCGGGGACCAACCGCTTGTACGAGTTGGTGGTGGGGGCGGCGAAGGCCAGAATCGACCGGGCGTGCTTCAGCACACCGCCGATCGCGTAGAGGGCCATTTCCGACATCCCGGCATAGCCATTCCCGGCGAACAGGGGCTGTCCCTTGTTCCACAGCGAGAAGTGGGTGTGCATG
>Ga0315903_10006378_pt1 | contig 15079 bp, 6 predicted proteins | sample LakEriMetagenome_7_FD_203524 | JGI IMG/M metagenome (GOLD analysis project Ga0315903, IMG submission 203524) | Freshwater fungal communities from buoy surface, Lake Erie, Ohio, United States - Buoy 2 MA119 | ecosystem: Environmental > Aquatic > Freshwater > Lake | place: USA: Lake Erie, Ohio...
CTGACCGTCGGCTGAGCCAGCAGTAGGCGCTCGGCGGCGCGCGCCACGCTCCCCTCGCGGGCGACCATCCAGAAATACAGCAGGTGGTGGTAATTGAGCCAGTCCATTCCCTGATGCTACAGCAGAGTTTGTCTATCAATCAAATCGATAATTCCTATTTGTGAATATTTCTGAGCCCGTGGCCTGAACCTTTTCCGGGCGTCTTGCGTTCTCACGGCAGACACCTGGCTGGCCCCTCGGCCGGCCCTTTTCGCGGACTCGCAACTCCACACCCACTTCGACAATGAACACCTCGGGCTGGCTGCTGTTTGCAACCCTGATCACCGGCATGATGGCCCTCGATCTCTGGAGCGGTCGCCGCTCCAGTCGGGCCATGCAACTCCGGGAGGCCCTGCTCTGGAGCCTTGGCTGGGTGGCCGTCGCGATGGGATTCGCCGGATTCATCGCCTGGCGGCTGGGCAATAACTCCGCCTTCGAGTTCCTGACCGGCTACCTGGTCGAAAAGTCGCTCAGCGTCGACAACATCTTCGTGTTCCTGCTCTGCTTCCAGGCGTTCCGGGTTCCCACACACCTGCAGCATCGAGTGCTGTTCTGGGGGGTCATCGGTGCCTTGGCAATGCGGCTGGTGCTGATCCTGGCGGGCATCTCGCTGCTCGAGAGATTCCACTGGCTGCACTATCTCTTCGGGCTTTTTCTGTGCTACTCGGGGTGGAAGCTGCTCAAGGGGAACGCCGGTCCTGCCGAACCGGGTGAGCTGTCGATTATCCGGTGGACACGCCGCCTGTTTCCCGTGACCGACGACTACCGCGGCGAAAAGTTCTGGGTGCGGGAGCAGGGAGTGCTGAAGCTGACGCCCCTGCTGCTGGTGCTGATCTGCGTGGAGGCGACTGACCTGGTCTTCGCCTTCGACTCGATTCCCGCGATCCTGGCCATCACGCAAGACCCGTTCCTGGTCTTCACGTCGAACGCCCTGGCACTGCTCGGGATGCGGGCTCTCTACTTCGCCGTGCAGGGTCTGTTGAGCAAGCTCCGCTACCTGCACCAGGGACTGGCGGCCATCCTGGTCTTTGTGGGGGCCAAGCTGATGCTGACCGACTACTGGCACGTTTCGTCGGGGGTGTCGCTGGTGGCGATTCTCTCGATCCTGGCCACCGCGGTCGGCGCCTCGCTGCTGGCCCCCGAACGGGAAGCCGCTCTCGAGGTCGATTGGGCCCCCCGGGAGACTCCCGAGCCCGAACTTTAGGCTCTCCCGATCCGTTCTTCGCCTGCCTTGCGGAATCTGCCTGCCGGGACCACTCCCGAACAGCATTGCCAGTTCACCAGGTGGCCTGAGCAAAAACGAAAACCACCAGCAGATTTTCGCTCACGCGATCTGCTGGTGGTTTCTGCATTCGAAGCGACGGCATCCCCCGGGCCGCCGGCCTCGCCCGAGCATGAACTGCGCCCGAGCATGAACTACGCCCAGGCACGAACTGCGCCCAGGCACGAACTGCGCCCAGGCACGAACTACGCCAGGATCTCCTTCACGACATTCCCGTGGATGTCGGTCAGGCGGAAATCCCGTCCCTGGAAGCGGTACGTCAGCCGCTCGTGGTCGATTCCCAGGCAATCGAGAATCGTTGCGTTCAAATCGTGGATGTGCACCGGCTTTTCGATCGCGTTGTAGCTGAAATCGTCGGTCTGGCCATGCACCATCCCGGGGCGGATCCCGCCGCCCGCCAGCCACATGCAGAAGTTCCGTGGGTGGTGGTCGCGGCCGTAGTTGTCTTTCGTCAGCGTCCCCTGGCTGTAGACAGTTCGGCCAAACTCGCCTCCCCACACCACCAGCGTGTCCTGCAGCATCCCCCGCTGCTTCAAATCTTTCAGCAGCGCCGCGGTCGGCTGATCCATCGCCTTGCAGAGATCGGGAATCTGCTTGGGCAGACTTCCGTGGTGATCCCACCCCCGCAGGAACACCTGCGTGAACCGCACGTTCCGCTCGGCCAACCGCCGCGCCAGCAGGCAGTTGTAAGCGTAAGTCCCGGGGGTCTTCACATCGGGGCCGTACATGTCGAGGGTGGCGGCCGTCTCCTGCGACAGATCGGTCAGCTCGGGAACCGACGACTGCATCCGGTAGGCCATCTCGTATTGCGCGATGCGGGCGTTGATCTCGGGATCGCCCACCTCGGCCAGCCGGGTCTGATTCAGGGCCGACAGCCCATCCAGCATCCGCCGCCGACGCGTGTCGTTCACCCCGGGCGGATTCGACAGGTACAGCACCGGGTCGCCCACCGACCGCAACGCCACCCCCTGGTGCCGCGTCGGCAAAAAGCCTGAACCCCACAGTCGCGAGAAGAGCGCCTGCGACTGCGAACCGGCGGCCAGCCGCGAGTGCAGCACGACGTACGCCGGGAGATCGGCATTCGGGCTCCCGATTCCATAAGACAACCACGCCCCCAGGCTCGGCCGGCCGGGAATCTGGCTGCCGGTCTGGATGTAGGTGATCGCCGGGTCGTGGTTGATCGCCTCGGTGTTGACGGTCTTCACCAGGCACAGGTCATCCATCATCGACGCGGTGTGCGGCAGCAACTCGCTGACCCACGTCCCCTGTTGCCCATGCTGGTTGAACTTGAACATCGACGGGGCCACGGGGAGCCGCGACTGACCCGAGGTCATCGTGGTGATCCGCTGCCCATTCCGGACCGACTCGGGCAGATCCTTGTCGAAATACTCCTGCAGCCCGGGCTTGTAATCCCACAAGTCGAGCTGCGAGGGGGCGTCGGCCATGAACAGCCAGATCACCCGCTTGGCCCGAGCGGGACGGTGCAGCTCGGCCAGCGCGGGGGGCTCGCCCGTCACGGGGGCCGCCACCGGGACGGGAGGCGACTCGGCGAACAGCCGGGGGTTCAGCAGCGAGGCCAGGGCGGCCGTCCCCAGCCCACACGCAGTGCGGCCAAAGAAGTACCGCCGGTTGATGTGGTCGAGGTGTTGTTGCAGGGGGATGGGCAGATTCATCGAAGCCGGGCCTGTGTGAAGGGAAGGATCCGGAAGAGGCGGGCAGACGGGAAACGGTTGAGCAGGGGGCGGAGGAGTGTCCGCCCGCTACTCTTTGGTCACCGCCTCGTCGAGATTGAGAACCAGGTTGGCGACCATCGTCCACGCCGCCAGTTCGACCGACTGGGGGCCGGGGGGCTCGGGAGTCTCACCCACCTGCAGCAGCTTGTGGGCTGCCTCGGGATCTTGTTGGAACTCCTGCAGTTCCGCCTGGAAGACGCCCAGCACCACCGCCAGTTCGCGATCGGTGGGCAATCGAGCGGTGGCCCACCGAAACAGGAAGCGGGCCCGGTCTTCAGGGGTTGGCCCGGCTTCCTTCAGGGCCCGCTGGGCAAACCGGCGGGCCGCTTCCACAAACTGCCGTTCGTTCAGCAGCACCAGCGCCTGCAGCGGGGTGTTGGTACGGGCCCGTCGGACCGTGCAGTTCTCCCGGGAAGGAGCGTCGAATGTCAGCAGCACGGGCGGGGGGGAAGTCCGTTTCCAAAAGGTGTACATGCTCCGCCGGAACTGGGCTTCGCCCGGGTCGGGACGGAAGTTCTGGGTGGTGCTGCCGACGAAGGCGACCGCCTCCCAGAGCCCCTCGGGCTGGTTCGGCTTGACGCTGCGGCCCCCCAGTCGCTCGACCAGCAGACCGCTGGTGAACAGGGCCGAGTCGCGCAACACTTCGCCGTCGAGGCGGAACCTCGGCCCGCGGGCCAGCAGTTCGTTCGCCGGGTCGCGCTGCAGCAGTTGCGGACTGACCCGCGACGACTGCCGGTAGGTCCCCGACATCACCACCTGCTTGAGGAACCGCTTCACGTCCCAGCCGTGCGTTCGGAAGTCAACCGCGAGCCAGTCGAGCAACTCGGGATGCGAGGGCCACTGTCCCTGCGCCCCAAAGTCTTCGGCTGTCTTGACGAGACCGGTCCCAAACAACTGCTGCCAGAAGCGGTTGACGGTCACGCGGGCGGTCAGTGGGTGGGCGGGATCGACCAGCCAGCGGGCCAAACCCAGGCGATTCCGAGGCAGGTCGGGAGCCATGGGAGGCAGGGCCGAAGGGGTCGCCGCTTCGACCTTGTCGGCTCGCTTGTCGTATTGCCCGCGCACCAGCACAAAGGCGTCCCGGCGGTTGGGCATCTCGGCGGTCACCATGGTGAGCGGAATCGATCCGTCCACCTCGGCCCGCTGCTTTTCGAGAGCGGCCAATTCCTGCACGACCGGCTCAATCTTGGGCTTGGTGAGCGGGCACACTTTTTCGAAGAAGTGATGACGCACCAGCTTCTGCTGCTCGGGAGACCGCTGCTCGGCGGGCAGCTTGACCGCCTCCAGCACCGGCCCCGGGAGGCTCGACTTGGTCAGCGATCGCTGGAAACGCTCCCACACGGCCAGAGAATCGAATCCCGCCCCGGCCTGGGGGGTCTTCGACACGATGCCCGCCTTGTCCCAGTAAACCTTGCCACCGAACTGGGTGAACGCCCAGCCGCGGATGACCGCCCCGGGGTTCAGGCCCACCTTGGCCGCCTCCACTTCAAGCCGGACCCACTCCCCCGTCTTGGGCAGGTCTCCCTGCGGGAGCCGGGAGGGAGAGTTGGCAGCCCCCCACGCAATCTCATCGGCTCCCCAGGTGGCCCGATGTTCCCAGGCCCCGTCGTTCCACTGCAGCATGATCTCCTTGGGAGGGTTCTGCGGATCGAGGAACACATGCGCGAACAGTTTGTCGCCTTCCCCCACCACCAGGCCATCGGTGGCGTCGGTGAAGAAGTGCTGGCTCAGGCCGGGAGCGGTGCGAACCGACGCCTTCGTCCCGCTGAGCACGGCGAACTGCTCTTTGTTGACGAACTCCCAGGGGCTGTCCCCCTGCGCCTTGGCACCCGCGGGGAGATCGTCGTCGATCCAGACATACTCGGCTGGCTCGAGTTGCTCCGGCGGGTTGGGGGTTGGGTCGGTGTACTCGATTGCGTCGAGGAGGGCGGGAACCTTGGCCCGGGCCGCGGCGACCTGGCCTTCCAGTTCGGCCAGGCGTCGCGACTGTTCGGGTTGCGGCACCTTGAGCACGGGTGGCGGGCCCAGGGCGTTCCCATCCATCGCCGCCTCGGCGAAACTGTTGAAGAACGCCGACATCTGGTAGAACTCGCGCTGGCTGAACGGGTCATACTTGTGGTCGTGGCAGACCGCGCACCCCAGTGTCAGCCCCAGGAACACGGTGGAGGTCGTTTCCACGCGATCGACGGTGTAACGCACCAGCACCTCGTCGTCGATCGAGCCCCCCTCGCTGGTCGAAACGTTGCAGCGATTGAACCCGGTGGCGACTCGCTGCTCGAGTGACGGTTCAGGCAGCAGATCTCCCGCCAACTGCTCAATGGTGAACTGGTCAAACGGCTGGTTGCGGTTGAACGACTCGATGACCCACTGGCGATAGGGCCACATCGACCGCTCGTTGTCGAGATGCAGCCCATGCGTGTCGCCGTAGCGGGCGGCATCGAGCCAGTAGCGGGCCTGGTGCTCGCCATACCGGCTGCTTTGCAGCAACCGATCAACCGCCTGTTCGTAAGCCTGCGGCGTCGTGTCGGCCAGGAAGGCATCGAGTTCAGCCGGGGTGGGGGGCAGGCCGGTGAGATCGAGCGTCACCCGCCTGAGCAGGGTCGCCTTGTCGGCCTCGGGGGAGGGCTCGAGCCCCTCCGCCTGCAGGCGGGCCAATACGAACTGATCGATCGAGTTGCGGACGAAGCCCGGGTTGGCGACTCCCGGCGGATCGGCCGGTTGGGGCGGGACGAACGCCCAATGGGCCTTCATCGAGGCCCCTTCGGCGATCCAGCGGCGAACTAGCTCGACCTGGGCGGGTGTCATTTTTTTCCCCGTGGCCGGCGGGGGCATGACCTCGTCGGGGTTGGTCGACACCAGGCGGGCGAGCAGTTCGCTGGCGTCGGGCTGCTGGGGCACCACGGCCGCCGAACCAGACGCCTGAACCTTCAGCACATCCGCAGGGATATCCAGCCGCAGGCCGGCCTTGCGCTCCTGCTCGTCGGGACCGTGGCACTTGAAGCACAGGTCGGACAGGAGCGGGCGAATCTGGCGGCTGTAATCGACTGGCCGATCGGCGGCGTGGGCCGACGGGAGGACCGGCAGCAGCCAGGCGGTCGTCAGCAGTCCCAGCAGGAGAGACATCCCGGGGAACGAATGATGGCGATGGAGGGCAGGGGGGAGCATGCGGAGACTCCGCGGGAGGAGGATTCCTGAACTCTCTGTCAGGAATCCGGAGTTGGTGGGTGTTGATCTGATCGTAGAATGGGTGCGGATTGTCTGCAATCGGGGTTGGGGAATGGCATCTTCCCCCATGTTTTCGGCTCTCGCTCGGCGTAGGTGAAGTTTTCTTCACAGCCCAGGGATGGGAGCTGGCTGCTGCTGCGGCTGCTTGCCGACCCGGCGAACATTGGCTAGTCTCGCTGGTAGGGAGAGTGGACAGGCTCCCTGTGGTTTGCTGGGGGATGACCACGGACTGAGACGTTGACCTCACGGTCGATTGGAAACAGTTTTTCTCCCGCTCAGGCCGGGAACAGACATCAGGCAGTGGACTTTGAGATGTCACATCAGGATGCGGGTCAGGGGTCTCGAACTGGGACCAGTGAGACGAAGCGGGCACCGGTCTCCTATCGAGTGGTAGGGGTCAATTATCGGCTGATTGGTACGGCCCTCGGGCTGTTGCTGCTGGCGGGGATTGGTTCGTACTTCTCGCGACGGTTCTTCATTGACCGAAATGCCAGTCAATTATTGACCCAGGCGCGAAAACTGGCCGAGGAGCGGCAAATCCCCGAAGCGATCTCCAAGATCAGCCAGTTTCAGACGCTGAAAAAAGGGGACCGCGACGCGGCACTGCTGAGTGCCAGCCTGCTGAAGCAGTCCGAGCTCGGCAACCGCACACCGTGGCGTGCGGTCAGCGATCTGCTGTCGAACGCCCTCATCGCGCAGCCCAACGACCAGGAATTGCTGCGGGAGTCGCTGTTGTTGGCCAGCAGGATGGATGACTGGGGAGCCGTGATCAACCAGTATGCCCCGCTGCTGGAAGAGGACATGGTCACGAATCCGACGGTGCTGAAAGCCGCCCTGCCGGGCTACAGCGAGCTGAATGAACCCGATGCACTGGTCCAGGCGTGCCTGAAGGCGATCGACGCGAAGATTCCCTCGGTGGTTCCTTACCAGGAGCTGGTGGGGCAGCTGGCGACGAAGAAAATGCCGCCCAGCGCGCTGGCGGAATTGAAACGCCGGTACCCTGGAGCGGTCCGTCCAGCCGAAAACCAGGATGGTCGGCCCGCTACGGCGTTGCCTGCCGATCTGTCGCAATTGTGCCAGGCGATCCTGGATGAGATGCTGACCAACCTGCCTCCCGAGCAACAGGGTGAGGCCCGGGCGCTGAGGGCTCGCTTTCAGCTCAGCGAGGGGAATGTCGCGGCGGGGAAGCAGGAACTCGAGAAAGGGCTGGCCAATTCGCCCGACTCCGGGCCACTCCGAGAAATTTCCCTGGTACTTGCGCGGACCGAGCTGGATCAGGCCCGCCGGGCCCAGCGATCGCGAACAGACGTCTCGACCATCGAAGCCAAGGCGATCGCGGCCGCCCAGAAGTGGTCGGAGTGCCCGGGGTTGGCCCAGGCGGAAGGCCTGTTCGCCCTGGGAACACAACAGCTGATGGCCGGGAAGTATCTCGAGGCGTGGACCGCCCTGAAGGGGGCTGACCAGTTCGTCTCTGAGAAACCTGTTCCCGAAGACGACGGTTTCGAGTCGGCTGAGCGGATGGCGGCACTGCGGCTCAACCTCCGGCGGTACGCCCTGCTGGTGATGCCCGAATTGAAACGGCGCCTGCCCGACCAGCGGGACCAGTTGCTGGCCTGGCAGGAGGAGATTCGCAAATGGATGACCGAACGCAAGCTCCCCGCCACGTGGCTCGAGCTGTTCGACGCCACCGAGGATTTCGCCGAGGAGAAATGGGCGTCGGCCGCCGAGAAACTTGAGAAACTGCGTCCGGGGTTTGTGTTTGAGCAGGGGCAGCGTGAGCGTCGGGAAGTGGACCTGCGGCTGGCCGTTTGTCAGCAACGACTGGGGAACCCGGATGCCCAGATCGCCGCGCTCAAGCGTGGTCTCGACATCGATCCAACGTGGCTGGATGGCCAACTGGCCCTGGTCCAGGCCTTGGCCAGTGTGGGACGCACCGACGAGGCCCGCGACCTGGGGATGACGGCTCAGAAATCGCTGCCAGAAGGGGATATCCGGTCGTTGAAACTGGAGCTGCGCCGCCTGGTTGGGCAACCCAACAACGAGCAGAATCTGCGGGGGTTGCTGGACCGCCTGGATGCGTCGGCGCCAACCGATGGGGCTCCGAGCGATGAGTTCGTCGAGCTGCGGACCAATACCTTGTGGGCTCTGCAAGAGCATGACCAGGCCCGGACCTTCCTGGCTGGCCTGGTGGAGAAGCAGGGTCCAACCCCGGCGCTGACCTACCTGCAGGCCCTGGCCGAATTGTCGGGACGACCCTCGGCTGAGGGAGCCCGCGAACTGCGGGAGTTTCTGGCCCGGCGGGGTGGCGAGGTCGGTTCCGATTCGGGCCGACTCAGAACCCTGAAGGCTGAACTGGCCATGCGTGAGGCGGTCGCGGAACCGGGAGCGGCCCTCAAGGCCCAGGCAGAGAATCTCGATCGCCTGCCCGAGGGCGATCGGATCCCACTGCTCCTCAGCCTGGCGAGCCTGGCCTTCACCCAGAAGGCCGGCAACGCTGCGTTTGACCTGATGGGCCGCGCGCTCGAAATGGCCCCCAACGACGTCAGTGTCTTGTGGATGGCAACCACCATGCAGCAGCAGTCGGGTGGCGATCGCGACAGCGTTGCGAAACTGCAGGCCCGACTGGAGGAACTCGAGGGCTCGGGAGGCCCGCACGCGAGTTTCACGCGGGGGCTCGACCAGCGACTCAAGATCCGCCGCCTGCTGGTCAAGGCCCAGGAAACCAAGATCAAGCCCTCGGCCGAGGAAATTAACGGATTGCTCGAACAGGCGCGGAAGGAGTTCCGGCAAGCCCTGAAAGGACGCCCCTCGTGGCGGGAGGCCCACACGCAACTCGCATTCTGCGAATGGGAGCTGCAATATGAGGACGCCGGCTACGAGCAGGCGTCGCAGGCCTTTGAACTCGGGGAGCGATCCCCCCCGATTATGGCCGGGATGGTGCAGTACCTCGACAGTCGGCGACGTGATTCAGAACTGCTGAGCCTGCTGTCGCGTGCCCGGGAAAAGGGGGGCGCCACGCCCGAGGTCCTGCTGCGGGGCGGGGTGGACGCCATGACCCGATCGGGTGACGTTTCAGGGGCCCTCAACCTGCTGCGCGAAGTCAACCAGCGAACGACGGGCGATGGCGTTTACGAAGCCGTGTTGATGATCAGCCGCAACGAAGACCTGCCCCGTGCTGAGCGCCTGCTGCGAGATGGCCTGGAAGGGGATTTCCGACAGGACCTCGCCGTCACCTCTCTGGTGCGATTGCTGATTCGTCAGAAGCGGGCTGACGAAGTCGGTCCCGTGTTGAAACTGGCCGAAGAAAAAGTCCAGGACGTCCCCCCGGGAAACCGGGCGCTGGTCCTCGCCAGCTGCTACGAGACGTTGGGAGAGCTTGCCAAGGCGGATGAACTCTACACGTCGGCCGCCGGGGATGATCCTTCCCGCCGGGTGGCGTTTCGAGCCCACCAGGATTTCCTGATTCGACACCGCATGTTTCCAAGAGCGATCGCCATGCAGCAGCAGGCGCTGAAGTGGGCCCAGGAGCAAGGGGAGCAAGTCGACGAAGCCGAAAAGCTGCGAATGGGGTCACTCACCGCCGATGCGGCCCGCACCTACGCCGACTTTCAGGCAGGCCTCGACCTGATCACGGGCGGCAAGCCGCTGAACCAGCTGTCGGTAGCCGCCCTGCGGACCCTGTTGCGGATTTATCCCCGCTCCAGCCTCAAGTCGGACCGCGAGCGGGCGATCGCCACGCTGGAGGAATTGGGCAGCCGGGTCGCCCTGACCTGGAACGAGCAGTTGCTGCGGGCGTTTTTGCTCAATGAAGCCGGAAAGTGGTCCGAGGCATGGGTGTTGTACAAGGAGCTGATGCAGACCGACCCGGATAATTCCGAGCTGCTCTCCACGTTTGTGCAGACGGCCGCGTCGCAGAAAGACCCGCAGCCCGCCCTCTTGAACGACATGGAACGGGCCGTCAACACCCTGCTGGCGAACGAGGCCAGTTCGTTCCGGACCGCCGCCGCCCGCGCCCGCTGGATGACTGCCGCAAAGCGGGAGGCGGAGGCCATTCCCGTGCTCGAGCGGTTCTTGAACCGGCTCAACTCGGTGGAGGTGGATTCGATGTTCGAAGAGCTCCTCCGCATGCGACAGGCCGGCTACTCCCGGGAACTGATCGCGGAGAAGGCGACCGAGCGGAAAGACCCTTTCGCAGTCAACGTGATCGCGGTCGCCGGCCAGCTATTGGCTGACCCGACAACCGCGCCCGAGCTGCGGAAGGCGCTCGGTGGCTACTTCGAAGAAGAGGATGTGGCTCAACGGGTCCGCGATTCGATGAAGCTCTCGATTGCAGAGATGTACGAATCGATCGGGGCTCTCGACCTCGCCGAGCAGATTCTGCTGGAGGTCCGCAAGGGCTGGACCGGTCCCGGTCTCGAGATTGTGCTCGCCGGGTTCTACAGCCGACATGACCGCTCGGAGCAAGCCATCCGCGTGGTCGAAGGGCTGAAAAATGTCCCCGATGCGGTGGTCGCCCAGATTGGCGTCGGTGTCTTGCGGGCTGCGAAGGTCAATGCCGAACAGGCGCGTCCCTTCGAGGAACGCATGCTCAAGATGCGCAGCACGTCGACCGATGCCACCGGAAACACCTGGCAGATTTCCACCCTCGCCCTGACCGACCTTTACGACCACCTGGCGCGGTTCGATGATGCGGCCAAGCTCCATCGCGAGCTGCTCGCCAAAAATCCCAACAACGTCTTTGCCCTCAACAACCTGGCATGGCTGCTGGCATTCAGCGAGCAATCGACAGACCGCGAAGAGGCGGCGAAGCTCGTCTCCGAGGCGGTCAGGCTGGCTGGACCGGTCGCCGAACTCCTCGATACCCGCGGCGTTGCGCTCATGCAGATCGGCCAGGCCGAGCAGGCGATCGCCACACTTCAGACCGCGATCAAGGAATCCCCCACCCCCAGCAATCACTTCCATCTCGCCGTGGCACAACTGCGGGCCAAGCGCCGCCCCGACGCCCGGCAATCGTTTGAAAAAGCGATTGCCCTCGGCTTCGATGCCGAGAAAATTCATCCCCTCGAGGCCCCGTTGCTCGCCGAGTTGAAGGCGGGCCTCGATCTGGCGGCCCGGACACCAGTCCGTTCGCCCGTGGTGCAGCGCGTCACCCAAGGCACGCGATCTATCCTGTCGATCTTCGGACGCAGGCTGCCCGTCGGACCGCGGTCGTAGCGGCCACAGAGCTGATTTGGCAACCCCCAGGCCATCGGGTCGCTAAAACCTCCCGCTCGGCCCGGGAGCGGACTCTACCGCTCCCGGCGGGCGGTTGTGATTGCGCAGCGGCCCGCAACAAATGACACCCCCAGTTGGGCGTGGACGCACAGACGCCCGCCCAGCCTTCGGCCCAGTGGCGCCCCGCTCCGACCACTCGCTCGCCCCACCAGTTGCCGGGAGTCGGGACCAGTTCCGAGTGGGCGAGGGAATTGCCGGCTGAGGAAATTGCAGCACCCGTCGGGTAGTTCAGCCGCGGTGCGTGCCCGCAGCGTCGACGGCCTCCCGGATCTCGTGCGGCTGCGAAAACCCGACGATCGCACTGCTCACCTCGTGCCGTGCCAGCACGGGCGGTAACGCCAGTTCCGCCGCGGTTCGCCCCGTCGGCGACTGCTGCCTCAACGCCTCGGTCGCCGCCAGATCACGACGATAAACCGGCATCGGAAAATAGCGGGTCCGCAGGGTGTGCGGGCTGGGCTCGGCCCCGGCGAGCGCGCCTCCGGCGAACACCCGGATGGCGAAGACTCCCATCCCCTGCTTGTGGCAGCGGGGGAGGATTTGGGACAGAGCCAGTTCTCCCACGCGGGGATCGGCCAGTGCGGGGTCCCTTAGCAACAGGGCGTTGACGGGAAGTTGAATCGTGGCGAACCGTCCCGATTCGATCACAGCCTCCACCGCGTCCGTCTCCCCCAGCCCCGTCAGTCCCACCAGGTGCGTCCAGCCCCGCTCCTGGATTCGCGCCAGCCCCTCCGCGATTCCCCCCGGCCGCAACACGTCGTCGAGCCCGACCGAATCGGGAACTTCCCCCGCCACCCGTGTGATGGCGTTGTGAAGCTGCAGCAGCGTCACCGCGGGCCTCTGCAACCGCCTCAGGCTCTGCTCGACCGAGTTCTCGATCGCCCGGGCGGGATCCGACAACTCGTGCGGTTGCAGGCGGACCTTGGTGGCAATGCGGAAATGTTCCAATTCCGGGGAGCCACTCAAGACCGTCCCCACCGCCGACTCGGACAATCCCTGGCCATAACCCGGTGCGGTATCAATCCAGTCAATCCCCAGCTGCTGGGCCCACTGCAGCAACTCGAGCTGTCGTGGCCGGGACACCTCGGGAGTGGGCGAGGTGAACAGCCCCGAGACAGGCCCGGCCCCGACCGAGAGCACGGGAACCCGCAAGCCTGTGGTGCCGAGGGGGCGGGTTTCCATGGGGCCTCTCACGGGGGGAACGGGCAGTCCGCGTTCGTGAGCCGAACGGAGATTCAGACCGGGGAGTCGGCCCGGGCTCGGCACTCGCTCAGCGGAGCGACCAGTTGTTTCCAAAACAGTTGGCCGGATGGATCGCGGTGCACTGACGCGTGGCACTTTAGACTCCCCGGCCGATGAATCACAATAGGGGGGCGTGACGGGTGAGCCAGGCGGGCCTCGCCGTCGAGTCCCCCGGCAGGGGGAAGGTCCGCTCCCTGGACGGGCAGGGGAGTGAGTCATTTTACCCGTTCAGTTCTTGACACCCTCCGCACCCCTGTTCTAGGGTGAAGCCCGTTTGCTTCTGCGGTGAGTGGGCGTCCCAGCGGGGATGGTTCGACAGCCGCGTTGTCTGTTCCGTCTTCCGACCTCTTGGAATTCCCTGAATGTCAGTTCTTCCTCCCCCCCATGGCGGGCTGAGTGAGCCCGTCAACCGGACCGTTCCCGCCGAGCGCGTGGCCGCGTTCCTGGCCGAAGCCCGTGGTTTGGTCCAGGTCCCGGTTTCGGCTGCCGACCTGTCGTCGGTCTACCGCTGGGCCGACGGCACTCTCAGTCCGCTGACCGGCCCGATGGGCTCGGCCGAGTTTCACCAGGTGCTCGATCATGCCTACATCGAGCGGGGTGGCCAGCGGTATGCCTGGACCATTCCTCTCTCGCTGCCGGTGACGACGGCCCTGGGCTCGACTCTCAAGGTGGGGCAGAAGGTGGCGCTCACGAATCCCGCCGGGGAGATTGTGGCGACCCTCGACATCAGCGACATCTTCGCCTGGGACAAGCCCCGGTACCTCAAGAGCGTCTACTTGACCGAGCGGACCGATCACCCCGGCGCCGACATGGTGCTGGTGAACGACGCCGACAAGACGCACCTGCTGGGTGGGGAAATCTGGGCGTTGCCCCAACCGAAGAATCCCCGCTTCGGCAAGTACGTGCTGTCTCCCCGTGAAGTCCGCACGCTGCTGGCCTCGAAGGGCTGGGATCGGGTGGTCGCCTTCCAGACCCGCAATCCGCTGCACCGGGCCCACGAGTACGCCCTGGTCTACGGACTCGAGACCCTGCTCCGCCAGGGACACAACGCCGGCGCGTGCCTGAATCCGCTGATCGGCGAAGTGAAGGGCGACGACGTCAACGCCGAGATCCGCATGCAGACGTACGAAGCCCTCATCTCGAACCGTTCGCTGGGTGATGGCGACAGTGACGCGACCCTGTGGGGTCCCCGGGGCGACAGTGTTCCCGATCGCGTGCTGCTGCTCGGCCTCGACATCAAGATGTTCTACGGCGGCCCCAAGGAAGCGGTGATGCACGGCATCTACCGCCAAAACAACGGGTTCACCGACATCGTCATTGGCCGCAAGCACGCCGACGCCCCCTACAAAGATGGCACCGCCATCTGGGGTGACTTCGACGCCCAGGAGATCTTCGGGAAGCTGGGTGGCGACCTGCGGATCAAGCCGCTGAAGGTCGGGTTCGCCGCCTTCTACGATTCGATCGGCCGGGTCGACCTGACCGAGAATCACAAGGAAGAGAAGCCGATCTCGATCTCGGGCAAACAGGTGCGCGAGACGCTGATGAAGGGGGAAGAGGTTGATCCCCGGATCATGCGGCCCAGCACCTCGCGGATCCTGTCGCAGGCGATGCGGCAGGCCTAGGCTGGCCGAGGGTGCCCTCGCGAGGAATCGCCCCCCCCCCGGCCTGTGCACACAGGCCGGGGGGAACCTCGAGGTCGCCCATGATTCGACTGGGAAGCGTGAGCTGACGGTTCTGCTTCAGGAACGCCCATGCGTGACTCGCCTCGCTCTCCCGCGACTCCCCTGACGCAGACCGGCCGACTGCTGGTGCTGTTCGCCGCCTTCCTGGGCTGGCTCTGCTCCGGAGTCCAGATGGCGGTCATGAACCTCGCCTCGGGCCCAGCGACAGAACACTTTCTGCGGGCGGGCCTGTTGACCGGGCAGCCTGCAGCCGATCCAGGTGCGGCACTGGGACCGCGCGAGCCACGGGCCATTGCGCCTGTCCTCGGTGGCTTGCCAAATCCGACAGCCCCCGCAGTCAACGCTCCGGTCCAGCAGCCCCACCTCGGTTTAACAGCGCCTCAGCGGGCCGTCCTCAAAGCTCAGTCCCCGCTGTGGTTTGCCCGCTACAACAGCCTGTTTCTGCTGGGCGCCGCCTTGGGGGGATTGGTGTTCGGGTGGCTGGGTGACCGCGCCGGACGGGTGCGGGCGATGGGGCTGAGTATTCTTTGCTATTCCCTCTTTGGTGGCCTCGGGGCCTTCGCCCGGTCGCCCCAGGAACTGCTCGCGCTCCGCTTCCTCTCGGG
>Ga0315903_10006380_pt1 | contig 15077 bp, 7 predicted proteins | sample LakEriMetagenome_7_FD_203524 | JGI IMG/M metagenome (GOLD analysis project Ga0315903, IMG submission 203524) | Freshwater fungal communities from buoy surface, Lake Erie, Ohio, United States - Buoy 2 MA119 | ecosystem: Environmental > Aquatic > Freshwater > Lake | place: USA: Lake Erie, Ohio...
GGATCTTTTGCATTTTGATAAGCTGCTCTAACTCTCTGATGTATAAGATTTATAATTTGAGATTGTCTCTTGTGACTTTTTGATTTAAAACCACTACTAGATAGTGTATCTTTAATGTCTTGAGATGTTCTAAATTTTACCCGAACTGTATCCTTTGGATTTTCATCGGTATATAATCTTCTATCAGATCCTTTTGGCTTTTTACCAGTTCCAACTTTTGGATCAGACTCAGATAAAACTTCATTTAAAATGTTGTTTAAACTGATCATTTTGATAACTCGTCTAATTTACTTTGCATCGTCATACCACGAATTACTTCGGGTGTACCACCATTGTCTCTATTAAAATAACGTTTATAGTTGCTTAGAGCCACATCTAATTTAGCTTTGTCAATTGGTTCTTTTGACAAAATATCCTTTACCATTTTTAAATTATTAACAACTAATACATTGGTATCGTTAATAACTTCATCAATTAATTTTAATAAAGATGGGTCAACTGCTTCTTTAACCTGTGGTTTGGTTAAATCTTCAATAATTTGAGTCAAACGTATCATAATATATAAATATGTATTAATTACGTTTCCCAAACTATTTTTACTTGATATCCGAGTTTTTTAAAATATTCGATTCTTTCGTTGTCTTTATGCCAGATTTGTTTAGCGGTTAACTTAACATTTTTATGATAATAATCCGGTTTATATAAATTTGGATTACAATGCCAATAATTACCAAAACATTCTATTATTAGTTTTTTTGAAGGAATATAAATATCAACCGATTTATTTACATCCGACAGATATTTTTCTAATAAAGCATCTGAATATTCTTTTTTAACCTCATCATAAATTCTTTTTTGAAATTTAGATATTGTTTTGCCATTTGATCGTGTTTGTGGTAAATACGTTGCATATGGAACCCCATATTTAGTTAAACAAGTTTGTATATTTTTTTCCATATTATTGTAATTTTCATCTCCGTATTTTTTAAGTTTTGTAGTTTTGATTTTATCGATATTACTTTGATTAAACATAGGATTGTTATCTTTAAGTTTCTCTAAACTAACTTTATTATACATTGGATTATTATCTTTTATCCAAACTCTTAATTTTTCTCGTTTTTCATCTGATGTTCTATTACACTCGTTAGAACAATACTGTGTGGGTTTACCACTTTTTGGATGTAATATATTTTTATATCTTTCAAATTCATTTCCACATTTTAAACATTTAACTACTTCTCTATTTTGATTTTTTCGCCATGCATACATCGAATTTTTATCTATAAATCTTTGGTTTCTATGTTTAAAATCAACATAAAATTCTTGACCAGTCCATTCACAAATTTTTTTAATATCTTTCATACTAATATATATTAAACCAGTGGGTAAAAAGTTAAAATCTTAATTTATAAATAAAAAAGAGAGCAATTTCTTGCTCTCTTTTGTTTAATTTTCTTTATCCTAGATTAGACAGAAAATTGAGCGCCCGTAGGAAGTATATTAAAATCGAGTATAATAAACTCAGCAGTTCTAGTTGGTTGGATGTAGATTTGTCCGTAGAGGATGTTACGGTCAATCAAGTCAGGAGTATTGTTTTCAGCATCCATCTTGACTTGGAATGCGTAGATACCGTTACGTTGTTGTACTGATTCCAAATATGGAGTTACAATACTCAAGAAACGATTACGTGTAGCAGCTACGTTTTGTTCGAATACCAAGTAGTTGCTTGAACTTGCGATAAACTTCTTCAAGTTGATCAACAAACGACGTACATTGATACGATCCAAAGCGCTTGGGGCTATTTGTAGAGTCTTTTGACCCCATACACAAATACCTTGACCAGGGAATGCTGCGATTGGATTTACACGACCTTCGTACAAGGTATCACGTTCACTGTGAGTTACACGATCAAGTACTTGTACAGCGGTTGGAATACCACCACGATTTAGACCGGCTGGAGCGTACCATTCAGCAGCAGAGTTATCGTTAGCAGCGTAAACTGCTGGCAATACTACTGAAGGAGGAACACTAATAATCTTGTTGGTATTAGTATCTAGGATCTTAACCCAAGGATAATAAGTACCCACATAGTTACTATCAATTGTAGCAACACTGTTAATTGCTGCATCAATCAATCCTACGGTTTGATTGCTTGCTGGGAATACCACGTTATCCATGATATAGAAACAATCTTGACGAGTTTCACACATATCGATTACCAATTCAGTAACATAACTGTGCATTTCACGGAAGATACCAGGCAACACGATCAAGTTGATATCAAATTCATCGGCATTACCTAGAGCGGCGATACATTGTTTGTAAGCAATGCTACCTGGACTATTAATGTTTGTACAATCTAGACCTTGAGTATTACCTGGGGTAATATTGCTACCTACATTAATTGGAATTGCTGGCCATTGACCTTCAAATCCACCTTGGAATCCAACTACGAACTTACGTAGTCTTACATACGTAGATTCGTTAACCGGATCATAATTACTTGGAATACTACCACTCAAACTTGGAGCTAGTAGAGAACCTGTACTTGCTGGTACGCCTTGAGCGTAGTACTTAGCGGTACTTGTACCCCATACTTTATCTTCAAGATCGAAGTCAATGTTCAGACCATTTGCATCGGTACTACCAAAGTATGGTAGTGGGTTGAAGTATTGTTGTGTGTTATTTTCTACACCTACACCAAACGAAGATGTTGGATATAGAGCTAGTATTTCATTATCACTTTGTGGTACAGAACCAAATACAGTACCGGATGGATACTTACCTGGGGCTAAACCGTAAATACTTGCCTTACTATATTGAACGTAAGGTATATAAGTACTTGCAGTACTATCGATTGGAGTATTATATGCTTCGAATCCATATGGTACAGAAACAACTGGATAAGCTATATCTGCCATTTCAATTCTAACATATCTACTCAAGTTAACATAATCTCCGAATTGGATGATCTTACCAGCATACGTAATATAAGCATATCTATTACCTACTTTACGTGCTACGAAGTTAGCGGAATCAGGATCTAAGTTACAGTTTTGGAAGATTTCCAAATACTTTGGCTTTTTATCAGTATCACTATAAGCACGAACTGCTAAAGTGAAAGTGCCCCATTCGCTGCCTGGGACTGTGCCTGCCAACTTAACGTTGCTAATTTCAATCTTATACTTTCTGTTACTCAAAGTACCGTCGCTTAGAGTGTGTACTCTAAACAATTGGAACTTAGTAGGAGTTGTATCACCATCAGCACTGCCCTTGAATGGAGCAATCTTTTGAGAATAGACCCAAGGAGTAGTTGCATTAGTAATCGAGAATTGACTGTCACCCGCATTTAGATTGGTACTATATTGATCGACAAACTTTAGAGGTTCACCTACTACAGAGCTACCTGATAGTGTATTGGTACCTACTAACAATCTCCAACCAAGATCACTAGTCTTTTCAGCTACGAATTTTTTAATACTATCTTCAAATAGAACGTAGTTATAAGCAGCTTCAACCTTTTGACCAGCAATTTGTTTGCTAGGATTGCCTACTGTAGGATCGATTCCGAATACGTCCTTGATGTAGTTATTATCATTTTCATTCAAACTAAAATCATAATAACCATATGTACCAGCACTTACACTACCATTTGGATTTGTGAAGTTGTACTTCAATGCCAAGTTGTAAACGTTTTCATTGGGATTAATAGCACCCTTATATGGGAATACGCTACTTGTCAATTGAGATAATGTCGAGGTATTGAATCCATATACTTCATAATCACTACTGAATTGTGTTGAAGCATTTTGTGTGTTAGCTAATACTGCCAAGATCATCTTTTGACGACCAACTGTATTTGGATTACATGGATCATTGCCAGGATTATCTTGGTTATTGAAGTTGCCATTGTATTTACCAAAATCACCACTGATTACACCCTTTACTTGTAGACCGGCTACACAAGTACCGATTCCTCTAATAGAAGCAAAGCTACCACTTGTTAGTACTGGATGATTTCCGGATACACTAAAATATGCATCATTTTCAATGATAGTAGCACCCGTCTTAATAAATGACGATGAGAACAATCCGTTTGTTGTACTACTTTCAGCAAAGGCTGTACCGATTGTAGTTTCTGCATCTACATTAATGCCTTGAACACTTGAAGTTAACAAGAATAAACCTTGTCCGCTTGACAGTACTGATGCTCCTGAAGGAGTACCAATCTTAGTTGCACCACCAATTACGAATTTACGTAGTAATAGTACGTTATTTATATCACCAACTTCAACGCTTTGACCGGCATACAACAAACTACCACTCAAAGTTCCTGTTGCTGTCAACGAATTATTACTTGTATTACTGGTTGCTGCTACTGAACCAAACGTTACGTTCAATGAACCACTCAAGGCTACTCTTGAAACATCATAACGAGCTTCGTATTGAGCAGATGAAGAATAGAAACTTGCAGTAGCAAATGATATTGCTTGGTTTGTAGGATATTTAGCAAATACAAATCCGTACTTAAACGGAGATGGTATATATGATGCTGTCAAATAAGCATAATAATTAGGATATGTTGGACCGTTGCCTGTTTTATTACCAGGAGCATCTGTACCACCTGTTGTAGTAAATACAGCCGTATCGTATGCTAGTTTATACCTAGCGGAACCGGAACCAAGAGTAATACTTCCACTTACACGGGATTTATCAAAATCGAATCCTGCCAAGGCATATCCAATTGAAGATCCCAACTTTGTAACTCTACCCTTAGCAGCAGCACTGCCACTAAATAAATAATAATAGGAAGGTGAACTAGGTATACCTGCCCATATATCGGTTACACTAAATAATTTACCTTTACTTGCAGAAGCATACATCGATGCTGATAGAACACTATAACCTGGTAAACTACTGCCTCCCAAACTTGATAGGAAAGATGTTACATCGGCCGATGTAACTTTAGTAAATTCTAAAGTAGAATCGAAGAACTTGGTACCGAATGAATTCATGAGACCTACACTTCCTGTTAATCTTAACAAAGAACTACTTTGTTGATAGTTAATATTTGTGGTATAACTATTACTGTCCAGATACATGAAAGATGCTGATGTAATAGCACCTGCATCCGCGTTTCTTAACCATTCACCTGGTTGAGCGTATACGATCAATGGATTCTTTTGCCAGTAACCGGTAAGACCACCTACACGTACAACGGTAACGATACCTTGTTGTTGTAGATATTCCTTAGCGGTGTATGGTCCATAATAAACTCCATCGGCTACACCGAAACGACTTTCTAGTGTGGCAACATCTGTGATTGTTGCTGGGAAGAATGCTGGACCGTCTGCAAATGGAGCTACGATGGCTCCACCGATATTTGCTACTCCTTGTGCTAAACCTGACAGGTCATTTTCTCTTGTGAAAACGCCTGGACTTACTATATTTTGTGTTGGGGCGAATGTACCGCCTTCTTGTATTGGCATAATATTAATATCCTTTCAAAGTTATATTTAATCAATAAATATAACAGAAAAAAGTCAAGATTGAACTATTTATTATATCTTTTGAAATTTCGTTAAGATTTCTTAACAAACCCCGATATTATTATTTCTGTATAGTAATCTGGGTTATTCCAGAAGGTATCTGTAATGTCCCAAGCGTCAATTGAAAATAGTTTAACAGTCAAATCTTTATCGTTTACAATCTTTCTAAGTACATCATAACCATGGTTTCTCGGAAAATGTCCACCACAAAAATGAAATTCACCTGTAAATCTATCTACACTTGATTTAAACAATTCATAATTTTCATCTAAAAATGTCTTTTCGTATCCCTCAATATCAAATTTAAGGAAATCAATCCGTCGTCCTATTAATTTGATTAGATCCGGAAACGTCATAGACATCGATTTCTGTTCTTTGTTGTCGTGGAACATAGAAGCAAATGTCTGTATGGACTTCTTTGAATCTATCAAAGAGTGTATTAACGTTGGCGATTCATCTCCATCTAAATTTTCAATGAAATCGGATAAGCAATCAGTACTACCATCTACACCAATATAATTGATGTTTTTATTCTTATGTTTAATGTAAAAATACCCCATCGAACAGCCAAGATCAACGACAAAATCGTTGTTATTAACTTGTACAAATTTTTCATATTGATTGTATTCAAATATTTCTTTGTATGTAAACGGATCAAATTTCTTTGCAGTTTTAATTTTTTCAACCGGATTTATCAACAGATCAATTTTTTCTTTAACCATCGAAAAATCAATTTTCTTATAACATTCAAATTGTTTAGATGTGTTTTTATTTACAGGACACCAATTCCAATCACCGTGGTCAAACTTAAATTGTGTGTTGTTCCAACATCCATTACATACGGATTCGTTGATAACTCTATATGGGTTATTAAATTCATTAAAAGCTTTGGTAAATCCGGAAATCATTACAACCGGTTTATGACATGCCCAAGCCAACCATGACAATCCTGAACTTAATCCTATAAAAAATTCACAATTCGAAATATCGTCGATTCGATCCTGAAGAGAAATATCTCCTGTTTTATCTATACAATTCTTCGGAATAAAATTTATATCATTTCCGTTTCCGTATTGTGAATGTCTATCGATACATACTACCTCATAGTCCAATGATTTTAAATAATCAACTGTTTGTTGCCACCCATCCAAAGTCCAATATTTACATTGTGATGTTGATTGTGTGGCAATGCATACATATTTCTTTGAAAAATTACTTCCTCTTTTAGACTTTAACTTAGTAGGCAGAATTTCTGTATATTCAAATCCCAAAACTTCTGATGCCATCTGTTGAAGATTTAGTGTTCTATAATCCCGCGGCGAATAATGGTTTGCGTTATTTGACATAAAACATCCCAATTTATACGACGCATAATATTCCTTAAGAGGAGTAGAATCATATGTTAAAAAGTTTATGTTAGGGTATGCTTCTTTAAATAAATCAGTATTTGGAGTGTAAAAATCAAGTGTACAATTATAAGTTTTTTGAAATTTATCTACATATGGTATCCACGAAATAAAATCACCCAACGATGGTGAGTCGTTGACAATTTTAATATCCTTACCATACAAATCCAACTCAATTACATTTTCTTGTTTTGTTGTTAAATCTAATATTTTAATCTGCCAATCTATAAAATATTTCATACTTGGCATGCACCACATATTGTTTTTAATATTACTTTCGTAGATTAAATAATTTGTTCGTTTATCAAAAAATTTTACGTTATACTCATTTTGATTTGAACCGATTACTTCCAACTTACATCCGTCTGTAAATTCACATTTAATAGTATTACGTGGCAATAATCTAGATTTATGAACTATTTTAGTTGTATTATAAATTTCTTCTAACTGATTCTTCATACACGATTCCTTTTTATTATAAAAATTAATTAACTGTGATGTAATATTATGCCAAGACTTTTCTTTTGTAGTATTTAAACACTCTATTCTAAATTTATCATAATTTTGCATTACGTGTTTTATACCATTGGTAACACTTTCAACTGTTCTTTCAATTCTATACAATCCTGGTAAAGAATTATTTTCTTCAAACGTACCTACAACCGGCAGTCCACATGACATAGCCTCTAACAATGTTAAGTTAGGATGTCCTGCTTCTAAAACAGATGGGTGTATAAATAAAGTATGGTCTTGATACACCTTTAATAATTCTTCTTCCGACAAATTATAAAGAATTGTCAATTTTTCATAGCTTGGATTGAACTTATCAAAAAATTTTTTATTATTAATTGGTCCGGCAATTGTGATTGGAATATTTAATTGTTTCGCTGATTCTATAGCATATAGAAATCCTTTACGATCTTCTGATAGATCATGTATAAATCCATTATTAGCAACACATAGTAATTTGTGTAAAGAAAATATTTTATCAGATGGTTTGAACCAATCACGATTAACACCGTGACTTAAATATTCAAGATTGGGCAGATTAAAATAATCTACTAAATACTTAGCAGGAACGAATGACTTTATTGAATGTTTAATAGCCTCATAGTTTTCTTTAAATGCAACGGAATCTTTTCCATACAAATACGCATGGTGGTCATGACATGTAAAATAATATGGAATTTTACGTTTATGTGCAATCAATGCCAAATTAGAAACGTGTATATGAACTATATCACCTGGTTTATAATCAACTTGATCTAAGTACAAAATTTCAGATTTTATATTATTAGATAATAATTGTTGATGAAATTCCCATATAATTTTTTCAACGGCACCCCAACCATTGGGTGGAATTGGAATTAAACCTGGCGTAACGTGAATAACTCTCATATTATTATTTATCGCCGTTTAAAGCTTAAACATTTATTTTATTTAAATAGTATGCATTACTGCAAATTTTTTAATATCTTCAATCGAATTGATATTAAAAGACCGTTTTATTATAGTTTCATTATTTCGTTTAAATATCAATTCGGTATCCTGTTCATTTACATCTATGTGATATAACAACCAATGTCCTTTATTACAGTTTATATTTAAAACTGATATATTATTAATAATCAATTCAAAATTACCGTCTGATGAAGTTATACAAAAAAATATTGGTTTTGATTTGTCATTCAAATTGTATATAACTGAATATTTATAATCATAATGATGACATACGTCGAATTGACTATTTGAAAAATAATTATTAACCACACATTCTACAACATATAATTGTTCTTCGAACTTATTTAATAATGATACAAGTATATCTTCTACAACATTCGTTGATGATTTGTACGGATCTATATTAATCCACTGTTCATAACTATTCGGTAACGGAACGTTGTCAACAAAATAACTTACTTCTCCTGCAAAAAATTTAGATTCGTATGAATATCCTCTAGATGTACTTCCATTATAATCTTTAAATATAAATACTTTTTTAGCATGTTCCTTTAATAAAGTAGGAATATTTTCAATTTTACTTATGTCTTCATCTCCTAAGATATTATCGTAATCGCTAAAAATAAAATTATCATAACCGAGAGATTTTGCAAAGGTTAAACCGTTATGTACATTCTTAATAAAAGCATATCCGTGTCTACAACTTAATATATTAATTTTTATATTGTTATATACAATCCATGTTACAGGAGTCTTCTCTATAGGCAATAAAAAATTATCAGAATCATAAATAAAATAGTTAACACAATTCAATATATTTTCAGGAACAGAAATGTGTGATACCAACATTATATCAAATGATGATATTTTTTTAAGCTGTTTGATATAGTCAAACAGTATTAATTTTTTAGAATCTGTGTCAGCATAAGATGATATTATAATTATATTTTTCATTTATATACTTTGATCAAATTGATGTATGGTTGTTGTAAATTTGTTAACATTTTCATGTCCTTTTACTAATATTGTTTTATACAGTAACAATCCTTCACTGAAAATTTTTAGTTCATAACGTTTAGTATCATCCAATTTAATTCCGTACCATGTATTAGAATATATAAGATGATTATCCCTCGCGATATGCTGAGTTACATCCGTAATATCATTGATATGCGTAGTAACAAAATGACTTTGATCACATAAAAACTCTACATACAGATTGGATGTATGACTAAATTTAGTTGTTAACGTACAATTTATTTCTATGCGTTTTTTATCGTGACAAATAGTTTTTATATCGATGTTTTTTAAATGATCGAACATATAATAGTCAGAATCTATGTCTGATTTATCAAAATCTAACCAAGAATACTTGATGTTTTCATCTGCAATAACACGTTCAGGTAATTTTTTATTAACTAAATTCTTTTCTGTAATATAGTATTCTGTACACTGAGTATTAGCATTCCGTTTAGGATTCCATTTATCAAGAAACGATGACATACTACCCCCACGTTTTGGATCGTACTTTGAATTCATAGTACGAAAATGATATTTAGAATAATCAAGTTTAGCAGTTATTGCTTTACCAAACATTTTAAGTCGTATCGCGAGATCATTATCTTCATATTCACCCCCCACGAATCGTTCATCCATCATTCCGAGTTCTTTGAACAGAGATTTAGTTGTGCCAAATAACCCGAGTCCAATAACAGAAGCAAAACACTTGCCTGATATTAATTCTTTAACTATATGTTCAATATCTTGTTCATTTAATTCTACTTTTGGATTAACGAAAATCATATACTCGGACTTGGTATTACATACCGATTCATTGATCATTTGTGAAAATGAAGAAAATCCGACCGGATTTTCTTTTTTAGGAAAATACATTTCAAATTTAAATCTTGAATTTCTTACAGAGTTTATTTGACTGTTAATTATTTTTTGATTATCCGATGATAAAACCAATGCAATTTTTTCAGGCATCGTGTAGTTTAAAAAATCTATCATTCTTTCCTGAAAAGTTCTTCCACAGAATTGTATTACAAAATCTCCATCTTTATAAATATTTGATTCGACATTCCAATTTGGATATGCTGATAAAACTGATTCGTTTCTAGTAACACAATAACTATTACAAACTCTCTCATCTATCAATTTCGTTTTTTCTTTATATATTGTTTCATTTAAAACTAACAATCTCATAGATTGTTGTTCGTGGTCAAATATATTAACATCTATATTTTTCAAATACTCTTTTTCTAGCGAATATGAGTCGTTTAAAAATTGTTTACTAATATCTGAATTTTTGAAAAAAGAAGACCCGTTTGATATATAAGAATGTGCATTGTGTGTAAAAATTACATCATACGCATCATCTATAATAGACTCCAATTTGATATTAAAATTCATAATTAATGAATCTATATCAATCCACCATACCCAGTCGTACTTATTTGTATTTAGAACATTTTGAATAGCTAATATCTTACTCCACTGGGGTGGACGATTCAAATCTAATGAATGATCATAGTAATAGAAATCGTAATCGTGTTTATTTGCATATGCTAATTTATTAGGAAGGGAGTATTTAGCAAGATCTTCATAATTTTTATCAAACAATGTTACAATCGCTATACGATATTTATTTTTAATACACTTCGTTAAAGTTTTCATAATATTTTTTTTTCTTTTTAAATAATCTACACATTTAGTTAATTCTGATACGGATTTACATCCGTGAAAAAATTTAATATCATTTTTATTTTTTGGAATATAATGCCACGCACAGTCATTAACACAATAATCAGATTTCTCATTTTCATAAAAATTTAGAAGTGCGTCATAGTTTGATATATTAAAATAACTTAAAGGAAGCAGTTTAGTTGCTTTATATTTCCACAATAAAACATTAATGATTGTTTCATCTTGCCAAGGTGCATACTTATAAAAGTCTTTTAATACTTCTGGATGATTTGATACCGATATGCATTCTTCAAAGAACGATTTACATTGTTTATTAAAAATAATAAAATTAGTTTGAACATAATGCATTGTTCGTTCAGTTACATTTAAAAGATCCATCAATGGCAATTCCAGTCCAATATTACCGTCCAATATCATATATTCAAATAATCCCCGTCCTACTAAAGGATAATTTTCACATATTTTTAGGTAATCAAACATTGTGTCAACGGATTTACATACAATTCCATCGCCATCCAAAAAAATTGCTTCTTCAAGACCAGCATTCATTGCATCTACTATAATAGTTGGTTTTCTACTTAATGTGTAATAAGAATTAAAATTATTACGTGTCACGATTCCAATATTATCATGTCCATCTGTGTGATTGGTTATATATTCCGGAATTCCCAATAAATCATCATTTATTCTTTTTGTATAAACTCTATTATTATTAAAATTATATGAAAAATTGTAAGTATATACAATTATTGGATATTTTGAAAATTCCAATACACTTTCTACCAATTTAAGAATTAAAGGTAAATACTTTTCATTAGAAAATGTAATAAAAGCTCGTTTAGGAAACATATTTATTTTTATATGTGAAGAAGAAACCCACATCATTATCAAATAATGGATCTTCTAAGTTAATTATACTATAACCTAAGAATTTAAATCTTTCAACGATCCTTTTAATGTTTTTAGTTTTTGCTAAATGATATTCAATCAAATATCGTTCTGATTTTAATAAATCAAAGTCCGAAAGACTATCGATAACATCATATTCCATACCTTCGATGTCTATCTTAATTAGATCTATGTGTTGTAAATTATTATCGTTTATAAAGCAGTTCAACTTGACAACATCTACTTCTTCTTCTGTAATATTATGATTACTATAAGGATGTACTCCATCAACAAATCCACTAATCGTAGAATTATCATCTACCGATTTAATCTTAGCTTTGCCATTAAAACTGCCCACGGCCAACTTATGCACGGACGCATTTGATTCGACTTTCAATAGATCGGACAATTGTTCAAACGCTTTTTCAGTAGGTTCTATAGCATATATTCTCTTACAATTATGTTTCTTTAACATGTATAGACTAAACAAACCTACATTTGCGCCTATATCAATTACAGTATTTAAATTAGATAAATTACAATGTGTGTATATATCTTCATAGAACATTTGTCTGTAGTTTACATATAGACAATCAAATGGAGAGAAATTATTATTTAATATAATGGGTGTATAGTCCAACTCACGAACTTTCAAAGTAGAAGATTGCAATAGTCTTTTATTATTGTCATAAAATTCCAACAAAAATTCGCTAAAATATTTTTCTGTTTTAAAATTTCTATCTCCGGTAGGCATTATTTGCCAACCACAATTTTTTAACATATCTACATGACAATAATAGATAGGAATCTTTGTAATATTATCTCTAACCGAGATATATCCATTAAAACCTACAGCAGTTGCTGTATTTATAATATTTGGCTCTTGAAACGATAAATTTATTGCAAGATCTTTAGGTGAACTATAGTTATGATTTTTTATTCTATCTTTAATTAATTTAAGATTGGATTCAAAATTAGGTGTTAACCAATTTAAATTAGGATACTTATCATACATACCACAATATACCGGTAAATTATAAAGCAAAGATGGTATATTCCAACCAATAGCTTCTCTAATAACCAACGGACTGGTTTCTTTATCACGAACTGTGCCTTTGGATGTAAATATAAATACATCCATTGCGTTATAAAAAGAATCCACATCTTTTCTTTCACCCCATATTTTGCAGTTATTTGGTAAATTCTTCATGAGAGGTTCCCAATAATGTTGGAAGTTACCCGCTTGATTACCTACGAAATGAAACTGTACAGGTTGATCCGTCAAGCGCCGTGCGTACTCAATAATTTCAGCTTGATTTTTTCGTGGAGTAAATAAACCTACATTAACAAAATGTGTTAGATTTGGATCTAGTCCTAATGCTTGTAAAGAACCAATTCTATCTGATTTTGTTTTATATTCAATTGGATATTCTACTACATCGGATTCTATTTTTAGAGGAGCAAACATTTTTTTCTGATAAATACTTACAAATGCAAATCTATCAGGAAAGAATTGTTTTGTGTTAATATCAAAACTACTGTCGTGAGAAGTTTCAATTATTTTATATGATCGATTTGAAACATAAATTTTTTCAGCTACATTAACATCACAAAAATATTCGGGTAGTTCTTCAAAATGAATAACATCCGGATTAATATTTTTAATATGATTAATTAATTCGTGTTTATTATCGCCTAAAGTTATTAACTTTGTATCAAGTATTTCTTTTACTCTATTACGCTGTACTACGAAAACTCCTCCTGTAACATCATCGTATTCAACACAATAAACATCGTGATCATCTTTTAACTCAACGATTTTCTTTAACAAATACTGAGGTCCGCCTCCTGTAGACAAATGTGGTGTTATAAACAATATTTTCATGATCTCAAATATATACTACTTTGCTAAATCCATTTTCTTTTTTTATTTCTACTCTACCATCAACCATATCTCGCATCTGATCCAAATGACTAATTACCCAAATAAAATCAAATTGATGTTTCAAATAATTAAACAAAGCTCCCATTTGTCCCAAATGATCACTATCAGCACAACCAAATCCTTCATCAATACAAATAATATTTGGTCTTGGTAAATTACTAATATTAATTAAAGCAACTCTAATAGCTAACCCACTGACAAACTTTTCCATACCACTTGCCATTTCAAGTGGCCAACGTCTGTCATCATATACAATATTAGCCATAATGTTCTTACCATCCGTTTGCATAGTAACTGTAAACTCGACCAATTGTTGAAGGATATTATTTACCTCCTTTTCAATTTCAGGCAAAGTCTTAGTTATGATTTCATATGGAATACCATCTCGACTGATTACGGCCGTATACAACTTATATGATTCGTAACTTTCTTCAAGTTCTTTAACTTTATTTAGTTGATCTATCGTATTTTTATACTGTAATTCCAACTTACCTTTTTCTGTAGAGCAATTGAACAATTTATTATTTACAGATTTAATTTCAGATTCTACATTTTTTACAATTGTTTTAATGTCATTTACAGAAATAATTAATTGAGAGTTATTTTCGATAATATCTTTGTTCTTATAAAAAGTATCAATATTTTGAATTACACCGTTCAAATCATTTTGCAATCGGATCTTGAAATTTTCATCGCGTAATATTGCTGTAGATAAAACTTCTTTGGTCTTTTCTAATTTAACTTTTTCGGCATCTACACGTTGACATTCCTTATAACGAGATTCAATATCTCCAAATGAGCCCAACTGTGTTTTAATAACATTATATTCGTCTACTAAGATTTTTCCCTTGTTTTTATCAAGATCAAGTTCTTCTTTAGTTTTAATAGCATCTTTTACGAATACGTTGTTTACGCAGTACGTGCAATTAGGATCATACTTATGTTCCTCTAACTTTTTTAACTTATCAATTTTATTCTTAACGACTACCTTGAGTTTTTCTATTTCAGAAGACTTTTTAGACTCGTTCTCTTTGCAAATTTTATACTGATCATAATCACTTTCTATATTTTCACAACTCTTCAAAGAAGAAGATAAATCTGAAAGCTGTAGTTCAATCG
>Ga0315903_10006381_pt1 | contig 15076 bp, 14 predicted proteins | sample LakEriMetagenome_7_FD_203524 | JGI IMG/M metagenome (GOLD analysis project Ga0315903, IMG submission 203524) | Freshwater fungal communities from buoy surface, Lake Erie, Ohio, United States - Buoy 2 MA119 | ecosystem: Environmental > Aquatic > Freshwater > Lake | place: USA: Lake Erie, Ohio...
CGGTTAATGCAAAAAACTTTTTAGTTCCAGAAGACTCATCATTATCCATTGAAAAATGAACATATCCAATGGCTTTTTGATAACTGTCATATTTTTTATGAATAGTTAATACATCAGATATATATTCTATTCTCTCTTCATTAACTTCTTTAATAATTTTATTTTTTAGCTCATTGGGCATCGGTTGAGGTAAACTATCTATGTCTAATTTTTGTAGTTTAATGTCTTGAATTCCAAAATCCGCCGCTTTTAGTAAATCCAAAATCTTTATTCTATGATGTGGGTTTTCAGATTTAACCAAGGAATAACCCTGATACCCACTTTCGTTTAGTCCTGAAATAATTTTTAGTCTTTTAAACCAGTCGATGACATCGATAGCTGTCTTTTCGTTAAATTGAGCTGCAACAGAAATTAACAACGCATTATCTCGAACTAAACCCTCTTTGGCAACTGTACCCCCTTTTGTGAAACTTTTCACATGAGTATTAAAATTGTTTCCATCCCTATAGAACAGTTCAACTTCCTTGGTTTTTGGTTTTGAATATAGCCACTCAGAAATAATTATATTCCGATTAGTTTCAAAGCCATACCTATATAAAATTTTATTATAAATGAAAATGATTTCAAATTCAGAGGGTTCATTTTCTGATTCAATGTTTAATTGAAATGGAAAAACATTAATTTCTTCTCCTTTTTGTGAATCTTTAGAAGAATTAATGACGAAGTTTCTCATGAATCCAAATGCTTCAAACAGTTTGCTTTTGCCACTTGCATTTGCGCCATAAATAACCGCACTTTTTAAAATTCTAACTCCGAATAATTCGTCTAAGTGAATATTTTGATTCTCTCTGGTTACTTTGTCGTAATTACTCGCAATTAAACTTAATGTAGCCTTTTCCTTAAAGGTTTTGAAGTTCTTAATTGAAAACTGCAATAACATAAGGTTATTTTTTTTAAATATACTGCAAATAAACCATCAATTTTAAACAAAATAACAAAATAAAAGTCATTTTAGCAAATATTTTTCGAATAACTCGTTTATTTATTCATTTTACCTCAGATAGATTCTTTATGGAAAAGTAAGTTGGTTAATGATGTTGTATTTTACTATCTTTAATCAAGTGGCCATATCTGATGACTTCAACATACTTTTTATACCATGAAATATATCCTGCTTTTTATTCTTAGTTTTTTGTTCGCCGGAAATTTGGTGAAAGATGGCTCAAACAAAGAAGTGCCTCCGGAAGAAATGGAACGCATTTATAATGAGATTAAAACGCCGTTCAAATATGGGGTGGTTTTTAAGCATCCTGATACAAATAAATTGGTGGACAGCCCTACTATTTTCCGTAAAAACAAGCGATGGTATATGACTTATATTGTTTTTGACGGGAAAGGTTATGAAACGTGGCTCTCGGAAAGTGATGACCTCCTGAACTGGAAACCAAAAGGGAAAATAATGGAATTTTCAGAAAATACCTGGGACGCTAATCAAAAAGCGGGTTATGTTTCTCTCGTCAATACGCGGTGGGAAGGAGACTATGCCGTGGAAAAATATCAGAACAAATACTGGATGACTTATCTGGGGGGAAATACGGCAGGCTATGAATCGGGTACCCTGAAAATTGGTCTGGCCACCTCTCCCGAAGTGTCGAAACCGAAAATATGGGAAAGCAATCATAATCCTATTCTTTCACCTGATGATGACGATGCCAGATGGTTTGAAAATAAGACTATTTACAAAAGTCTGGTTATACGGGATCATAAACAACATACCGGCTACCCTTTTGTCATGTATTATAACGCAAAAGGGGATACGGCCCGCTATGAAAGTATTGGTATGGCGGTTTCCAGGGATATGATTCACTGGAAACGGTTTGGGAAAGATCCTGTGATTACCAGAGGCAAAGGAATTTGTGGTGATGCGCAAATAGCTCAAATTGGGAATATCTATGTCCTATTTTATTTTGGCGCCTTCTGGAAACCCGGTGCTTTTGAAAGATTTGCCTGTTCTTATGATCTCATCCACTGGACAGACTGGAATGGTCCAGATTTGATAGCACCTTCAGAAAAATATGACAAAACGTATGCACATAAGCCCTGGGTCATTAAATGGAAGGGCGTTGTTTATCATTTCTACAATGCCGTTGGCGAAAATGGCAGGGTCATTGCATTGGCCACCTCTAAAGATTTATTAAATAATTAAAATGGGGTAAAAACGCAAAGCTTCGCCTTTCTACTGAAACTTTACGAACTCATTATCAATATATTACAGTTTTTCAATTTCTTCCTTTGTCAGCCCGGTATATTTAATTATTTTTTCAATGGTTTCGTTTTCTGCTTTATCAAATGCCTGTCTTTTGTCTTTTTTCAAAAATGAAGTTCGAGGCGTCACGTCTTCAACTCAGTCTATGTAGGTTTCTTTGAAAATATCCTTCACTTGCTTAATTGTTACTTCTGCCAGAAATCCTATCGTTTTTGTTACCCTACTCTTGTCTATGGCCCGAATTTGATCTATTACTATCCAATTTTCTTGTCCATCCAAATCAAAACGTACCCTTGTCGGATAGTTTCTTGATTGGGAGGTTACAGGACAAACGACAAGCGTGTCCAGATGTTTGTTCATTTCGTTTGGCGAAATAATAACACATGGGCGTTTTTTCTTAATTTCGCTATCCATAGTCGGGTCTAAATTAACAACTATAATGTCATATTGTGAAAAAGTTGGCATCGTTTAATCCCATTTTTCGTCATCAAATACACTATCTATAAGCAACTTGTCATCTCCGTTTTTATGCATTTCTGCAAAGGCATTTTCCCAGTTTTTTCGTGGTTCGGTAACTGGTTTTAGAATGATATAATCATTCTCCAAAACCAATTCTACCTTATTGGTAATTTGGTATTTATCTAAAAGGGTTTTACTTAATCTAATCCCTTTTGAGTTTCCAACCTGAACAATTGAAACCAGAATAGATATCATATTTTTACATTTATGTAGTTACAACGTAGTTACAACTCATTTTGTTTCACAACAACATCCTTTACCTAACATTCTCTCCAGCACTTCTTTAATATTTCCAAAACGATGATCTGTTTCATAAAAATAAAGGTCAGGGTTTACCTCATTTTCTTCCATGTAAGCCCGAAGCTCATCAAAATTTAGTAATTCATCTTCCTTTGCCAGATGAATGGCATATTTATTTCCTTTATAGTCCTTCAGATTTGTAAGTACAAAATGTTCAAACTCTTTGAGTTGATCCATATATTCGGAGGTAAATTTCCATTTTTCTCCGGTTTTAAAATTTTCCTGTACTGTGTCCTTTGCCGGAAGTAAAGTTTGGGTTGGTCTCCAACTAGGATTGATGGCGTGTGCTACCACTCTGTCATCCTTGAATTTTGTTCTGAAATAGTTGGTGTAAAATCCTCCTAATGAGGTACCAACCACGAATACGCTTCCTGTCTGGTGTTCTTCAATGAGCCGGTTTATTTCATCTATTGCCTTTTTAGGTTCATAACTAAGCTGCGGTGCTATTAATTCATAATCAGCTTCCATCAGATGTTCTTTAAGATATGCTTTGATTTCCTCTTCTTTCTTACCTGGCCCAGAATTAAAGCCATGGAGTAAAATGATTCTATTTTGCTTCATTGTAAAAATATTTAAATATCAAACAACAAAATAACCAAATTTGATTAAACGCTTCTTCAGATTTAAGGAATTACTTTTGGGAACAAGAAGCACCTTAATTTTTCTGAAAGATATTTAAAATTATACCATTTTTCGAAACATTTATTTAAATTGACCCTAATTGTCTTTTTAAATTAGGGGGTTCACAAATAAATATTTACATTTACAAACCCTTTGCTTTAATTATGAAACGTTGATTGTACGCTGAAAATGCATCTTCCTAATTCAAATGAATTACCTGTAAATCTGTTGGCTGCGTGCTTTAACAACACGACTTCTACCTATAAATTTTATTGGCTATTGGCTATTCTTCAGGAAGTTGAGGAGAATCATCTGGTTATTCCAAAAAGGAACCTGTTCGCCAGAATGATTTCAAATGCCTGGTTCACTGTTAATTATTTCCATGTCTCCTTCGGAAAACAAGATCTGATTCAACAAACTATCCAGTTCGTGAACACGGTGGAAAAAATTCCGATAGACGAGAAACAGGCCTCCGTATTTCATAAATTATCAACTACAACCAATAAGACAACGGAAAGTCAGCTTTGGCATTTCAATAAAAATGTTCCCCATTGGTTCCTCAGTCCCTGGTTTGCGAAAAAAGATAAAAATGACATATACAGGTTGTCAAAATCTTTTTCCGAAAATTGTTTGTACGCCTTGCACGACGACACTATTGAAATCAACCCTTTATGGGTAAATTATTTGTTAGCCAATGCCAGAATGCTGAAAGATTTTTGTGTCTGGAATCTTGCCCTTTTCTTACAATCCAAAAATCCAAATGTACCTGATATTCCCAATAAATTAATAAAACCAGCCTTTAGAAACAGTTTGAATATTCAACGAACTAAATATTGGGACGTTGTTTTGAAGGAACTCGGCTCGGTACCTTGCATTTATACAGGCGATGCATTGACGATAGGAAATTATGCTGTGGAACATTTCATCCCTTATCATTTTGTTTCTCACGATTTAATATGGAATTTGATTCCTGCAAACAAATCATTTAACAGTTCAAAAAGTGACAAACTGCCCCCGATGGATCTTTATTTCAATCCATTTTATGATTTGCAAAAAACGGCTTTTGACATCATCAGAACCAAGAGTCCAAACAATAAATTACTGGAGGATTATCTGACCATTTTTCCTGATTTGAACACGCATTTTTCCAAAGAAAAATTCCGGGAAAGCATACAACCCCTGATAACCATTGCGTCGAACAATGGCTTCGAGTTTTTAACTCTTGATAAAATATCGATTAAATAAAACTGCTTCTCCAAATACCCTTAGCTATTTTGGCCATTTTCTCTTGCCTCAAGGCTATTTCTACAGGGGTAAATTTTTCATAATTACAATATTCATTGCTTAGTTTAAAGGAAGATTTTTTATACCTGTCCAATTTATCGGCAAAAAGCATTTGGTTATCCAGTTTATTATTAATACTGGCTTCCAACAAGGTATAGTTTCCTAATCGATGGATATAGTCTTCCTGTATATCTGAAGCAAAATATACATCCCATGAAATGCCAGGATTTTCAGGTAAAATATGTTCGATGGTACTTATTGCTTCTTCTGGTTGATAATCTTGATTTGCTATTTGATTCTCCATTTTTACCAGGATATATTTTACTAAATCCTTTTTTCTCCGCGTATTCATCGACACTGTTGAAAAAGATTGCTCAAAATTATCATCTGAAACATAAATCGATTTTAAAGCCAAAATGACCTCTTTCGCCGAAGTTAACTTTTTATGCGACAACTCTTTAGCCACCTCACTAAAGACTCTTTCTGCTTCGTTAGGATTAAGATCGCATAAATGGTATCTAAAAGTAATCATGGAAAGTTCTTTTAATACCTTTTTAAATTCCATTCTCGACAAATTATTAAGGGCTGCAATCATCAAAGAAAAACAAGTGGTTTCATTTAATAAATACAGTAGATTCAGGGAAGACCTTTCTTCTTTTTTGTCCCATAAATCATCATTAGCATTGTTAAAAGCGGTATAAAAAAAACTGTTTTGCTCCAATTCGTTTAAAAAATGAATGGCTTTTTCCGGTGTATTAATTTCTCTTTTAATCGCCTTAAATAAAGAAGGTTGGCGTTCGAGTTTATTTTTGCTATTCCAAAACTGACGAATGTAGGTAGTTAAATCATTCGTTCTAATCGTATCTGTCATGTTTTGCCATTGCCGTTCAGCCTCATTTAAATCGAGCTCCCCTAAATGATGCAACAATTTGAACAGATAATTCTTTAATAAATCCGCTGTGGATAACTTTACGCCACGTGCATTGAGTGATTCAAAAACTTTATACGCATCCAGGTCATTGGTTACAACAATTTGAGTAAAAATAATTCCATTGCCGACTATTTTTTCCAAAAATTCAGATAGATCAGCACCGGACTTATTAAGCTTGAAATGGTTTTGCAACTGCTCGAAATAATAATCAAAGGCATTTTGCAGGAGTTTTTGAGAAGGTTTTAATTTTGATAATGCGATTGGCTGCCTTAACTTTAACAACCAACTTTTATAATAATCGTCGTTATTCCTGTTTAACGTAAGCTTTGGGTCAATGGATAATTTGGATAAGGAGAAATTACCCAAATACCTCTCTGTAATTTTATCAAATCTGATTTTATTATCCTCTGTTTCTATACCTTCAACAGACCATTTCTTGATTAAAGAAGTTACAGCAAGGCATAAAATGGAGAGTGTGGTCAATCTTTGCTGACCATCAATGATCCAATAAGAATCCTTACTTGCATTTTCTGGTTGCAAAACCATATAACCGAGATAATGAGTCTTATCGTTTGGAATTTCCAGAATATCATGCCATAAGTCTTCCCAGTCGTCTTTTGACCACGAATAATCTCGCTGATAAATGGGTACCATATAGGATTTCCCATTCCCAAGTATTGTATTCAGTGTTATAAAATCCGACATTTCTTTTTTGATTTACCGAAGAATGGATGCAATCAAACAAATGTAGTCAAAAAGTACAACACAATCCACTGCGCCTTTTTCAATGCTCAGAAGGTCAGTATGTCCACATCGGTCAGACAATCTTTTTGACAAATATTTTTGGCCAATGCGTCATACATGGTATTTGCATATTTTTTGGAGGCCATTTTCAGGAGCCAGAGTGTGTCGTCGTATTCCTTTTCCTTTATCTGTTTGAATTCCCATACTTTTTCATTTTTTAAATAGGGAATCAGCCATTGTAAACTTTTTTGGAGACCTTTACCATCGGTCGTTTCATAATTCCATAGATTAGCCTTCACATTTTCAGAAAGCCTGGCGATTTTAAAAAAGCCGGCAAGATTCATGTTGGTATATCCCCAGGAAACGGTCCTTTCCAATTCGAAAGGTTGGCTGCCATCTGGTTTCATCTGACTTTGAATGCGGGATTTTGCCACTTCAATCTGCTTTTTAGCTAATGCAGGTTGATCTGTAAAAAGTGCGTAAGCCATAATTTGAACATCATAATAGGTTCCATGATTATTGTGTTCATCGGCCTCATCTTTTCCCAAGGGGCTATCCAGGAGCCAGGTCAGATAATCGGCAAACCATTTTTTAAGTCCTTTATGATCTTCTTTTGACCAATTCTCTGAAGAAGCCAATAACATGACAGCATCTATGAGTCTGGGTAAAGAGCGCGTTTCGATGATACCGATACCCCGCCCCGTGTTTATGCCGGGAATACCCTGTCCAAAATTCAAATTAGGATTTTGCCTGGTTTCAGGATCCAAAAACCAGGTTTTGAGTAATCGCGCAGCATGAGCGGCATAGCGTTCATCTTTTGTAAAATAAAAAGCGAGAGCCAAAATTTCAGTATCATCGATGATATAATCCATTTCTTCAGAGTCGCTGATATCATAATATTCAGGATTTCGTTCCCCGTCCCTGCGAATGTAGGGAAGCCCGTCGGGTTTTGTGGTATCTGCCCACCAGTAAGGAGCCTGACTCATATAGTCATGTTTATCGCCACTTGGCGGCACCTTTTTTTTATTCATTACAGAATATATCTTCCCTTCCTTTACTATTTGATCTGCCTTCGCCAGGACATTTTTTAAAGCCTTTAATTTTTCTACCTCCTGATTAATAATTGCTTGTTTATTTTTCAATAATACTTCGCCATGAATTAAAAAAGTAGCGGGCGCCTTTTGAGCCAAGCCGAAGGTGTTTAAACTTAAAGTAAGCACGAATAAAACGATACTATATCTGGTTGACATCTCAAAAAGGGTTAGGGAATGGAAGATACATCTATTTCAAATGAAATAAACCTTACCAGGAATGTTTTTGGGTAGTTAAAAATTCATTCATCCATCTTTCATGGTTTTTCAACACCTCTTTGTATTCTGGCCGTTCCGCCAGATTATCCCTTTCCAAAGCATCTTTCTTATAATCATAAAGTTCCACAGCGACAGGTTTCACATCACCGAGAATCTTCTTTTTTCTAAAATTTTCTTCATACCAGGCGACATAACGATATTGCTTTGTACGTATGGTGTACCCCATTATCTTATCCCCATTACGAGGATACTGACTTTGAGCATAACTTTTAACCTCAGCTTTAGGGTTTTTCAGCATCGGAACCAGGCTTTTACCTGCCAATCCTTCAGGTAGTGTAAGTCCGGCTAAATCGGTTAGCGTTGGAAAAATATCAACAAATTCCGACAAACCTTGTGCCTTTTGTCCGCCTTTGAAACCTGGAGAGGAGATAATTAATGGTGCACGGGTAGCTTGTTCATAATTGTCATGTTTGCACCAAAGGCCATGGTCACCGAGATGCCAGCCATGATCGCCCCAAAGAACAATAATCGTATTTTTGTCCAGACCAGACCTTTCCAATTCATCTAATAATTTGCCCACCTGAGCGTCCATATAACTTACTGCCGCATAATATCCATGGATCAATTCCTTTTGAACGTCCTCATTTTGGGGTATGGAACCCTCGTTAAATCGTTCAAAATTACTTTTAAAATAACTATTAATTAATTCACCGGAATTTTGCGCAGCGAAGGAAGGAGCCCCGTTGCTCAAATGTTGGACAGGTGAAATATTTATTTTAGTTCGGTCATAAAGGTCCCAGTATTTCTTTGGGGAAATAAAAGGAAGGTGCGGTTTTACAAAGCCAACGGCGTAGAAAAACCGTTTTTTCTCTTTTGCAAATTGGGACAGCATCGCCACTGCTTTTTTAGCGACGATACCATCAGTGTAAGCATCATCGGGTACATCGGCAGATTCTACAGCAGGTCCTCTGTTTTTTGAGAGAAATTCCACTAATTCTGCGCCATCGAGCCCCCTTGCTCTTGCGTCAACCTCTATTTTGGCCAGTTTAGCCTTAGTTTCGATCGATTGATACCCATTTGTTGGATTTTCATACCCTTTTGCATAATCAGATGGTTGTAATTTACCATAAGTACCCGTAGGTACTGACCAGGAGGGAATATCCATACCTTTATCGACAGAACGTTGATCGAACATTTTTCCGATGGTAGCTGTCACGTAGCCATTTTCCCTAAAATACTGGGGAAGGGTAACAATATTTGGTACCATATCCCGAATTTGTGTTTTCAAATCCCATATTCTGGTATAATCGGGCCTTTGTCCTGTAAGAAGACTTGCTCTGGTTGGAGCGCAAACGGCCTGTTGACAATAATTATTCATAAATACGGTCCCCATTTTGGCCAATCGATCAATATTTGGGGTAATCATTTGACTTTCGCCATAACAATTAAGGAGAGGCTTTAAGTCGTCAACGGCGATAAAAAGCACGTTTGGTTTAGCCTTCTGGGCAAAGGTATGGCTACCAAAGAAAGCGATACAAACAGCGATTTGAAAAAATATTTTTGTCATTTTTAGTTATTGTGTTAGGGGGTTTTTCCAATTATAGACCAGTACCTTTCTTCTGTGCATTTTTTTTGTCCACATTACTTTTATGCCTGCCACTGCCATCGGCATCATCTATAATGCCCCCTTCCGGATTAATGGATTTCAATACGGCAGAAAGTCTCGTTCGGGCAGACATCGCAATTTCATCCTTTGAGTCTGCGGGAATCAATATTTCCTCAAAAGGCGCATTTCGCATATCAAAAAGTTCATTAGCCCTGGTCAACTTCCATTTATCCTCTCTAACGTACCATTGATTACCAAGTTCCATAAAAATCCATTCCCGGGGCGTTCCTTTTTCACCTTTGAGTTGAGGAGCAAAACTTTTCCCATCTAATATCACATTTTCAGGTAATTTAGCACCTGTCAAGGCGGCAAACGTAGGCATCCAGTCTGTTGCATCCACTAAATCATTGATAACTTTACCCGCTTTAATACTTGATTTCCAGTTTACAATCCATGGTACTAGGCTACCACATTCGAGCATATCCCCTTTTTTACCTGACAACTTTTTACCATTTACAGTAGCTCTGGTAGCACCTTCTGCTGCTGTACCATTGTCACCCATAAAAACGATTAATGTATTTTCCCTCATTTTCAAGCTATCCAATGCCTTAACTAATTTTCCGACCAGCTTGTCCATATAATTAATATTATCGGTGTAAAGGTCTTTACTATCGGGTTTACTATCTGGAGTTGGTAAAATTTCACCATGGATATGGGACATGGAATAATAAGCAAAGAAAGGATTTTTCTTATTTTTCGAAATAAAATCAACCACTTGATTATGCATCAGATCGGGAAGATATTCACCATCCAGAAGAGGCACCACATTCCCGTTTTTTGTATAAGATTTATTTGAAGGCTGGGTATTCCAGTATTTACCACTGGCTTGAAAGCGCATATATTCATCGAAACCAAAATCAGAAGGCTGCAAGGGAAATTGGGACCATTTTCCCACCATTAGAGAGGTATAACCTGCTGTTTTCAACACACTTGGCAAACAAATTTCTTTCGCAGGTTCCAATTTACCAACCCTATCCTGATTTGTTGTTCCCGTGCGAAAAGGTTGGCGACCGGTCAGAATCAACGCTCTGGAAGGGCCGCACAATGGAGCTGTATAACCATGAGTGAAACGCATACCGGTGCTGGCCAGTTTGTCAATATTCGGTGTTTTAAACTGATCTGAGCCATAGCAGCTGATGTTTCCAATACCTAAGTCATCGGCAAGAATAAAAATAATATTAGGCTTTTTCGTTTTTTGGGCCGTTGAGATATGCCCTATAGAAAGAAAAAGCAATAGGAAGAGAAGATTTTTCATAGATTTTGATTGAAGATAGCGTTAAAAAGCCATGAATTAGGCGCCGATGAAAATTTCCAACATAATGGCTTCGAAAGCTGAAATATCACCTTCCGTAAAAGCTTGCCATAATTCCAGTTCCCTTTGTTGTTCCATGATTAAAAGTAAGTTTTTTTTTATTCTTAAAAGCATATTATATTAAAAAGTAAACTCGACGATTCATTTACCCATGATATCATTTTATGCAAGTATAAATAGGTATACAAATAAAAATAAGCCGTACTTATTTTTTTGGTGCAAAGGTTATTACCTATATTAGGATGATCAACCTTAATTTGAAAATTAAAATATGATGATGTCTTATAAATTTTTCTGCATTTCATTGGGAATTATTCTTTCCATTTCCGGGTTTTCCCAGTCTAAAATGGATAGCCTCCTGATTGAAAAAAAGGTACAATCCAGTGCGAAAAAGATAAATCTTCCCAACGGAAATATCTTATATGATTTTGAAAAAGATTTTTTTGGAAAATTAAGGGTGGATATCTCTATGCTTTCTTCGGGTGATACCGCTGTCATTTATATTGGGGAAAAATTAGATGAATCAGGTAAAATTGACAGGAAACCGGGTGGAAATATTCGCTTTTACCGTTATATGGTGACAAAAAATACAGCAGATATCCTTTTTCTGCCCAATGTACCAGATAAGAAAAATACCTCGGGCAATGCTATCCGTCTTCCCATTTCTATGGGGATTGTGGCGCCATTCAGGTATGCAGAAATTGAAAAAAGTCCTTATGCAGGTAAAATAAACCTGTCCAGAGAATATTTTCATTACCGGTTTAACGAGCAGGCTTCTTCCTTTAAAAGTAATGACAAGGCTTTGAATGCCATTTGGGATTTGTGTAAACACACCATTAAAGCGACCTCTTTTATGGGTTTATATATCGACGGGGATAGGGAAAGGATACCTTATGAGGCAGATGCCCTGATCAATCAACTGTCCCATTATGCGTTGGACACGGAATATAGCCTTGCCCGAAATACCTTTGAACACCTCATGCTTCATCCAACCTGGCCCACCGAATGGCATTTGCAAATGCATCAGATTGCCTGGTATGACTATCTATATTCAGGAAATACGGCTTTGATTAAAAAATACTATGATCTGCTTAAACTTAAAACACTGGAAGCCTTTGAACAACCCAATGGACTTATTAGCACTACCGCAAAGCCGCAGCGAAAATCATTCCTCGATTCCATCCATTATATAACTTTTGATAGAAAAGAAAGTCTTCTTGATATTACAGACTGGCCGCAGAGGGGAAATAAGGTAGCAGGACCGGAATATATCGGAGAATCTGATAATTTTGTTTTTTGCGATTATAACAGTGTGATCAACGCCTATTATTACCAATCGATAGTGCTGATGAAAAAATTTGCCGAAATAACCGGTCATCAGGATGATGTAAAATATTATGATCAAAAAGTCAAAAACTTATTCCAAAATTATAATAATCAGTTTGTTGAACCTTCAACAGGCCTGATGAAGGACGGGGACACCACTTCTCACTGTTCTTTCCATGCCAATTTCTTTGCGCTTTGTTTTGGTTTGGTCATGGATGAGCATAAGGAAAAGGTGAAGACTTTTCTCAAATCGAAGGATATGGCTTGCAGTGTTTACGGTTCGCAGTTTTTTATGGACGCTTTATACAATGAAGGCATGGGCGATTATGCCTTGGAAATGCTTACAAAAAAAGATGAGAGAGGCTGGTATCACATGATTGAAGTAGGTGCAGGTATGACCATGGAGGCCTGGGATTTGAAATTTAAGCCCAATCTGGACTGGAATCATGCCTGGGGAGCTGCCCCTTCCAATCTTATTGCCTTCCGTTTGATGGGCATTCAACCGTCTGCTCCCGGATTTGCCGAGGCATCTATCAAACCTGAAATTGGCACCTTAACCCTAGCAGAGATTCGTGTTCCTACTGTCCTCGGCTCCATTTATGAGAAAATCACACAGGATGAAAAGAATTATCAGGTAGATCTGGAGCTGCCTAAAGGAATGAAAGCACGGTTAGAACTACCTGTTTTTCAAAAAGGAATAGACAACATTCAAATAGCAGGGACCTCTATTTCTCCGACCTTAAAAAATGGGAAATGGGTTTTTGAAAATATTCAGGGAAAAATACAAGTTGTATTAAAAAAATAATATCATGAAAAAGGCTATTCAATGTATCAGTCTCTTCCTATTTGTGGTAGTTCAGGTAATGGCACAATCCGACTCGGGAATACCTGTCTGTCCTTTAGGAAATGAGTGGAAATGGGTACCTGCCTTCAGTGATGAATTTGAAGGCACCACGCTGAATAATGAAAAATGGTGGGATTTTAATCCTGCCTGGGTAGGTAGAAAACCTGCTTATTTTGATAGGAACAATGTGGCCGTAAAAAATGGTCATCTTGAATTATCAGCTAAAAGCCTTGATCCATCTGAAGTGAGTGTGGAGAACAAAGCGCGGGGGCTGGATAAGTTTTCTACCGCCATAGTAAAAAGTAAGCACCGGATTTTGTACGGTTATTTTGAAGCCCGAAGCCGGTCTATGCGTTCGGGGGTTTGTAATGCTTTCTGGTTATACGATCCGCTTGATGCCGATAAAAAATATCGGGAGGGGGATGCTTCCGAGGAAATTGATATTTTTGAACTTTTTGGCAAACTGCCTGATCCTCAGCTTCAACGTACTTTTTGGGCTACCGTTCACCGATATGAAACACCTTATGTAGAATCGGTGGTTAATAAGAAGAAGACCAAATTGCCCAATTATTCATTTAAACAATTAATGCCTTACGATTTTTACGCCGATTTTCATGTTGTCGGATTTCTTTGGACGCCAGAAAAATTAGTCTGGTATATTGATGGGAAAGAAGTTTTTCAACGAATCAACGATTATTTCCACAGACCTCTTCATATTGTTTTTGATGCAGAAATTATGGAAGACTGGGTTGGACTTCCCAACGTGGCAGATCTCCCCTCTGTTTTTTCCACTGATTATGTCCGGGTTTGGCAGTTGAAATAAAAAAAAACTGAAAGATTGGTTTTCATAAAACCAATCCTGCTAATAAACGAAACTGCTCTTATAGGTTGTCCTATTTGAGTTTGCTTGTTTCATCCCATCGATTATCAAAGATTGAAATGATTGAAATACTATTTTTAGTAACAGAATAATAAACAGAGAGTACTTTACTAAGAACCGCTCTTCTTATCCTCTTCTTCTGAGAAGCTGGATATATATTTGGATAGAAGATTACTATTTTTTCAAAAATTATTAAGGATTTAAAGAAATTATCTAATTCCTTTTTAGCAAATCTTGTCTTTAAGTAAAAAACTATTTCTTTTGCGTTCTCTATTGATTGGTTAGAATATTCAACGATTCGCTTTTTTTTCTCAGACATTTTTCAGTTCTTTCCAAAACTGAGCTGACGAAATTACATTTCCTTTCTTAATATCATTCATTCCATTTTGTAATTTTTTTTGCTCATTATCTGACAGTTCATCCCACCAATCATCTTTCGATGATGCACTTTTCAGATTATCAAGAAGCTCAATCGTATTTTTATCTGAGAGCTGATTAATCCAGTCAATCAAATCAAGTTTTTTTTTGTTGAGTTCAGATATTTGCATTTCTTCCATTGGTTTATTACAAATATAAGCGTTTATTAAATCTATTTCAATTTATCATTCCACCAGAACCAGTCTTATACCAATGAAGTCCGATTTATTATTTGGATTCAGGTGATTTCTATAAGCGCTGCGGGAAACTTCGGCGTCACTACCCCAGCTTCCGCCTCTATAAATTTTTACCTGTCCCTCCGACGGACCTTGAGGATTATTAGCGGGAGCATTGGGATAATCCCCATACCAGTTACTGCACCATTCCCAAACATTGCCATGCATGTCGTACAAACCCCATGCATTAGGGGCAAAACTACCTACGGGGGAGGTTTTCTGTCTATATGACCCTGTTGCATTTCCATTGTAGGGATAATTTCCGTCATAATTAGCCTGATCGGTAGTCAGATTATTTCCGGTATTAAAAGGCGTATCACTTCCTGCTTTACAAGCATATTCCCACTCTGCTTCAGTAGGCAATCTGCAACCCAACCATTTGGCAAAAGCATCGGCATCCACCCAGTTTACATTGATAAC
>Ga0315903_10006382_pt1 | contig 15072 bp, 10 predicted proteins | sample LakEriMetagenome_7_FD_203524 | JGI IMG/M metagenome (GOLD analysis project Ga0315903, IMG submission 203524) | Freshwater fungal communities from buoy surface, Lake Erie, Ohio, United States - Buoy 2 MA119 | ecosystem: Environmental > Aquatic > Freshwater > Lake | place: USA: Lake Erie, Ohio...
CTCGGAGAGGACAGCGGAAATGGCTATCCTCTGAATCCATACACCGGATCGGCCTACTCGCCCAACCGGGTGCGGCGCGGCGATTTCGTGCGGGTGCTCGCAGAATACTGGGCGGACGGTCCGCATTCCGAAACACCCCCGGGGCACTGGCATGTGCTGGCGAACGAAGTGGCCGACGATCCGCAGTTCACCAAGCGCATGCGGGGAATTGGCCGGGTGCTCGGCGACCTCGAATGGGACGTGAAAATGTACTTTGCTCTGTCGGCTGCCACCCACGACGCCGCCTGCGCGGCGTGGTCGCTCAAACGCTACTATTCCGGTGTACGCCCCATCACAGCGGTCCGCTACATGGCCAGCCGCGGGCAGTCGAGCGATCCCGGTCAGCCGTCGTACGATCCGGCCGGGCTGCCGCTTGAGCCGGGGGTAGTGGAATTGGTGACGCCGCTGACTGCCGGGGCAGGGGGACGGCATGAGAACATCTGGGACGTGCGCTACGGGATGGAGCAGCCCGGGATTTATTACCTCGGCCAGATCGTGGTGCGTTCATGGCCAGGCGAGCATCCGGCCAATCTGCCGGCTCCTTCGGTGGCCAGCCAGGCAAGTCCGGTGCGCTGGATGCTGGGACGCGACTGGCTGCCGTTTCAGCGCAAAACCTTCAATACGCCGGCCTTCCCGGGCTATGTGTCCGGCCACAGCACGTTTTCCCGGGCGGCCGCGGAAGTGCTCACGCTCCTCACCGGCAGCCGGGATTTTCCGGGAGGATTCCACCGGCACGTCTTCCGGGCCAATTCCATGCAGATCGACCGCGGGCCTTCAGCCGATGTGGAACTGCAGTGGTGTTCGTATTTCGACGCAGCCGATCAGGCCGGGCAATCGCGCCGCTGGGGCGGGATTCATGTGCCCGAAGACGACTTCCACGGCCGCAGGATCGGATCGCTGGCCGGACTGCAGGCCTTCGCCCTCGCGGAACAGTACTGGACCGGTGCCGTCGCCACTGAAATGGCTCCTCCTTCGGTCGAACTGCTGCCCACGGGCGTCCGCCTGAAGTGGCCTGCCCTCCGCGGGGCATGGTACCGGGTCCAGACATCGGACAACCTTGTGAATTGGCAGAATGCCGGTTCCCCCGTGCGGGCATACGATACCATGGCACAGTGGACCGATGGCTCCCTGCCGTCCGGCCGTCGCTACTACCGCGTGCTGCGCAGCTTTTACCCTGTTTCCCCCTGAACACCTTGCGCCCTATGAACCTGAACCTGAAATCGAAGTCGCTCGTGACCGCCGCTCTCCTGCTGGCGGCGGCATCGCCCGCGATGAGCGAGTCTCCCGATGCCCGCCCGATCCACCAGTTCGCCCCGGCCGAACACAAGGAAAATGTCAGTCTCGCCTACCGCTGGCTCGATATCTGCCAGGAAGCCGCCGCCCGCGATGTCGACCGCTATGGCGCACGCCCCACCATTCTATCGCGTCAGATGGCCATCTGGGCGACCGCCGCCTACGATGCATGGGCCGCTTACGATCCCGTGGCCGTCGGTACCCGGCTGGGCGGTGGTCTGCGCCGCCCGGAGGCGGAACGCACCCAGCAGAACCGCGAAGCCGCCGTCAGCTACGCTTCCCTGCACGCCCTTCTCTTCGTCTACCCGGAATCAGCCGAATTCCTCCGCAGCGAAATGAAGAAGCTCGGACACAACCCGGACCTCACGGGTTCGCCAGAGGGCACCAACCCGCCAGACATCGGCATGCGCGCCGCCAAGGCCGTGATCGACTACCGCAGAAACGACGGAGCCAATCAGTCAGGCACCGAAGCCGGCGGAAATGGTCAGCCCTACAGCGATTACACCTTCTACCAGCCCGTCAATCCACCCGACCGCATCATCGATCCCGACCGCTGGCAGCCCATCACGTTCACCAAACCGGATGGCACAAAGTTCACACCGGGCTTCCTGACCCCGCATTGGTACCGGGTGAAACCCTTTGCGCTCGAAAGCAGTGCCCAGTTCCGCCCGGCCCCGCCACCCACCACCACCCGCAACGAAGCAGAACTGAAACGCCAGACCGATCAGGTCCTCGCCTACAATCAAACGCTCACCAAGGAACAGAAGGCAGTCGTGGAATTCATGCGCGATGGCCCGCGCTCGACCGGACAAAGCGGTCACTGGCTCCGCTTCGCTCAGGATGTCTCGCGACGCGACCGGCACGGTCTCGATCAGGATGTGAAACTCTACTTCTGCATCGCCAATGCCGCCTTCGATGCCTTCATTTCCTGCTGGGAAACCAAGCGCGTCTACGATACCTCCCGGCCGTGGACCCTCATCCACCATTATTATAAGGGGAAAAAAATCATCGGCTGGGCCGGAACCGACGGCGGCACCCGCGAAATGGACGGCGAAGCATGGCATCCGTATTCCCCCCTCGTCTTCGTGACCCCGCCATTCCCAGGCTACACCAGCGGCCATGCCACCGTCAGCGGCGCCTGCGCCAAAGTCATGGAATTATTCACCGGATCGGACCGCTACGGATTCGCCGAACGCCGACGCCATTGCGAACTCACCGAAAAAGACGGCGGCGAATTCATGCTCCTCGACCTCCCCACATGGAGCGGTACCGCAGAAATGGCCGCCCTCTCCCGCGCCCTCGGGGGCTACCACATCCCCGTCGACAACGACGTCGGCCTCCAAGTCGGCCGCGCCATCGCCGATTGGAGCTTCCCCAAATACACCGACTACTTCAAAGGCTCCGCCACCGTCCGCCCGTAATCCATCCCCGTACGCCCTGCCATTCCACGGCACGCTGTCGGCAACCGAGGACCCCGGAAGCAAGCGAAACGTCCTGACCTTCTGCCGTGATCAAGCGTTTTAATCACCGGTCGAGGCCGATTCCATAAAAGGCCTGTCCTTTTGTGGCGCTTTTGTGGCGCTGCCGTTCCATACACGCTGTCGGCAACCGAGCGTCCATGCAAAAGGCCTGTCCTTTTGTCGCGATCTTTCTTTTGTGGCGCTGCCGTTCCATACACGCTGTCGGCAACCGAGGACCCCGGAAGCAAGCGAAACGTCCTGACCTTCTGCCGTGATCAAGCGTTTTAATCACCGGTTGAGGCCGATTCCATAAAAGGCCTGTCCTTTTGTGGCGCTGCCGTTTCATACACGCTGTCGGCAACCGAGCGTCCATGCAAAAGGCCTGTCCTTTTGTCGCGATCCGTCGTTTTCGTCGCAGGTCGAACTCGATCTTATAAAAGGTCTGTCCTATTGTGGCGCTCCGGTGTCGATGCCGCCGTGGGAGCGCCCGGAACCGGCGCATCCTGTGGGATGGTGGGAGCCGAGCATTGCTTCCGGAGGCGCGGGGAATGGGTCAGATCCCTATCACTTCACTTTCACTTCACAGGTGCTGCATTTCGCGTTGCCATGGGGATGAGGGGTCGGCGGCGGCGAGGTGGGTGAGGCCGACGGCGAGGGCGTCGGCGGCGTCGTGGGGAGGGGTTTCGGTGAGGGCGAGGAGGGCGCGGACCATGAAGGCGACCTGGGATTTGTCGGCGGCTCCGCGGCCGACGACGGCTTGTTTGACGCGTCGTGGTGGGTATTCGCAGACGGGGAGGCCTGCTTCGGCAGGTGGGATGATGGCGGCGGCGCGGGCGGCACCGAGGGTGATGGCGGTGCGGAAGTTCTGGACGTAGATGGTGCTTTCGATGGCGCAGCAGTCTGGGTGGTGTTCGCGGATGACCGAGCGGATGGCATCGGCGATGGCCGCGAGGCATTGGGACTGGAGGAGGGCGGGTTTATTGCGCACGACGCCCCATGCGATGGCGCGGTTGGTTTTGCCGGTACGTTCGAGGACGGCCCAGCCGGTATTGCGGAGGGCGGGGTCGATGGCGAGGACGCGGAGGGTGGCCGGGGCTGGTGCTGGCGGGGGAGGTTCGCGTCGGGCAGGCATTTGCGGGGTGCGGGGGGCTCAGCGTCGGCGGCGGGTGCTGGCTCCGCGGCCGCGGCCGAGGTTGGCGCGCAGGTGGGATTGGGCGGCCGAGCTATCGTCGAGCAGGGTGGTATAGAGGTAGGGGAACGATTCGAGGCGGCGGCGCGGCACCTTCTGATTGATGAAGCGTTCGATGGCTTCTGCGTGGATGAGTTCGTCTGCGCTGAGGATCGTGAAGGCATCGCCTTCGCGTTCCGCGCGGCCGGTGCGGCCGATGCGGTGGACGTAGTCTTCCGGGTTTTCGGGGACCGAGTAATTGACGACGTGGCTGACGCCGCTGATGTCGAGACCGCGGGCTGCGAGGTCGGTGGCGATGATGACATCGAATTCGCCATTCCGGAAGCCGGCGAGGGCGCGTGAGCGGTCCTTCTGCTGGATGTCGCTGTGCATGACGGCGACCTTGTAGCTGGCGGCCTCGCGGTTCACGCGGGCGGCGAGCTTGTCGGCATCAGCCTTCGTGCGGGTGAAGACCATGACGCTTTTGAATTCCGTTTCCTTGAGCAGGGCGAGGAGGAGGTCCTCGCGCTGGAGCCGGTTTACCGGGTAGAAGTAATGGGAGATTGTGCTGGCGGCCGTGCGTGGGCGGCCGATTTCGATTTTGAACGGGTCGCTGAGGGCCCAGCCGGCCAGCGAGGCGATTTCGGCCGGGATGGTCGCCGAGAAGAAGAGCGTCTGGCGTTTTTCCGGGCACTTCGAGACGATGCGGCGGACATCCGGGAGGAAGCCCATGTCGAGCATGCGGTCGACTTCATCGAGCACGAGGATTTCGATGTCGTTGAGGCGGATGGTGCCCTGCTGCATGTGGTCGAGCAGGCGGCCGGGGGTGGCGATGAGGATATCGACGCCCTTCTGGAGGCCTTCGCGCTGGGCTCCGTAGCCGACGCCGCCGTGGACGAGGAGACTGCGGAGGCCGGTGTGGCCGCCGTATTTCTTGAATTGTTCTTCGACCTGGGCGGCGAGTTCGCGGACCGGTTCGAGAATGAGGCAGCGGATCTTGCCCGGGGCGGCGAGCCGGCTGAGGATGGGGAGGGCGAAGGCCGCGGTTTTTCCGGAGCCTGTCTGGGACGAACCGATGACATCGCGTCCGCTCAGGATGACCGGAATGGCCTGCGCCTGGATGCCCGTGGGGCGGTTGTATCCGGCGTCGTGGACGCCCTGGAGGACAGTTTCGGAGAGGCCGAGTTCGGAGAAGGTGGGCACCGGAGCTTCCGGGGCTATAGGCGTTTCAATGGTATCTGACACAACGGATCGGTACCGGGATGCGGAGGAACCCGCAAGGCAAAGTTCCGGCCCGGCCGGGCCGCTGCCTTGTCAGGGCTGGGGATCCGTGGGCGGGGAACCGAGCTGGATTCCGAAGAGGTCGCCAAGGCCCGCCGGGTCGAGCGTGGGACCGTCGGCCGCTGACGCGTCTGTGAGGGAAGCGATCACATCCGGGAGGTGGTCCGAGGCGACGAGAGCTTCCGGCTGGAGTCCGCGGAGACGGAAGAGGTCGGCTGGCTGTTGATCGAAGTGGCAACCGGCGGCGTAGAGGGTGGCGGCTGCGTGTTCGCAGAGGCTCGCGTCGTCCGGGCAGGAACAATGGAAGCGGATGTCCGACGGGGCGGGGAAGAGACCGTGGTGCGGGTCCGCGACCATGCGCATGACCTCGTCGTTCAGTTTTCCGGCAAGGAGGTCGACGACACTGCCGATGCGGGATTTGAGGCGGATGGCGAGCGCGGCGGCGGCTTCCTCGTCGAGTGGCTGCACTGTGATGGCGACATCGTAGAGCCGGAGGCCGGCGACGGATGCCCGGAGGGAACCAGTGGTCAGTTGGAAGCCGAGGACGCGGCCGGCGCGGAGGAGAGAACGGCCGCGGGGGAGTCGGCTGGCGTAGTCCGCGCATTCCATGAGGTAGCGGTTCCATGCCTGGCCCCAGAACGAAGTGGCGAGATTGCGGGCGTGTCCCGGGGCAATGGGATCGAGTCGTTCCCCGGCGGCCTTGCGGTCCTCGATTTCGCGGGCCGTGCGCGCCGGGAGCGCAAGGCGTGGCGAAGCTTCCGCATCATCGTCGCCGCAATCGTCCGCGGGGCGGCGGCGGAAGCGCGAGGGCCCCGCGTCGTCATCGTAGACAATGTCCTCGCGGAAGGCAGGCGACGGTTTCTTCTTCATGGGCGCAGGTTCATTCGCGGCTGCGGGAATCGATCCAGATGGTGACTGGGCCATCGTTGACGAGGGCGACCTTCATGTCTGCGCCGAAGACCCCCGTGGCCACCGGGTGACTGCATTCGCGCGACAGGTCCCTGCAGAATTGCTCAAAGAGCGGGAGAGCAGTTTCCGGCCGCGCTGCGCGGATGAACGACGGACGGTTGCCCTTCCGGACGGCGGCATGGAGTGTGAATTGGCTGACCGCGAGGAGATCGCCACCGGTTTCCGTGACCGAACGGTTCATGAGGCCGTCGTCGTCCGCGAAGATGCGGAGTTTTGCGATCTTGGCTGCGAGCCAGAGGGAATCGTCCGGGCCGTCATCGTGTTCGATGCCCACGAGCAGGAGGAGTCCTTGGCCGATCGAGGCATGGAGTTCGTCATTGATCGTGACCGAAGCGGAAAGGACGCGCTGGAGGAGGACCCGCATGAGCGATTCAGATGCGCTGGCGGTGGAGTGAAGCAAGCGATTGTGGGGCGCGGGAAGTCCGGCGTTGCGGGGCCCGGCGGAATCGGGACAGGTCCGGAGTTTTCTGAATCTCATCCCATCTTCCATGGCCGACGCGCAGACGATCCGGATCACCGGAGCCCGACAGCACAATCTGAAGAATCTGACGGTAGAACTGCCGAAAGGAAGTCTGACGGTGATCACCGGCGTGAGTGGCAGCGGGAAGTCGTCGCTCGCCTTTGATACGCTCTATGCGGAAGGCCAGCGGCGGTACGTGGAGAGTCTCAGTGCGCATGCGCAGCAGTTTCTGGGCAGGCTCGAGAAGCCCGATGTCGATCAGATCGAGGGCTTGTCGCCCGCCATTGCGATCGGGCAGCATGCGGGGGTTTCCAATCCGCGCAGCACGATTGCGACCGTCACAGAAATCTATGATTATCTTCGGGTGCTTTATGCGACGTGCGGTCAGCCGCACGATCCTGTGACTGGTGAACCGATTCACCGCTACACGACGCCCGAGATTGCCGAAGAACTGCTGGCATTGCCCGAGGGGACGAGGATCATGGTGCTGGCTCCCCTGCCGCCGAGCGAGTCGCTGCAGCCGAAGAAACTGTATGAGAAGCTGGCGCGTCAGGGATTTGTGCGGGTGCGGGTGGCCGGGGAAGTGCATGATCTGGAAGACCAGCCCGCGGTTCCCGAGGGAGGCGCGGTGGATCTCGTGGTCGACCGGTTGGTGGTTCGTCCCGATGCGCGCGTCCGCCTCATGGACAGTCTTCCGGTGGCCCTGCGCTGGAGCGGGTCGGCCAGCCGCGTACTCGTGCTGATTGGTGAAGACGGGGGCTGGCGGGAGAAGGTTTATACGACTTTGTATGCGAATCCCGAGACTGGCTTCCGCATGCCGCCGCTTACGCCGAAGCATTTTTCCTTTAATAGCCATGCGGGAGCCTGCCCTGTCTGCGAGGGACTGGGGACGCAGCTCTGGTGTGATCCCGATCTCATTGTACCCGACCGGACGAAGACGCTCGCCGAGGGTGCCGTGAAGACGTGGTGGAGCCGGAATCCGAAGCTGAAGGCTGTGCACGACCGGAAGATTGCAGCATTGGCGGCGCATTTCGGGGCTGCGCCGGACGTGCCGTATGGGGAATTGCCCGCTGCCTTCCGCGACGCCCTCATCAAGGGAACCGGGAAGACGGCAGTGAAGATGGATCTGGCGAAGAGTGCCACGACGAAGGTGGTGGCCAAACCATTCGAGGGATTGGCTGCGGAAGCCGCGCGGCTGCTGCTCGAAAGCGAGAGTGAATTCGTGAAGCAGACCATCCGGAGGTTCATGAATCCGGCTCCCTGTCAGGCCTGCGGCGGGCGGAGGCTCCGTCCGGAATTTCTCGCCGTGACCCTGCGCAGCGGATCCGGCGCGGAGGAACGCGAACTGGCCATCGATGAATTCACTGGACTGACCGTCAGTGCGGCGCGGCAGGTGCTGCGGGAACTCGTGCTTAGTCCGCAGCAGCGGGCGATCGTGCCCGAAGTCCTGCGCGAACTCGAAGCACGGCTGCGCTTTCTCGACGATGTCGGGCTCGGCTACCTGACTCTTGCGCGGGAATATGGAAGTCTCAGCGGCGGAGAAGCACAGCGCATCCGGCTGGCGAGCCAGCTTGGTTCGCGGCTCAGCGGCGTGCTCTATGTGCTCGACGAACCGAGCATCGGGCTCCATCAGCGCGACAACGACCGACTCCTCGCCACGCTGCGGGAACTGCGCGACCTCGGCAATACCGTGGTCGTCGTCGAGCACGATGAAGACACCATTGCCGCAGCCGACTGGGTCATTGACCTCGGCCCTGGAGCGGGCCCGCGCGGCGGCGAACTGATTGCCTGCGGCACCGTGGCACAGATCAAGGCATCGGAGTCGACCGTGACCGGGCGGTTTCTGACGGGCGAAGCGAAGATTGCGGTGCCGGTGCGCCGGGTCGTGCCTCCGCCGGTTTCTGCGGCGCGCAGCGATGTCATCGAGAATGGCTGGATCACCGTCCAGGGAGCGTCGGCCAATAATCTCAAAGACATCGACGTCTCCTTTCCGGTGGGCTGCCTCGTGGCCGTCACGGGAGTCAGCGGCAGCGGCAAAAGCACGCTCGTCGACGACATTCTGCGGCGCGAAGTCTTCCGGCGTCTCTATCAGGCCAAGGATCCACCGGGACAGCACCGGGCCATCGTCGGACTGCCGCAGATCGACAAGGCAGTCGTCATCGACCAGAGCCCCATCGGGCGGAGTCCGCGCAGCAACCCAGCCACCTATGCCGGAGCCTTCACGCCGATCCGGGAATTGTTCAGTCAGCTGCCATCGTCGAAAGTGCGTGGCTACACGCCGGGTACCTTCAGCTTCAATACGGCGGGCGGGCGCTGTGAAACCTGCGAAGGCGACGGGCTCATCCGCATCGACATGCATTTCCTGAGCGATGTTTATGTGACCTGCGAGGCCTGCGAGGGAAAGCGCTACAACCGGGAAGTCCTCGAGGTCACCTACAAGGGGCGCAACATTGCCGAAGTGCTCGAGATGACCATCGATGAAGCCGCGGGATTCTTCCGCGCCGTGCCCGGCCTCGGCGACAAACTGCGCATGCTCGGCAGTGTCGGACTCGGCTACCTGCGCCTCGGGCAGGCCGCCAATACCCTCTCCGGTGGCGAAGCCCAGCGCATCAAACTCGCCACCGAACTCGCCAAACGCAGCACCGGCCGCACCCTCTACCTGCTAGACGAACCCACCACCGGCCTCCACTTCGCCGACATCGAAACCCTCATGGGCGTCCTCTACGGACTGCGCGACGCCGGCAACACCCTCATCGTCATCGAACACAATCTCGATGTCATCAAATGTGCCGACTGGGTCATCGACATGGGCCCCGAAGGCGGTCACGCCGGAGGACAAACCGTCGTGTGCGGGCCACCCGAAACCGTCGCCGCCCACCCCGCCAGCATCACCGGAAAATACCTGCAGCAGAAACTGGGCGGCCGGAAGAAGTGATGCCCTTCTGTCATCAAGGCCTCGGCATCGAGGGCGCCGCTGCAGGCAAGCATGGCCCGCGTTCAAGGTGCAGCGATTACAGTTGCAGTGCCTCCCGCGTTGTCGAAATTAAAAGCAATGCCGTCTGATCGAAATGCAGTGCTGGTGACCAGTGTTGGTACCCTCATCGGGAAAGTGGTGCTCGATTCCCTCGAGGGACGGCGCGGTGGGCTGCATCTGGTGGGATGCAATGCGGATGTCGAGGCTCCCAATCTGTTCCGCTGCGACGAGGCCATGGTGGTTCCGGCGACCGATGATGCACGCTGGCGCGATGTGATGATTTCGCTGGTGCGGGAATACGATCCCGTGGCTGTGATTCCGGGACGGGATCCCGACGTCGAGGCGCTCGCGGAAATGGCCGAGAGCATTCCGGAATTCCGCCGATCCTTTGTGGGTGGATCTTCCGCGATGGCCCGTGTCATCGGCAACAAGGCACTGACCGCCGAGTTCAGCCGCAGGCATGGTCTGCCGTATGTGGACAGTGTCGCCAGCATGGACGCAGGCGCAGCGGCCGCCGTGGCTGACCTTGTGGCGCGGCATGGATTTCCGCTCATTGCCAAGCCTGGCGCAGGGTCGGGTTCACTTGGAGTCAGGGTGCTGACCGGGCCGGAACATCTGGAGGCAGCGCTGAGGCTTCCCGGTTATGTGATTCAGCCATTTCTGGATGCGCCGGAAGGACTGCGTCTTTCTCTGGAGGCGGGACTGCCGCTCTTCTGGGAAATCCCCGAGACGAGGCTGTACGGCATGCAGTTTGTGATCCGGCGCGATGGCACGGTTGGTCCATCGATTGGGTTCCGCATGACAATGGTGCGCGGGCGTCTGGAGGACCTGCGCCGCTGCGACGAAGCAGGTCTGCGCGAGGTCGGGCAGGCCTTTGCGGTAGCTGCGGCAGCCGAAGGATGGCGCGGACCCTTCAATGTGCAGGCCAAGCGGACCCTCGACGGCGGTTGGCAGGTCATTGAACTGAATGGCCGTTTCGCCGGCGGCACTTCGTCGCGGCGGCACTTTGGATTCGATGAAGTGGCATGGGTGCTCAACGACTGGGCGGGCCGTGAGATTGTTCCCGCAGATGAACCACGCTCGGCTTCGCGGGTGCGGCGCTACCTGTCCGATTTCCCACTGAACGACGAAGCCATGAAGAATGTCCGCGTGATGCCATCATGAAGATTCTGCTGACCGGAAGCACTGGGTACCTTGGGTCGCGCGTGGCCGTGCGGCTGCAGGAGTCGGGCGTGGCGTGGGAACCACTGGCGGTCCGGCTCGGAGACATCGCGCCAGCCAGCCTGGCATGCGATGCCGTGATTCACTGTGCGGGTGCCCTGCGGAACCGGCCGGAGCAGCATGCTGCGGTCAATGCGGAAGGGACGGCCCGGCTCATGAGTGGTCTCGTGCGTCCGGCGCGGGTGATCTTTGTTTCCACACGCGGCGTCTATGCGCTGGGTGAACGGGACATTTCCCTCGGGGCTCCGACGGCTCCCTTCGATTCCTATGGTGAGAGCAAACTGGCTGCCGAGGAAGCCATCCGGGCGGCGGGATGTCCGCATGTGATAGTGCGGGCCTGCGGGATTTTCGGTCATCCGGAACGTTCCGGGATCTTTCCGGATCATGCGCTCGACCGGGTGATGCGCGGGGACGTGCTAACGGTTTCGGCGGACGATCCGGAAGTGGACTACCTGTCGGTGGACTGGCTCTCGGAACTTCTGGTGTCGGCCGCGATGGCTACCGCTGCGGAATCGAGGGTGATGCATGCGACGGGCCCCCGGAGGCGGATTTCGGCGATGGTCCGGGCGATGGGAGAGGCCCTGCGGGACGCGGGACGTGCCGAGCCGGTGGTGGAACGTGCGGTCATGCCGGTGACCAACTATGCGTTCATGGAACCAGGGCGCTTTCCGTCTGATTGGCGGGTTCCGCCGCATCCTGGTGACGCGGAAATCTTTGCCGCGATGATCCGGGGTCGGGCGCAGTGTTCCTAACGGAGCCGGATGCCGAAGGCGCGGAGCGGGCTGGCGGCTGACTGGGAGAAGTCGGATTCTGCGCTGTCTGTGAAAGTAGGAATGATGCCATAGCGGCCATCGGTTTCCGGCGAGGGAAGCTGGATGGGCTGACGGCTCCGCTGGGGAGCGTCTTCGCAGCACCATGCGTTGCGGGCGAAGGTGAACGATTCCGCTTCGGTGCCTGGACCGGTATTGACTGCGCTGCGGAGGCTGGAGGACTGGAAGACGATGAGATTATCCGTGAAGGTTCCGCGGCGGCACGGGGTCATGTCAGGCGCCGTGTTTTCCTGCAGGATGCGGAGGACCCAGCGCTGCGGATGAATGATGGTATTGTGATGGAACGATGATTGGTCGGAGCCGACGAAGGCGATGGCGGCGTCCGAATTCATGATGAGGCAGTCTTCGACCGTGATGCTGGTGGCTTCGTGGGGTGCCTTGGCCGGGCGGAAGAATTCGCTTCCGGTGCTGCCGCCGAGATTGATGGCGCGGCCACCGGCCGAGTGGAAGCGGCAGTGGCGGACAGTGATGCGGGACGAACCACCCTTCATCTGGACACCGTTGGCGGCGGCACTCGCGGGGCCTTCATCGTGACGGAAGGTGCAGGCTTCCACGGATCCATCGTGACAGCCGACCATGTCGATGCCCGAGCCGCCCGTGCCCCAGCGGGTGACGGTGCAGTGAGCGACCGAGAAGCCGGCGAGTCCCGAGAGCTTGATGCCATCGCGGTTTCCGGGCGGTGCCTTGCCGGAGACTTTGAGATGGTGCAGGCGGATGCCTTCGGCGCGTGGGTTCTGCGGTCCGCCATCGTCCACATTGAGGCCATTGGCTTCGGCTCCTTCGAAATGGAGGTGACTGATTTCCGTCCACTGGCATCCGGAAAGATGGAAGCCGTTTGCTCCGCCCGAGAAGACGGGCGGCTGCTGCGGATCGGCAGCGGTGATGGTGATCGGTTTCTCCCGGGTTCCCCTGAGCGAAGGGATCGTGATGCCGCCGTCGTACGAACCTTGCGCAATGCGGATGGTGTCCCCTGCGGTGGCCCGGGCGATTGCTTCGATCAGCTGCGGTCGGGATGTGACCGTTGTTTCCGCAGCGGGGGCGGACCGGGCGGCGGTCAGCAGGCAGAGCAGGATGATGGTTTTCATTCCGCAGGGAAGCGCAGGGCGGGGCCGTTGGCCTTTCCGCAAATGCGCAGCCTCGGGACAGTTCCGCCAGAGCCCGCATGGAGTAGAACCGATCTCTCATGTGGAAGACCATCGCGATGCTGCTGGCGGCTGTTTCCCTGTCCGTGGGGCGGGCGGAGCAGCCGAATATCATTTTCATTCTGAGCGACGACCTCGCGCAGGGTGATCTCGGTTGTTATGGTCAGAAGCTGATCCGGACGCCTGCGATCGACCGGATGGCAGCGGAGGGCACGAGGTTTCTGCAGGCGTACTGCGGAACAACCGTCTGTGCGCCCAGCCGGGCCTCCCTCATGACCGGACTGCACAGCGGGCATTGCCCGGTGCGGGGGAACTGGGAAATCGCCAGGGGTGAAGGACAGTATCCCTTGCCGTCCGCCACCGTCACCGTGGCCGAAATCCTCAAGTCAGCCGGCTACCGGACCGCCACCATGGGAAAATGGGGCATGGGAATGTTTGATACCGAAGGCAGTCCCCTCAAGCAGGGCATGGACCACTTCTTCGGATACAATTGCCAGCGGCATGCGCATTCGTACTTCCCTGAATTCCTGTACGACGACGACCGCCGCGTGATGCTGCTCGGCAATGACGGCAAAGGGGTGGGCAAAACCTATGCGCAGGAACTCATTCAGCGCGACGTCATGCGCTGGCTCGCGGAGGGCAAGGACGAACCATTCTTTCTGTTCTATGCGGCGACCCTGCCGCACGGACGTCACGAGATCGATGACCTCGGAGAATATGCCGCACGCGACTGGACGCCGCAGCAGAAGGCGTATGCGGCGCAGGTGAGCCGACTCGACCGCGATGTCGGAGCCCTGCTCGACTGGCTGCGGGAGAAGAAGCTCGACCGCAGCACGCTCGTGATGCTGGCCGGAGACAATGGTTCGTCCTTCGCTCCGCAGTCGCCCATCGGATCGCTCTTTCAGCAGGCGTCGAATGGGCTGCGGGGCTTTAAGCGAGGACTATATGAAGGAGCGCTGCGGCAGGCTGCGATTGCGTGGTGGCCGGGGACGGTGCCGGCTGGCCGTGTCAGCAGTGAACCATGGGCCTTCTGGGATTTTCTGCCGACGGCCGCCGAGCTGGCCGGCGCGCTGGTTCCCGCGGATTGCCGCACGGATGGACTGTCGCTCGTTTCCATGCTGAAGGGCGGGGCTGCCCCGCAGCGACCGCATTTCTACTGGGAACTGCACGAAGGACCACCCATCCAGGCCGTGCGCGCTGGAAACTGGAAAGCCGTGAAGAATGGACCGAAGCGCGCCATCGAACTCTATGATCTCGCCTCCGATCCCGGGGAGAAGCACGATGTGGCATCGTCGCATGCGGATGTCGTCCAGAAGATGTCCACGCTCATGAACGATAGCCGCAGCGATTCTCCCGACTGGCCCCTTGATGGTCCAGCTGCACGCCGCCGGGCCGGACGCCGATGAAAGGCATGGGCACAGCGCGGAATTCTTGCGAAAACGGGCGGCATTTCGCGCGTAGTCCCAGAGTGATGGATGGACGCACGAGATTGCAAAGCCGCGCGATTTCCCTGCTGGCCGCCGTGTGCGGACTGGGATGCGGCGGAGCTATGTCCGCGGAAGTGGCATCGCTCGTTGCCGAACCCGCTGTGATCCGTCTCGAGGCCGGGGCTCAGGCATCGTTTCTGATCACCGGACGGCACGCCGATGGCAGCGAGAGCGACGCCACGGCGGAGGTGCAGCTGACGGGGGCCGATCCGGCCATTGCCGTGATCGAAGGCGAAGGCGTGGTGCGTGCCAAAGGGCCCGGCCGGACCGTGCTCGTCGCCGAATCCGCCGGTCAACGCGTCGAACTCCCCATCGAAGTGGCCGCCGCACCGGAGATTCGACCGTCGTTCGTCCGTGATGTGCTGCCGCACCTCGGCAAGGCCGGCTGCAGCGCGGCGGCGTGCCATGCGCGCGCCGAGGGCCAGAATGGTTTCAAGCTCAGTGTCTTCTCATTCGATCCAAAGTCCGATCACCATCAGATCGTGCACGGCGCGCGCGGACGGCGGGTCTTTCCTTCCGATCCCGGCGAAAGTCTTCTGCTTCTCAAGGCAGCCGGCATGGTGCCTCATGAAGGCGGGGAACGGATCACAAGGGATTCCGATGCATGGCGTCTGCTCACCCGCTGGATTGCCTCCGGCATGGAGTATGCGGCGAAGGACGAACCCGTGCTCGACCGCATCACAGTGCTGCCATCCGAGCGTCGCTACCGCAAGGGAACCAGCCAGCGCCTCGTGGTGCATGCCCACTA
>Ga0315903_10006385_pt1 | contig 15071 bp, 16 predicted proteins | sample LakEriMetagenome_7_FD_203524 | JGI IMG/M metagenome (GOLD analysis project Ga0315903, IMG submission 203524) | Freshwater fungal communities from buoy surface, Lake Erie, Ohio, United States - Buoy 2 MA119 | ecosystem: Environmental > Aquatic > Freshwater > Lake | place: USA: Lake Erie, Ohio...
GATCTGTTGCCGCAGCCCATGTAATTTCAATGTCAACGTTTTTTACAAACAACGGTCCACCAGTGACCGTCACTGACACGACGCCATCGAGTGCGGTTAGTGCGGTGTCAATTGTCGCTGCGTCGTCTTCATGTGTCAGCGTCGCACTACTTGCGAACCTGCGAAACACAATTTGCAACGGTGAGCCAGTGTTGTCATTCCAGCCCGGACAAATGCGATATTTTTTTACCGTCGCTCGTTTCCACAAATCAAACGTTTGCAGTTGTGGTACGACGGAATCCACAACCACACCACCATTGCTGCAGCGATTGTCTGTCGAATAAATCATTCGCGCCGGTGGAGACAGCGGAAGCCCTCTTCTGACCCATGCACTGGAGCTAGTTCGATCCCACAGCACCTCGAACAATTCGCAATCCGTCGCACCTGCGGTTTCCGTGCCATCGTTCGCAACGATAACACTGTCTACTGCGTACTGTTTGTAATTGCTTGCCGGTGTCGTGCCGCTGGGATATGTAAACGGGCTGTTTGTTGCCAGTGCAGACACAAGCACCGCTTCCACCTCAATGGACGTCCCAGCATTCGGCACATCCGCTTTCAGTGCTACCGCTGGCGACGATGTAGAAAGCGTCCAAGACGATGTGGCTTCGATGTCTACTCTGTGCCAGGCGTAGCTTGTCGTCAGCGTTGGTGCCGTCGCTGCTGTGTACCATGTGCCGTTGCTGCGGAATTTCACAGCACTGATTCCGGCAGCAGTCGTCGGCATTTCCACGTCGAAGTAAATAGTGTCGATGTCAACAACGCCATCTACGGTCGCCAGCGGCATCGTGAGTTCAACGGCGTAATCCGCCGTCGATGCGTTGGTGAATGTCTCAGTGAATTCTGCGTAGCACCAACCCCACGAGCCACCGGCAGGCAAGCCCGTCAACGTGCGACTGTAAAACGTGCCATTGGATCGCAGCCGAATACCGCTGATTGTGCCGTCTGTGTTGCTGTCGAATCTGCAGTATATCCAGACCGTGATTTTGACGGGTGCCGCCGTTGTCGTAGCAGTGTCCATTTCCCACGTGTTGACAATCGTGTCTGAGCCCAAAGTAGTTGAAAACGTTGTGAACGTTCCGTTACCAGCCGTTGGCTGCGTTACCACTTCTGCAACTATCGAATCGACCGGCCTGAGCTGGAAGTTCGTCGTCAACGTCTTCTTTGCCAGCATCCATATTGACACTGCTTTGATGACGTTGGTGCCTGCGGTGTAACTGCCCGACACCGCCCATTGCTGTTCATCGTTGTGGTCCGTTGGACCAACTGCCTGACAGATTGAGCCGTCACCTGTGCCGGACGGCGGACTGATCGCATCGTCAATATTTGCTGCGGTGTTCGTTGTCCACACCGTGTTCACGGTTGCACTGGGTCTCAAGGTGAGCACACCGAGCCCGCCATCTGTGGCAAAGTTCGCTGTGTCTGAATTCGTCCAGCCGGAGGTTTCGCGTTGTCGCAGAATTCTAACGGTATTGTTTGGCGAGCACATGACCGCCAGTGCTTTTTTCTCCCATGCCCACACGCCTGATGATGCTGTGAATGCTTTAACATTCACGTAATCGAATTCCCGGCAACTACAGCAGACACGAAACGCCATATCGTTTACCTCGATGCCATCGGCCCGCAGTCGCCCATGAACCACCAGTGCCCGTCAATCCATTCAGCTTTACCGAACGTGTTGATTTCGTATTCGTCCGATTCGCTGTGGTTCCAGACTTTCACCTGTGGTACGCTGTCAGGTGCCTCAGTATATTCCTCGTCCGATACGGACCAATCGCAACGAGTAGCCATTGCCGACGTCGCACCGGTCAGTGCATGCGTAGCAACGCCAAGTGCCGCATCCAGTATCACCGCAATCGGTGGCTGCGTTCCGGTCGGTCGTGGCCCTTTATCGCCGCCGCTATTTCCTTGCTGCGTCCGACGTAAATAATCCTGCCAGATCAACCGGGCCTGCTCGCCAGCCAATACGGGAATCTCTTCCGTCATGGTGCGACAATCTTAAATGCAGCCACCCTCACGGACGTACTTGCTACGGAAGACTTTAAATACAAGCCCGCGAGGCTAGACGCGATCGGAAGCACTGCGGCGGGATATCCGGCGGGAATGTCGATCACTGGAACGAAAACCGATGCGTCATCAATTCCAATTTGCACCAGTGCCGTGGCGTGAAGATTTTCGACTACTAAAACAGCATCGTCAGTCACGTCGCCTACGGCAAGCACTTCGTGCGTTGTGCCGATCACCTGAGTCGCGTCAAACACCAGCCCGCTGGTGGTCTCGATGGTTTTTTGTTTGGACGGAATGCTTCTCGACAGTGCGTTATCTTCGTACCAGTCGAGACGAAACAATGTGCGCACTGAGTTGGCCATCACAATAATCCTAAAGCGTCGTACGGCAATGAACCGTAAACTTTTGTATATTTGAAAAGCGGTGTGTCGGTGTTTGTTTCGCGGGTTCCGTCCGCTTTCAGCAGCACCGGTTTGGCAGTATCAACACCCTGATCATCGGTTGCTCTGCGAACATCACTACCGATTTTCACGTAGTACCCTTCATGCGTCCATCGTTTGTACCATGCCTGCGCCGCTGTGGCTCCAGCCAATGGAGCCCGGAACTGGATCCGTGCCGTTACGTCCCATCCGCCCTGTGGTGCACCGTAAGAAAACTGGCTTTTTGCGGAGAACCCAACCAGTCTTGCTGTGCCTGGAGGCCATCCGAGAAACGTGTCTGAGTTCGTCGCGTGTCTGTATGCAGAAATCGCGTAAGTGTTGATCGTGTTGAATCGCCGGCGGATGACGCAGGTCTGATCTGCTATCTCCATCGTCAGACCTTCGACTTTTTCCTTATTGACGGTCACGATTGCCTTGCCGTCGAAGTCTCTGTCGATCGGTTCGGTCGATGTGACGTCTGACCATTCCACATCGACAACTTCCGTTACAAATGCGGGATCTGGAACGCCCTCGTAAGTGACGGTGACAACCCACAGCGTAGGCCCGAGCGGAGTCGCGTTGTATCCTTTGACGTAGGCAAAAGCACCGCTCGGATGCTGTTCGCCAAATGATGGAATTCCAACTGCTGTGACTGGCACACTAATATCATCACCAATCTCACAGAGGACCTGATACGCCTCGGTGATCTGGTATTTCGCGGAAAAAGCGCTGAAGTTTTCGGTGGAGAAACTTCCACCGGTTTTAGACCACATTTGTGTGACGTTGATAACGCTCATGACACAGCCACCAATTTTGAACCTTTGGCTGTGTTCTCAGCGATCTTTTGTTGCAGTTCCAATTGCTGAGCGTTGAATTTTGCGAGTTCCTGTGTGTGTTTCTGCGTCTGCTCCAAAATCTTGTTTGTCTTATCCATCGGGTCAGAGTTCTTGCCACTCGTCAGCAATCGCGATTCACTGGCCATTAGTGGCCCGGTTTCTTTAGGTTTCTGCAGTGGCGTCTTTTCTTTTTCCATTTCCGCTTCGGCAGCAGCGAGTTTTTTCGCGGTGGCTTCGTCGACGCCCTGATTGATTAACGCCTGAGCCTTCGCGGCTTCCTTGCCTTGTTCAGCTTCCAGTTTTTTGAGTGCCAGCCGTTCCTGTTCTGCTTTGACGAGATCAGCAATCCGTTGCTTTTCTTTGGCCGCTTCCTGTGCGTTGGTCTCTTCGGCTTTCGCTTTATCCTCTTTGGCCTGCAATGCCGATTCAGTGGCCGCGATCTGCTTCGCTGCTGCATCTTCGACGCCCTGTGCAATTAACGCCTGCACTTTTGCTGCCTCTTTGCCCTGCTCTAATTCCAAAGCACGCAACGCAAGCCGTTCGTTTTCCGTGCGGACAATGCCCTCAATCCGATCGCGTTCCCGCTGCGCGTCCTGAATCGCTTTCTCTGCTGCTTTGGCTCGCTCCTCTTCAACACGCTTCTGCGCTTCCTCAAGCTCCTTCTGCGCTTCAGCCTTGGCCAGAATCGCGTCGCGTTCTTTCAGCAGCCGTTCGGCTTCTCCACGATCTTCAATCGTTGTGTTGCGAGCGGCATCGAGCAACAACTGTTCTTCTTTAGTGGCTGCGAGGTATTCTACTTCCTGCTTCAGTTGGGCTATATACGCCTCTGATTTGTCTTTCGCTTCGTTTGCCTTGGCGAGTTCCTCGTTCTGCCGAGTACGCTCCGACGTAATCTTCTGCAGTTCGTCGCGTTCATCGCGAAGTGCTGCCAGCCGGGCTTTGTCGTTCTCCAGCTGTTCCTGAGCCTGCTTCGCGTACTCTTTGCGGTTGCCCGTGACCTGCCAGGCGTCCGCCCAGTCGTCGACAGCCTTTTGCGACACGGTCACGTTTTTACTGACTGCGTCAATGTCTTTGTTCAGCGTGTCTAGTAACGCTTTATACTCCGCTCGTTTCTTGTCCGGATCGCGAATGAGTTCAATATCCTCTTTCGCGTTCTCCATCATTACAGAGCGAGTTTTCTGAAGCCGGTCTTCCAGTTCTTTGGATGCTTCTTTTGCTCGTTCCAGTTCGCGGGTGAATTTCTTTGTCTCAAAAATCACATCGCCGATTGCTTTACCGATTGCGGAACCGATCGTGGCGGCCAGTGCGACTAGGCCGACTTTGAATGCAAGTGCCCCGGCTTTACCGGCTTTCGAGACTTCACCGAAAGAACTGATCTTTTCAGTTGCTCCAGCCAGTTGAGAGGCGAAGTTGCCGAGTTCTGTGTTTCCGGTTAACTGTGCCAGAGTTCCGACAAGCTCGGTTGTTTTCTTTGCGTTGCCGCCCACGTCCTTCATGGCTGCGCCGGTGTTGTTCATCTTGCCGCTGATTTTGTCTTGAGCGGCTGCAAACTGTTCCGCAGACAACGCACCGTCACGGTGCAACTGGTTCAGTTCTTCCAGTTGTTTGGCATACCTGTCGGCAGGTTCTTCGAGACCGGACAGGATTTGATTCACTCGCTTGAGTGACTTGTCCATGTTTTCCGCAGTCGTCGCGAACTTCTGCGACGCCTGATCGTCAGCCTTGATAAGTATTTCGACTGCTTCGGTCATTCGCGACTTTTCTTTCTTCCGATTCGAAGAACTGGACCGCTTCAACGAAACTTGCCGACTGATCCAACACGCCGCCGGTTATTGGAGGCATCCCTTTTCCGAACAGGTCAATCAGATCAATTGACGTCACAATCGATCGACAAAACGAGTTCGGGCATCCCTCAACAGTAAACACTCCGTCCTGACAGTCTTCGCATCCGCCACCGTTGCATGACGGGCATTCGATTTCCAGCAGGTTTGGTTTTTCGCTGACGTCTCGACACTGACCACGGGTGCAACTTCTACAGATCATTCCGCCCCGTATCAGTGCCGCTACTCTATACTTTTTTTTTCGTCCTGTGTGATGTGCTGGTTGTACATGACCTTCCGAAGTAGCTCCCTCGCCTCGCCATAGGTCAACACGTCCCGAATGGCATCAGGAGTAAACTCGATGCCGCTCATGTGCTTCCAGCCGACCACCACGCCTTCGAGAACTTTGCACGTTTCGTCGAACAGTTCCTCAATCGTCAGTTCGTCATTGTTCGTCCACAAATCCAACACAGTCCCGATAGACTGCTGACCCCGCATCGATTGCGATTTGGCAAAGAACGTTGGCCTGCTGTCTGCTGGCTTGTCTTTGTCGGTGTCCAGAACAATGGGGTACTGCTGACCCGGTTCGAGTGAAATCGGCATACGTTTCCATTAGTCAAAAGTGATTGTGAGTTCTGTGTCTGCACTGCTGCCCTGAGTCGCCAGCCATGTGAGGTTGTCGACCATCATGTCCGAGCGATTGCCCTGCTGTTTATTTTCCAGCTGGGCTTTCGGTGCTGCGATCGTGATCGATGTTCCGGTGGTGCCGACTCGCATCGAGAATGCCTGAGCGGATGACGTGAGCCACAGTGAGTCACGGTCCTGAGTGGCTACCAGTTCCGACTCTGGATCTGCGGTGATCACTGGTGCCCGGTTTGTGACCAGAGCAGACACGTATCCAGAACGGTCGGTAGCGTTGACACATTCCCGCATGATCACGCTGTTGCCTGCGTCTACTTCGACGTTCGACGTACACAGTGCTACGCTGTTCCATGTCAGAGCACCGGCTGCAAATCGCAGCGGCGAAACTGTTGGATAGGTCGGTGCAATGAGGGCTGTGTCTGTTTCGTTGCTGGAGTATTTGCCCGTGAAAGTAAACTCAATGTAAGCAACCTTGCCAGTCGGGCAAACTATTTTCCACGTGCCCATTGCACCGGACAACAGCGTGCGTTTGCCGTCTTTGTAGTGGCCGATGGTCAGCGTTTTGACGTTTGCACCGGGTCCAGCTGATACAGGCGAGAACACCCCAGCCGTATCGACCCACCCACACGCTGGCAGCAGGACACTGGCCCAATTGGGAATATCCGTTCCGTTGTACGTAAGATCGTGAATGATGGTGCAGGTGCCTGTCATGCCTTCGGCAATGCTGGTCAGGTAGTTAAACCCGCCCTGACCTTCACGCCGAGTAAATGCGACGTTGGGCTGAATCATGAAGTCTCGAGCGTTGTAAACGCCTTCAGCACCGGTCAATGATTCGGCTGTTCCAATCGTCGTTTCCGTCTTTGCAGCGAATACCGCGCGACGTCGTAGCAATGGCATGAGTTCTTTCCCTTATGTTTTGACGAGACCACTTGCTTTAAGCAGGTTTAGGTTGATACGACGATCGATTTGATATCTCAGTTCCGCTTCGACAACTTTTGCTTGTGGTGCCGCTAAACTGTTTTTGACGTATGCGCCCCAGGCTGACACGCCCCGCTTCTGTACAATCGGCTGTCTCATGCGTCCGCGATGGCGACCCTTAGTCATTTTGACCGCCGCCCCTTCACGCATGAAAACATTCCCTTTCCAACTGACTTTTATAACACCGGGCTTTGGTCCCATAAACGCCCCGTTGAGACGTTTTCGCCCGCCAGTTTTGCTGATTTTGTAACTTACGCCGCGTTTATCCTGCTTCGCTCCAAAGTGCCGCAGCCCCAGTCGTGGTGTTTTTTTCAGAGACACGACAGCCGACAGGTTTTGCTCCGTCGCACTCGCTCGAATACTCAACGGCTTTTCTGATTCCTCTTTTTTCAAGTTAACCGTAGCCCGAATGCCGCGACCCATTTCCAGCTTCGTTTTTTTGCTTACCTGATTGATTGCTGCAGCCAGTTCCTTCTTCATCTTCTTGCCAACGCTAGCCGATGCCGTCGCGAGCTTCTGCAATTGGTTCTGATCGATTTCAATTGCCAGCATTAGTTGCGTACCGTGTACGGATCACCCTCGGACACTCGAAACGTCACAATTACTGGAACTGCAATACCCTCATATCCACCATCAGACGTTGCTGTGATCTGTGGCCCGAAGTCTGCATTGATCGCATTGCCGTCGAACGTGTGCCATGTGCCTGATGTTCTGATGGCTTTGTGAATCGCAGCCTCTGCTACGTCCTCGTACAGTTCCACTGGCGTCGGGTCTTTTTCGCTGGGAGCGATGTGTACCCGCACCAAAAACGTCTGCTGATATGCAATCGCCGGAGGATTTCCGGGGCAGTCCAAATCCGTCACTCGTGTGATTTCTCCGCGAGTCAACACAATCAAGCCGTGTGCCGGCGTGTACGTGGCAATCTTCGTAGGACGCACCACGTTGGTGAACGTGAATGCGTCGTTTGGTTCTGTGATCAATGCTTCCAGCCGTGTGAAAATCTCATCAGAGATTTTTGTGACGATTGGTTTTTCAATGATCACCGACATATCAGCACCAGCATTCCCTCGTCGTGTTCGGTCAGCATCTGTACCGATACCTTCCGAGCTGTTTCGCCGATACGTGGTGCAAGTTCGATCTGATCACCACCGGTATCGAGTTCTGCACTCGTGATTCCGGTCGTGACGTTATTCGCAACTCGCACCTCAAATTCAGTAAGGATCTGCTCGTCCGGATTGAACGTGGCCACCTGATTGCGGATGACGACAGCCTTGATTGTTCTTGGCTGTCGTACCGCAGCAGTGTGGAATCGATGCGGGTGGTATGTCACTGTTTCAGCAAAATGATCGCTGTTGAGAAACACCGTTCCCGCATCAGTTACAATCCGTCCTGCGAGACTCATATCAATTTCGCTTCGAAACGATCTTGATATAGTCGACAGAAAACGCATCGGTGTTGTTGTCCGACGTTTTCTGAATCTGAAAATATGGCTGAAACCCTGCGGTGTAGTTTGCCATCGTGAAGGTCGTGGACGCTGCCACTCGCACACCGTCGATATAAAATTTGACGTCTGACTTCCCGCCCGTGAAATCAATCACGAATTTGCGATAAACGCCGCTGACGAAACTGACTCCGGTGGCGACGTCGTCTCGGTCGGTGACCGCGTCATCTGTTTCGCAGACGATCGCGTTGCTGCCGATAATGCGAAACAACGCATGTGAAGCAATGTTATCAATTGCGTCGGCGCGGGCACTGGCCAAACCAAACGCGATCGAAGTTGTTGAGTCGCATGTACCACCCGTCTGAGCAGTAAACTTGACGCGAAATTCAGCCCGCTGAATCAGGTCAATGTCATAGTTCAGAATGTCGCTCGTGAAGACGCAGCAATTCTGTATTTCCGTTGCAGATGAATTTGCGAGCGTCAACTCGCCATTGATTCCGCCGACCGTTGCTGTTGGCGTTGTGCCAGTGACGACTAAATCCCACTGATCACTTCCCACTGGGGACGCGAGTACTGTCTGCGGCCCAAGAAAATCATCATACCATTCGACAAAATCCTGAATACCAGCCATGATCTATTCCTTTACAAACAACGGTCATCGCATTCCGCTACGTTGTGGAGATGCTTTCATAAAGCCCGGCTGACTACACAGCCAGCCGGGCAAGTTCACGAATCAATCGATCACGCCCCGTTGTGCTTGTACAGCCCTCGGTAGTCGATCGCTGCAACGCCAAACGTTTGACGAACCTTGTTTTTGTAGACGTCTTTGTCGAAGTCCCATTCAGATTCGAGAACTGGGGACTGCTCGCCTTCCAAAAACGTAATCTCAACGGTGTCGACCTGGCTGTTGTTCGCTGCCAGGTACCATGCCGTTGAACTGTTGGCGTCGAGCAGTGGCTCAACGATAACCTTCAGCGGTCGGTCTCCGTTTGGCCCGTAGATGTTCTTCGTGTTGCTGTTGCCAGCGGCAGAACCACCCACAGACGGATCAGCAATCGAACCGATCAACTGCAGTGCGGTTGCACTGATTGCTGCAGGAACGATCAGGAAGGCTGGCTGAATATTCAGGATCACGTCCGAACGAAGGCCCTTCTTCGTCATCATGCTGATGTACGCAGTGTTCAGCGTTCCGACAGCCGGAGCACCTGCACCAGTCGCATAGTTGGCGTGACCGCCAGCCGTTGTCTGTGCCGTCGCGTTGAACAGCAACCCTGTATCGGCCATTGCTGCATTGGCAGTCAATACACCGTATACTGCCTGATTTTGCAGGCGACGGCATGCTGCACCCTGCATGGCAGGAATACGGCTGATGGCATCCAAATCATCATTAACAACAGTTTCCCAAGTGATGGTAAACATGTTGCCATATTTGTTGACCTTGTAGGATTCCTTCGCGTCGCTCATCGACGCATCAGGATATGAGCTGCCCTCCGGAACCATTTCCGGTGTCCCCATTTCACTGAAGCGAATTCGATTCAGTGTCTTGAAGTCACTGGTCGTACCGGCATCCCGTGCCCACATTGACCAGGTGTATGGAGCTTCCTCGTAGCCAGCCAGAAGCGTTTTGTTTGCCGCATCCAGCAGGAGATTGGCAAAGCTGCCGGTCGTGTGGTACGCATCTCGCTGGATTCGGAACCGGTTCATCGACCCTGGGTGACCCATTGCCACAAGTGCGATGTCTTTCGGAGCCATCCGGCGAACATCGCAGCCCATCTTTTCGGCGTACATTTCAGCCATGCGGCTGAGTTTCATGTTGACGAAGTCCTGATGCCCGACAGCCGGAGTCGCTACTGCGGTACTGCGAATCCCGCCCTGTCGGAACGTTCGCATGATCAGGCCATCTCTGGCCGCTGCAAACAACTTGTCGTCAGCGGATTCGGTTAATGCCACTCTGTCGGAACTCTGTCCAATCGGTGCTGTTGCCATTTTTTGAAGTATCCTTGCTCGTGCTGTGTTGAGGTCAATGCCTTCATCGCAGAGCGAGTCGGCAAACGATCGTTCGATTTTGTGCTGAGAACACAACGCCTGAATTTCTTTGCGCCGGGTCTGGTCTGCCTTCGCGTAAGCCTGAATGGCTCGTGCGATGGACTTTTCCACAGTCTTTGGATCCTCTTCAGTTGCAGCAGCTGGTGCGGCTTCGCTCGCTGGTGCTGCTGCGGAATCGGCTGCCATTACTTTTTTTGCGGGATCTTCGGTCATGGCGTTTTCAACCATGTCTTCTGTTTCCGGCTCAGTGTCGGGTTTCATCTTGCCAACCACCCAGGACAGAATCTGATTCGGGTCGACCATGCCTTCAGGAAGTCCCATTGCCGTAAGCTGGCTCAACAGTGCCTCGTCCATTCTCTCAACCTTTCTTTCGAGGTCTGTATATGACCTGCGTACTGTGGAAAGTTCGTCCGCACCAGTGGCACAGATCGAAGCGTTATGCGGCTGCCATCGCGTGTGGATAACTGCCGGACCATCGATGACAGCCCCGCGACTTGTCGTGAAGGACTTGCCGTGAGGAATAAACAGTGATTCAAGAGGCAGAGCGGTGATTGAAAAGTCAGTGATGTGCCCTTCATTCATTCGCTGGCAAATCAACTGAGCTTCCGGATCACTGGCGAAACTGGGGGTTCCGTGTAACTCGCCATTGACCACCTGCAGACTGCGAACGCTTCCGAAAATGTTCCGCACCGTGGAATCATCGTGAGAATCAACAATCGGGATCTGTGCTTGATTGGTGCGGAGAACAACGCCTTCCATCAGCAGTACTTCGCTGATTACATAGCCACGCTCTTCGTCGTAACGCCGTACCGGGGTCTCTGTGGCGATCACCACATCAGATACACCGTTTCCGTACCCGACCGAGCGCAGAACAACGCTTGTGCGTTTCGCTTTCGGTATTGTTGGAAGTTTTCCCGGCTTACGTGGCATCCGCTGCCATCTCCGTTTCAGGAACCTGAGTCAGGTCTGTGTCAACAGTGCCGTCCAGTGCATCAGTAATCAGGGCACTCGCAGTCGCTTCTGTCAGCCCCAGTGTCTGCAAAAACACTCGTGCCTTGGTCTCGGTTGCAGTGCCTGCGATCAGTTCAGCAAGGATGTCCTCGATCGCTTTACGATTTCTACCCCACTGCAGCCGCGACATGTCAGACATTTCGCCGGTCGGTTGATTCGCTGTGGTATCCGCGATCGCTGCTGCGCCAGTGGCGGATAACTGCTGAGCTTCTGCCTGAGCAGCTTCCACGTTCGCCATGTCTGCCGTAACAAGTCCCAGAGATCGCTTCAGTTTTTCCTCTTTGGCTCGCTGGTAGAACACGTTCCGCCAGTTCTTGCCACGTTGTCCAAGTTCGTCCTGGTATGTGCTCTGGAATGACGTCAGTGCGGAATCCGACGCTGACTGCTCGCTCTGTGGGTCCACCCATTCCCATGCCGGGGTCTGCCATTCGACAGCCGTTGACGTTCGGCGGTCGGCCAGAATGTCTGTCATCGAGGCAAAGCCATCCACGCCAGCCGTCGCGGCCTGATCATTGAATCGATCCCAAACCGGCTGGCAGCAGTGCTGCACCATGTATTTTTGCCATCGGCGAAAACGTCGACGATCTTCCAGCATGCTTGTACGGCTGCTGCTGTAACTGGTGCCGCTGTAGTTGCGGGAGACGACTTCGTAACTCAGCCCCGTGCCGACGCTGATTCCTCGCAGCATGAGGTTAATCCACGGCTCGGATGCTGAGTTTGGTCGACCAGGATTGATTGACTCAATGGATTCACCTTCGTTTAAATAGGTGACCATCGCCGGTTCGAGATACTCCAGCCGGTTGCCGTTTATGTCGGTTGATTCGGAATCGGTCGACGGCATCAGCCCCGCACCGGGACGGCCATTTGTTTTGATGGCGATACCGAAACAAGAGGCGACTGCGGAAGCCTGAATTTCGTTATCGACGTATACGCCGAGATCCCGCAGCCATGACATGACAGGAGCAAACCACGACACGCCGCGAGTCTGCCCGATACGGTCCATCCGGTACAAATGCAAAATGTCTTTCGCGTCGATTCGTTCCGGTTCTTGACGTCCGGTCGTGTATGGTCCGTTCGGATGCTCCGGATAGATCCAGTACGCTAACGGCTTGCCGAGTTCATCCAGTTCCACACCCCGCGTGATGCGGTTTCCGTCTGTGCTGCGGACCTTGTATGTGTCCTTCTCAGTCGCGAGTCTGTCGGCTTCAATCAATTCGATCGCAAGGGGCACCGGGCGATAGATTCCGCGATACTTGAGCGACGGAGTTTTAACCAGATGAATCAGGACTTCACCGGCCTCAACCATTTCACGCTGTGCGAGCTGCTGGATCTCTGCAAAATTCAACCGTCCGTTGACGTCGCAGACCTCGCACCATTCCGACCAAACCTTGTCGCGTGATTCGTTCACGTCCTCAATGTCAGTGCCTTCAGGCGTTTCCACCTGAGATTGAGCAGTGATACCGCAACCAACCACTGAACTGACAATGGTATCGACAACGCCCCAGGCATACGCATTGTCTCGAACCAGAGCACGGGACCACGCCCGCAGTGCGTCTGCTCCGAATGGGCCGAGAAGCTCGCTGTCTGCTGACTGGTTGCGGGGTTTTTTATTGTTCGTCAGCCGATTGGCTTCCGCCCCCGCATACATGCGTTCAAGCGTGCGCCGCTGCATTGTGCGACGTACACCGGCTGCCGGTGACAGCATTCCCACGATGCGATCGATGGTGGAACCAATCATCGACTGGTCCTCTGCATCTTGGCGAGGCGAAACATTCCGCCGCCTGATTCGCGGTCAACCTGCGTCTGTAACATGTTTCGCTGTTCAAACAGCGTTGACAGGTCGAGTGCGGTTACTGTGCGGGATCCGATCGAGTACGATGACGCACCGCCGGTCAGCAGTGCTTCGATCGCTGCGTCAATCTGTGCCAGCAATGATGCGGGTGTTGCCATGCCTGCAGTGTCGTGCCACTGCGGTGAAATTGGCAAAGATTACTGGCGGTGATATGCTATGGTGTGGTAATGTGGCTTCACACTTTTAGGAGAGTGGTCATGAGCAAAACAGCAGCTGGTGTAATTCTTGTAGCAGGTCCGATTGTCGCGTTACTGGGTGGCGATATATCAGCCACTGCCAATAACCAGCCGTCAACGCCTGACACGGACTGGTATTATTCAATGATTAACGGTTTCGGAATCCTACTGATTCTGGCCGGACTGGGAATGTTCTTCTATGGGGCAATGAAGTTTGCGAAGAAGAATGCGTAACACGCGACTCACAGTAAATGTGTTTCTACAGATTCCATTGTTTGTCGGCGAGCGACACTGTTAGTCGTTTTTTTACTCTGTCTTTTAGCCTTTACTGCCATCCGGAGCTTTTTGATTGGCCGTCGTGTTTTATTTGTCTTTTGGTTCTGCTTCGGTTTTGGGTTCAGTGCATTCCATGTTTTTAGTTGTTCTGCCACTGTGTTGGCTTCCTCTAGTTTTAAAAAAGGCAGCATTCTTTGCTCAAGTGCAGCGATTTGAATTTCGTACCTATTACATCTCCGCTCGTAAAACTCGCGTTCCAAAGTAATGTCTACAACCAGTTTTTTCCGCGATTCAGCTAACTCGTCTATTTGTTGCTTTAACTGCAACAGCTCCTGCTCGTGGTGCGAAATTGACACGCTCATTGGTTCACCTTTGATATAGCCACTCCGTGATTTGCGTCAAATCCATAAATCACTTCAGCCCTTTTCCTTGCCGCTATCGCATCGTGTCGTTCTCGAAATCCTCCCAAATAACGCACCACACCATCAACGCGAATCTGTGCCTGCCATTGTCCTTGATTAAATCGAACTCCCCACTGCTTTTCAGTAGCCACCTTCGGCCGCTTGTTTTTGTTGTTTTGTCGCTGCGGTACATCTCGTAAGTTTTCGATTCGGTTGTCTATACCATTCCCGTTACGGTGGTCAATATTGTGTTTTGGCCATTCTCCTTTCACTAACAACCAGGCCACCCTATGTGCGAAATATTGCCTTGAATCGATAGTCACGACTATGTACGTTTTATTCTGTGTAGTCCACCTCACCCCAGCGATAGCGTGTGCTTTCGCTTTTCCACGACTGACATTCCATCGTAGTTCACCTGTTGCTTGGTCATATCGCAATAATTCATTAACGCGATGATATGTTGCTAACGTCTTTTCCATGTACTCACCTATTAAAAAACCCTCGCGCAAGCGTGCTGGCCTGCGGAGGGTTTCTTCACGGCGTTTCCGCCATTGATCTAGTAAACCATCACAGCACTGATGGCTTGCATCTATCGTATCATTGAATCACTTATCTGCAAGTTCTTTCCACGTCGCCCCGCAAAAACCACACTTACAATACCGCGTGCGGCCCTGCGTACTGTATACCCGAGAACACGACCGCCCGTCAATCTTGGCGTCCAGATCACGCAACGCCTGACACGTGGAGCATGGCTGCGGGACAAACTCCGTTACCCGTGCCCTCGGTGCCTTAACGTTTTCGCAGGCTGTTGACCCATCCACCGTTTCGGCGTTTTGGGACTCCGTGCCGCTGGCCTGCAGGTTTCCCTGACGGTGGTTTCTGTTGTGCTTGCTCATTTGGGTTCTTCTGCCTTGCAGTAACTGAGGGGCCATCCGGGGTTTCCGCTGTGGGTGACAATAGATAAATGCCGCGAGCACTTGCCGCAGCCGCTGACATGTACAACGCGTCCAGCCAGTGATTATTTTCGCTGACTTTGTTCCAGTATGTTTTCGTGCCTTTGCCTTCCTTGAACTCGCTTACCAGTTCTTCCGCGACGATATGCTGTGCGAAGCTGGTGTGTTTTCGGTCGT
>Ga0315903_10006387_pt1 | contig 15069 bp, 14 predicted proteins | sample LakEriMetagenome_7_FD_203524 | JGI IMG/M metagenome (GOLD analysis project Ga0315903, IMG submission 203524) | Freshwater fungal communities from buoy surface, Lake Erie, Ohio, United States - Buoy 2 MA119 | ecosystem: Environmental > Aquatic > Freshwater > Lake | place: USA: Lake Erie, Ohio...
GTGGCGGTCTCACGGCCCGAAATCTTCTCGTTGTTCATTACATCAATGGACAACAACTCAAAGGCCATCTGAATGTTGGTAATGACCTGCTTGTTCAAGAACTCAAGGATCTGCGGATCCAACTCAATGAACCCGGCAGGGGGGATGTTCACCTTCGTCTCTACCTCGGTGGTAAACCGGTTCGGGGTCTGCACTTGATAGACCGACATCGGCCCGAACATCCGCTTCGTACCAGAACCACCGCAGTTAGAACAAGCAATCGCCACCTTCTCCTCAAAGCCCAATGCTTCCTCAGTCTGCCCCGAACCATTGCATCTGTCGCACTCGTCCACATACTCCCACTTCTGCAAGAAGGCGTGGCTGTACTTGGACATCTGCAAGGTGCTGAAATCGCACACGGCTTGGTCAAGAGCCGGGATAGCCGGGGTGTAGAAGGATTGGAAGTAGTAATCGCCTTGCTCCTGCACCGAAATACCGCCCAAACGAGTGCAGGGCAGCTTGCCCATATCGTGCTTGTAGTAAAGCTCAATCTCAAAGGTGTAGTCGGCCTTCTTGCCCACCTGCTTGGCTATCTGAATCTCGTTCTTGTCAAAGATGAAGAACACAAGGCCATCGTCCGTTTTGGTACGGCCATTCTCCACCTCCGAGCCGTAGTCGGCCTTAATGATGGCGTACTCGTTCTCCTTCCAAGCCCAAACGCGCTTGGAGTGAAAGCAATGGGCCACCGGGGTGGTTTCAACGGTGTCGTTGAATGTGCCGTCCTCAAAGTATTGCAGGTTGGCAGGCATAATCGCCAAGACCGCGTTGGGGTCGGTCAAGGTCATAAAGCTCACAATCTGCTGAAAGTAGTTCTCCAAAGAACCAAAGCGAGGATAGTCCTCGGTGAAGTAACGCTCTTCGGAAGCGTCATCAAAGCGCATCTCGTAGTTCTGCCGGTTCCAAACGCGCCCGGCAATGTTCACGGCCTTATGGAAGTAAGGCACGGTGATAGGCTTGTAGATGTTCTTGCGATAGTTGAACTCGTGGGGAAGCTCGTTGGGAGCCTTCTCCTTGAACAACTTTTCCGGGAAAGCATCGTAGTCGGAGTGAATACGAAGCCTCATCTCCATTTCTACGCAGGCCCGGTAGGTCGGGTAGAAGTCAGGGATGTAGAATTTGTCAGACTTCTTCTTCACCTCGTACTTCTTGTACTCGGTAATGATGTGGTCTAACAAGGGTTTGACCTGTTCAGTTGTCATAGCTATCGCTTTTTACCGCCTCTGCATTTGCACATTGGGAATGGTTTTGTCCTCAAAATTAAGGTATAATTCGGGATTTGCGAATGCCAATAAACGCCAGCGAATTAATGAATCAAGGTGTAAACATCGTCATGCCCAATGCTTCTGTGGAAGCGATAGCCCTTCCTACTCAAGAAAGACTCAATCTTCTCCCTTGATTCATAGCCGTTGTTTTCTATCAAGAAAATGCTTATTTCGGTCTTGCTGAAATCAATTCCTTCAAGGACCTCGTACTCTGAACCCTCCGTGTCAAGGGAGCAAAAGTCAAATTGATAGAGTTCGCATTCGTCCAATATGTCCTGGACCGTTCTAACAGACACGGTGACATCTACGACTTGGGCATTTGACTCATTGGCTTCCCTGTGAATCCTGTCAAGATGCTTTTCGTGTAAGCTTTGCTTTAGACCCGAAATCATATTCAGGCCGTGATATCCCCCCAATATCTTCGTGAATTGAGCCGTGCCAAAGTAATTGGAAACCGCCACATTAAAAAAGTCATTCTTGTCGCTGCGATTGGCCACCAATTTAGCGTATTCCTCCTCCATAGGCTCAATCAAAACGCCCGTCCAACCTCTTTGAACCTCAAAGAAATAGCTATTTGAAAGGTCAACCCCATTGTGGCTTCCTATATCCAAATAGCGGCCATTGCGCTTTCCGCCAAGAAAATTGTCAACGAACTCGTCCTGCCCTACCTGTGAGTGATACATTGCTAACTATTTATGATGGTTTGTTTAATCTTTGAGTAAATCGTGTATTCATTCGCATATTTACGAACCCAATCGTTCATTTGGGGCAGAAGGGAGTCGTAATTCACCGAAGATACGATGTGTTCAATCTCAGCCTTTGCGAAGGATGCGTTGCGATAAGATTCAAGGCGAATGGCGAAAGGGATATGTTCGTGGATATTCCTCGCACCCACATAAATAGGGATGGTTCTACATAGAACAGCGTCAATAATCTTGTCGGATATGTAATCATCCCAAATGCTGTTCTCCATACACACCGAGAGCTTGTAAGGAATCAAGCCATCGGCCTTGTTGCCAAGACTCCCCTTGCATCCAGGCACATCCAAATCCCTCCCATAAACATCAACCCATCCGCAAGTCGCAAGTGCCTTTGCCATATTGTGTCTAAACGAGTAAAATCCGTGGGAGAAATTGCTCGTCACCATGCTTATGACTCTTCGCTTATTTTGCTTATCAAGACCGTCCAGATAATCGGTCAAATTGCCCTCCATCTGATAAAGCATCCCGCAAGGGAAACCAACGATATTGCCGTCTATGTTGTAGGCGTGAGGCTCCGTGCAGGTGTAAACAACGGAGCAGTATTTGCCAATCTCTTTGTCAAAAAACGATGAAATGGGCGGTTCTTGGATGAAGCCTATGACTCTCTCTTTCGGCACGAGAATCTCCTCATTGACTTTGTTATTAAAAATAAAAAGCCATTCGTATGAGTCATCATCAACAAACTCAATGCCATCAGATTCGCTATAAAGAGATTGCTGAATGATTATTTTAGACAGGGACGCTGAATCCGTCCAATTACAAATTGCCTTTACCTTAATGCTCACTTTTCGCTTTGTTTAATGGTTAACCCTGTATAATATCTCTTCAGCAACTATAAATCGCTCACACAAGGATTGAAGTCTGTTTACCATATCAAAGTCCTCGCCATTCCTATTGCTGTCAAACAAAATCGGGAAGTCCTTTCTTTTGTAGCAAAAGGATATTCCGACATTTGAGAAATACATACGAGAATCTTCCACCCTTGGTATAACGGACCCGTCAATGTATCTCATTCTAAAAACAACGGCATCATGCCCTTCGTACTTGTTAAGCAAGACATCAACATAAGACTCGTCCAGGCTATCATCGTCATCAAGAAACCCAACCCATTCCGTATCAACGGCCTTTATGCCAAAATTGCGAACAAGGCCAGCCATTCCGTGAACATCGTCCCTTGTGCCTGTTTTCTCAACCTTTAAGCACCTAACCCTTTCATCGTTAAAAGAAGGGCCATCAACGCCATCATACACAATAACGCATTCCCAATTAGGATTGCTTTGCCGTATCAAAGAATCAATGGCCCGGTGAATTGTGGGCCTGTTTACGGATGGAATCACAAAAGTTATGCCTTTCTTAACGCTCATTATCGCAAGTATTTTCTGGTTATGTATTCCATTTCATCCATAGGCGTTTTACCGTCAATTCGCCACTTATGCGAAGTTATTGGGTTTTTGTGCCTCATTTCGTAATCGCAACAAAGCCAAGGTTGCTCACCATACAAATGCGCCCATAGATAATCAAGCCCCCATCCCGACTTGGACTCCTTCATATAGGGAGCCACGACATCATAAAAGTCCCTCTTGAATACAGGAACCATAATCTCAACGAAAGGAACCCGATGCCATCCCTGCCGTTTGCGCTTAAAAAGAAATTCGTGTGAGCCGTAAGAATCATCCGAAAGGCTTAATTGAAAGAACTTTCCGGGAGAATTATCTATGGCACGCCTTAAATCAAAATAGTTAAGAGCCACATCGTGAGGCTGATACACAACCCATTCAGCAGAAGGCTCTGGCTTGTAATAGTCCATAAACTCGCCATAGCCACGAGTTATGCCTATGTATGGCGAATGATACACATGAATCCCACATACCTCAAAGACATTTGAATCGCCATGCTCATTGGCCTTAATGACCTGAATCATGCGATAGAGCTTTGAAAGTTGTTCTTCATTGTCAAAAGATTGCCGTTGCTGGTCACATGGATGTTTTTTTTGCGATAAAACATTACCCTTTCTTCATCGCTGTGTTGAATAGAGTCAAGGCCGTTGTGAAATGCTGTTTGTTGCCTGCCTATCCGCTCAAGCCTTTCGTAAAACTCAACATCTTCATATCCCCACCCATTTGCTAACTCGTTATATCCACGCACAGCGAAAAAGTCATCCCTCCAAACCATACAACTGCCAGAAGCCCCTGCCCCAAGATTCATGTTGCCATTAGCCCATCCGCAAAGAAAATTGCCCGGATTCAGCACTTTGCCTTTATGATAGTTTATGAAGACATTGTTGGTCATAATGGTATCGGCATCCACGAACAAAATCACGTCCGTTTTTTCGGATATAGCCATAGCCCCTATGTTCCGGGCTTTGCTTAAATTGAAAAAGGGGTCATCATTGTTGGCCCTTACCGCTCTAACCCTTGGGTCGCAAAGGGATTCAACATAGGAAAAGCAATCGTTTGGGTCATTATAGTCAACCACTATAATCTCATAATTGCCTCCTTCTTGAGCCATCCATCCAGGCAATGTCTGTCTTAAATGATGAAGCCTGCCCTTGCAGGTCGTAATCACCGAGATAAATCCGCTCATTTCCATCTTATCATCACATTTTGCTTTCCTGCGTGCTTTTGCCTTACAAGGCTGTGCCACTTGTATTGGTGCGTTAATCCGAATCTCGCATGATACTCTCCAAGCAGGGCGCAAGAATGCTCCCAAGCAGAATCGTGGGAGAACCCAGGGCCACCAAATAGTCCCAAGACATAATAGTTCTCCATCATCCAAGGAATAATCTTGGGCGATAAAGCGTTTCGGTATTGGAAGTAAACGGGATTCACGCCACAAAAGGGGTCAATCTTGTATTGGGCGCAAGCGATGTTGAAGGCAAGTTCATCGGGGTAAGTGCCTCCCCAAGGCATTTTAAGCCTATCTATCGGTATGCCATTGTCAATGTTGTCCCTTACTTGCTCAAAGAACTCCGTGAGCTTCTCGCCCTTGCGAAGGAACATAAACGAACTGTTTATGGCCACAACCTCGGCATCATCGTCAAGCTTGTGGAACTCCCAAATGGTATCAAGGGTAGCCCATTGCATCGCAGGGAAATCGGCTCCATCCCTTTTTAGGTTGCCCTTGGGCGTTCCTCCCTTTGGGTCATCCCAAGATGTTACCTGGGAATAGAAATATCCGCTCTCTGGCAACGCAAGGAGCATATCAATCAGCGGTTGCAAGGATTTGAGCGCAACGCCATCCGTGTCAAAGTATAGGTTGTTGTCAAAGGCCATATACTTGTCCATCCTCGTCTTGGCCCTGCCTGGGCTGAAACCATAGCCCGAATACAAGTCATCTTGCTCAATGATGGTGATAATGTCAAAGACCCAATAATTGTGGGGAATCAACATATCCCTTTTGTCGCATATCAACTGAATGGGGAGGTCTCTATCAAATGCCTTCACCGATATTGCGAAGTTGTAGGCCATTTCGTGATAAGCTGACTTTCCAAAAGCCATAATCACTATCCCTGTGGTTTTTTCACTCATCTGTGCAAAGGTAAAAAAAAATCCCCGACCAAAGGCCGAGGATTCAAAAAAACCAAACCGAAACTTATGCTCCGAAGATAGCGTCTGCGTTGGAAGGCGCAGTGATTTTCTTGGGTAATTGGTCTGGGCCGAGCGAAGCACGGGCCGTACAGTTGAACATCTGAAGCTCCTTGTTGGAAGCAGGGACATTAACCGGCAGGCACACATAATTCACGGGCTGGGTGATGAACATCACCTCATTGGAACCACACAGGTACAGAATCAAACCCGTTACACGCTTGTTGAGTGCGCTATAAAAGGCAATGGTTCCATCGGTTGTGTTGGCATCCATCCAGGTAGCGGTAAAGTCAAAGCCCGCTAAAAGGCTCTGAGGGCCGCAACCAACGGGGTTGTCAACGTCAACGGGGGAGGCATCGGGTACCGTTCCACGAACATTCTTGATAATTTTGAGGTCTCCAGCAGCGAGAGCGGCGGTGTATTTTGCCGCAACGCCGAAGTCAGCGTCCGTTGCAAAAGTTCCCCCAGAGCCAAATGCGTCCTCCTCAAGAATACCAATCGCAGAGATACCGCCACGCTTGTAATCCCCACAAAGTACGAGTTCGTGGTCTGGCAAAGCGGAACAGCCGTATTCTAAATAAGCCATTTTGTTAAAAATTAAAGGATTTCAATCTCGTCATTTATTGGCAGACAGGCCACAACGCACGATAGGGCAAAGATAATGGGTTGATAGGAATTATCCTATCTCCTCGCAAGGCTCACAAGTAGTGTCGCAATCCGTTGGATTCACGGGAGTGCCATCGCAACACGGATCCTTCCGCAAGTTCTGCTCCTTCACCTCAATCTCAAGGAATGCCGGGGCAATCGTTCTCGTCCGAATCCAGGTGGGCGAATAGGTCTCCGAGCGGGTGAAGTAGTCGGCCTGTGGCAGGACGCTATCGTTCAAGTTGAAGATGTCGTGTCTGCAAGCCAAGCGGAGGAAGTTGTGGACATACTTGGGCGATAGGTTCACGACCATCTCCATAAACTCCCGGCTCTCCGCGTACACCACGCGCTTCCTTCCCGCGCTATCCTGGTACGAAACCACCTCACCATCAAACTGCGGATTCCTCAGTTCGCCATATATCCGGGTGCGGTGGAAGAAGCCCCCGGTGAACACGCCCGAAGGAGGGTATTGGAAGCCAAAGGCACAAGCCCCCTTCTCGTCTGTGACATCTTGGGACGCAAGAACGCGGATGGTATTGCAAGTGTCCGTGACCCATTTGTAGGTCTCCGTGACGCAATACTGCATCGTGTCGTTGCAGGAATAGTCCTGCGTAATCAAAAGCCTAAAGCAGTCGTACTGCGAATAGGGGGTCAAACTATCGGAGCCAAATCCAAATTGATAGAAGTAGTAGCCTTGGTCGGGCTGAATCGCAGTAAACACCCCGAAGACATAGCTCGTCTTGAAGTTGTTGCTATAATTAACGCTCGTCAAGTGGTCGGATGGCAGAAGGGTCACAGTCGCTCCAGATGCCCGGTTAATCTCAATACCCGTGAGTTTCATCTTCGCCTTGTAAACGCCACCGACAAGCAAAGCGTTAACCCTAATCTCTATGTTTTGAGTGCCGGTAAGGCCGTCCCAAGTAAAATAGAAGGTGTGAGTGCCTGGGCAAGAAATACCCTCGGCATTGCTCACAATCTCCCCGTCAATCAAGATGTCAACATCGCCACAGAACTCACCGTCAACCTCGTCCAATGTAAGGGTAATGGAGTAATGCTGATTCGCAAAAAAGATGGCCGATTGTGTTGCGCTTGCGTACCACGGGGATGTTGCCGGTTCTTCCCCACATCCTCCATCAACAATCAATTCGCAAGGCTCTTCCTCATAAGAAATCCAAGTTTCTTCTTCGTATGGCTCTGACACCGCAAGCCCCCAAGGGCTGCCTTCTTCGCAGAAATCCGAAACGATGCTGTCTGGGCAGAAAATGGCAGGCATCTGCAAGGACAACGATTCGGTGTTGGTTGTGGAAGTCAATATGTTAATCAAGATGGGCTGAGAGTAGTCCCCGGTCTTGCAGTTGGTGCAGTCCTCTTCGTCCACGGAGAAGCAGAAAATCTCCATATCAACAATGGTTATAGTGCTATCCGCACAAGAAATAGAAATATCAAAAACCGATGCGGTGATTGGTATTTGCCACCATCCAGCTGAGGTGATTTCCAAGTCGTTTAGCCCATTAAGCGTGACCGTACATCCATCTAAAACGTCAAACGAGCTAACATTCACCCGAAGAATGGCGTTCTTGCAAGGAGGCTTATTGGAGAAAAAATTAACCGTTGTCTTTGGTGAGCCACCGCCAAACTCAACAGCACCGCCCCCAAGCGTGGCATCGCCATCGTAATATGCCGAATTGGTTGCCCAATCGTCTGGAACCCAATTTTTTGAGTCAAGAGTGCTATCTACGCAGACAATAGGTTGGTTGGGAGTAATCATTCCGTTAGAAGTTCAAAGGTAGTCATTCCTGTTTTAATGTCGTACTCAACGCTTTTTATCCAACCCTTTCGCCCATCGCAAAGGATGTACTTGTATGGGTCGGCTAACAGGATGTTGAGTTCGCTTGGTGTCAAGGGGTACTCAAAGGTGAGTTCGTTTTTGATGTCAATGGTCAAATCGGGTATCGTCCACCAAGGAAAGGTATTGGTCTTTGGAACTGTATTGCCTTCAATGTAGAACCCCTTTCGGGACTTGTTCACGTTATTCCTTGCGACAAAAGGATGCAAGACTGAATAGGCGTTGGTGAAATCAACCGTAAGGCCGTTAATCGTTGGGTTGGTTGAATAGGTCGTTTGAAAAAACGCCACCTTCGTCACATCGCCCGTGGTTGGATGCTCGGTTTCTGCAATGTAAATGGTCTCGGAATTTATAGCTGAAGTCCTCTTGAAGACATCCTCGTATTTCACAATCGCCAAAGATGAAGATGTGGAATAGGATTCATTCGCACAAGAATCAGCCGTGTAGCCTACCGATTGGTGCAGGTAGAAGTCGTTGCCCACATTCAACCCGGTGCTTAAAGCAGAAACCGCAAAGGCATTGTTCCTCTTTATCATCAGGTCTTGAATGTCATTCAGGGCAAAGGCTTGCGTACTGTTCAGCGTTGATGGTTCGGGTTCAAGAGATATTGTGTAAGTGCCATCAAAGTTGTTTTGAGGCTTTATGCTCAAGTTAAAGAGCTTCAATGGGCCTTGAGCAATGTCATTAAAGGACACATTGATATTCTCAGGGCCGCCTCTCAAAATCTCCCCGGATGTCATTATGAAGCCTGTTGCCCCATAGTTTTGGGTCGTGGTCTTCGTTATGTTGTACTCAAAGTCTGCGCCAGAGCCTAAGCCGCCAAGGGTCAAGAAGGTATTGGTGTCGTTGTTCTTGATGGAAACCAACTCAACCGAGTTAACAAGCCAAGGGAACTCAAGGTAAATGTAACCTGGGTCAGTTGCTGGGTTTGGTGGAGCTGCGGAATTGGCCCAAGCCCTCGTTGGCCGGTCTCCTTTGTTTTCACCACCGCCAAAGTAAGTCACCGGGCCACCCGATATGATATTCCAAGTCTTCACTCCCAAGCGTTGAGCCGTGTTGTAAGCAACGACCCAAGGCTGAAGGCCCACCATATCCTCTTCAATAAAGACATCGTTGCCCCAAATGTCGTTTATCTTGACCTTGAAGGTAAATCCCAATACAGGAACCGGGAATAGGCCACCCACATCGTAAATTGTAAACGTCCACCTATCAGCATCGTAATACTTGGTGGTGTCCGTAAGATATGTGCTTACCACATCGCAAGCCCCATCGGTAATGTACTTGCAGATATAGTTCATCAAGTCAAGGATGGAGAACCAACGCAGATTCGCCCTTGGGCCTGGAAGAGTTCCGCTTGTGAATGGTGTCTTTTTGTAAGAACCAACCGATGCCAATGCAACACCCCCATCGGTTAAGGGACTCATACTCTGCCCTCCGTTGATAGGTACTTTCACGTCAGCATAACGGTTAATCCTTCCCATCGGAGAATCGTCCTCAATACTGCAAGTGATTACGCATTTGACCAAATTGATTTCAAGGTCATCCACATAGATTACCCCATAGAATTTGAACCCATCAACGCAGTCCTCAATGATTGAGATGCTAATGGTTTTGCAGGTGTCCTCGGTGTTGTAGTATGCGTAAAGAATGTCGTAGCCATCGCCCCAAAAGGTCACATCCGCAGCAAAGACATTGAATATGCCGGGGTTGGCCGTGTCTCTGTAAATCTGCAACTTTGACTCATCAATCCCCATCGGCTCATTATTCAGCACGATGCTATCAAGCGTAACGGTATAACTCATCGGGTGGTTCTTCGGTTAATGACTTTGTGAGCCGTGCCTCGGTGGTTAATCGCCTTCGCAAGTTCGTCCACGTTCTTAACGGCCACCTTGCGGTTTTGGCGAAGCAGGTTGGCAAGTTCGGCAGTCTGCATCTCAAACGAATTGGAGATGTTTTGGGCAAAGGAATCGGAATCCCTATGGGCTGATATTCCCCCGGTGTACTTCTTCGCCACAAACGCCTCAAACTCTCCATCCCGGATGGCTTGGAGGACGGGCTTGTACCGCTTCGTCTCCTCTGCCGTCATCACCGACTCGCCACGGGACAACCTGGCGGGAATGCTATCGGATGTCTCCGAACCTGGGCCTTTGAGGTCAATCACCCCTTCTTTGAAACCGGGAAACTGTTGAGCAGAAATGGTGGAAATTTGGGTTGCGGTCAATGCCGTGATGAATGGTATTTGCCAATACTGAAAAAGCGCAATAGCCTTCATAATCCCCGATGCGCCATCAATAATAGCCGATATGATTGCGGATTGCCTTTCTTGGTTGAACTGCTTTTTCTTCAACTCCATTGACCTGCGCTCGTATTCTTCTTCACTTATCAACTTTTGGTCAAGCATTTTCTTGAGGTTGTTCTGCTCATTTTCGTAAAGAACAGATTGCCTCTTAGATAACTCGCCATAAAGGTCTCCAACCTGAGACACCATATTCGCGGCTTGGTCAAGGGTTATTGCGGATGCGGCTTTCTCCCCGGCATCTTCAACCTCTTTGAGCTTTTTCTTCAATGCCTCAAGTGTCGGAAAATCCTTCGTCTTGCTCATCTCCTCCTTAATCTTCCTCGCCATATCCTCAAACATCTGGTTTGACCTTGCAATCCTTCTTTGGTACGAATCACCCTCAGTCCTCTCAATAAGGTCGTTGGCTTCTTGGATTACATCAAGAACCCGATCTTGAATCTCTTTTTGGTCTTCAACGTAATCAAAGCCGAGTTTTTTCAGCTCGTTCCTTAGCTTATTGTTTATGAGCTTAATCTTTGAGGCTTTCAATTCCTCTGAGTCGCTTGATATGTTCACTTTGAACTTCTCAATTTCTGCGACCTGAAGGGCTAAATTCCTTTCAGCAATCAACCGGGCTTCCGTGCCTTCCTCGGTAATTTCAACGCCCCTTTGGGCTACCGTTAAGGCTAACTCAAGTTGGTTCTCAGCGAACTTGCGATTCTCTTTATCCAACTTTTCCCACGCCTCTACGCTCGGCACATAAACGCCTTCCTCCACGATGTCGGCCATTTCTGGGGTGAAGGACTGAATCATCTTCTTGGCCTTATTGAGGTCTTTGTCAAGCTTTGCAATGTCAAGGCCCATTTGGTTGGGCGTTTTGGCCTTCTCAAGTTTCACCAAGTCCTTACGGGCCTCAATAACCTTTATCAGCTGCGCATAGTAGGCCGCGGTTCCTTCCGTTGTTTTGAGCAACCGGGTTTCCTCAAGAGCAAGACGCTCTTTGGCCGCTGCAATGGCATCACCTTCCTGCTTTTCGGTTTCTTTATTCTTTATCCGTATCTCTTCCATCCTATCCAAAATCATTTGGTAGGCTTTGCCTTTGATTCGGAGTTGGTCGGTTCCTGCCTTGCCTAAACTAAGGAGATGCTCGGTGTCTTTCAGTTCTGCGGCAGCACTTTTTCTCTTTTCCTCAAGTTGCTCAAGTGTCAATTTGTTAAACTCCGCTTGAGAGGAAGCGGCTTGTTCGTTAAGTTTATTCCGCTGAATAGCAGATATCTCACTCACATCCCCCATATTTTTGTACTCACCAGACAAAGCGTAAATAATCGCTTGTTGTTTTCTTAATTGGTCGCTCAGCACTTTTTCAGTATAAAGTTGCGCAGTCAGCAAATCCTTCACGCCAGGATTGAATATGCCGTTAAGAGCAATAGCAATGCGCTCCAACAAGCTTAATCGTTCGTTGGTGAGTGAAAGATTAAGCAGGTCTATAGCTTCTGTAAGTTCTGTCGTAAAAGAGATGACCGATTGGAAGTTCGCCTCGCCAAGGGCCAACTTGAACCTATCCCACGAGTTCGTCACCCTGGTCAAGGATGCATCCAAAGAACCGGCTTTACCCGCAACCGCAGGAGCAAAGGTTTCCTCCAATACATTCGCCATTTCTGGCAAAATCTCGGCAGAGATAATTTTCCCGTTTTCAAGGAGTTTTGTGAACTCAAGGTTGGTGACTTGTTGGGCAGGGTGAAGGCGGTTGTATGCCTTGGTCATCAAGTCGGATGCGCCAGGCAAGGCTTCACCCAACTGCCTACGCAATTCTTCCGCTGCAACCACGCCCTTGGAGAGCATTTGTTGCAGGGCATAGAAGGATCTTTGGGTTTGAAGCGAGTTTGCCCCTGCTCCGCGTAACGCAATCGCCACCTTAGTAAACATCCCCTCGGACTCTTTGGCCGAGAACCCGGCCATCTTCGCTGCAATCGCAAATCCGGCAAAACCATCGCCAAGCTCTTGGAATCCTATGCCGAGTTTTTGGGAAACATCGTAGAGCCTTTCAAATGCCTCTCGCCCACCGGTAACGCTGCCAAACACGAATGCAAGTCGGTTTTGCATAAGCTCAACCTTCCTCGTTGTATCAATAACAGATGCCCCAAATTGAACTATTGATTGTACGGTAAAGGCCGCAGCCACTTTCCCGGCAATGTTTTGCAGTCCTTTCTCAAAAAGCTGAACCTCTCTTTGCGTTTGACGCATAGAGTTGTTCATTTGGTTTATGCTGTTGTTGGTGGTATTGACCGAGTTGTTGTAGTTGTTTATGACGGTCGTGGACTGATTGAAAGCGTTGTTCGTGGCAGTAACGCTTGAGTTAAGGCCCGACATCGCCCTTTGGGCCGCATTGGCCGCATTGGAAAGTTGCTGATTCTTTGCGATCAGTTCATCAAGCTTCCTCTTGAGGTCATCTACATTCGCATCGTAACTTACCGATATTTTATCAGCCATTGTGGTTTTGTTTAGCCTTGCGTTGCCTTTCCTCTTGGAAGTGCTTGAGCAAAGTTAAGACATCCTCAACCGATGTTTTCATATACTCCTTGTATAGAAAGATATCGCCATCCGCAAGGAAGACGAAGAACTCACGCCAATTTAGGTCGCTGAAGTAGAGTTCCGAGCCGATAGCTCTGACTTCAGGAGTTCCTGGGTCGCTTCCAGCCGGGAGGCCGCCATCTCCCAGAAGATTGTCCAATCTTCTTCTAAATGTGCGATATTGGGAAAGTATTGACTCAGCCCGGCTAAAACGAAAAAATCATACAACTCCTTGCCCTTGTAGGCGTTTTTGAAGGACTCCACCTTCTTCTGCTCAAACTCCGCATTCCACTCACCGGGGTTCTGGTCTTCACGAATCAACACCGCCCCGGCTAACTCCATCATCACCTCCGGGTGAATGAGCATCTCCTTCCTCTTGCGCATCTCCCCGACCAAAAAGCCAATCTGCGCCAGGTTCTTGACCGCTGCGCCCGAAACGGAGGCGTTCAGCGCGTTCTCCATATTCTCCAAGAAGATGTCCAACTCCTCCTTGCTTACCATCCTCTGCAACTGAATCACGAGGTCTTGAATCCGTCCCATCCGCTCAATGGGGATGTCAAAGATGTTCGGGTAGATGTAGAACTTGTGGCCCTCGCAGACCAACGCGAATTTCAGCCCCTTCATTGTGTCGGGCTTGTAGGTTTCGTCCCATACCATTTGGGTCAACTCCTTTTTGAAGAGTTTGTAAGCGATTTTGTGTATCACGATAGTTTGATAAAGATGAAATTAAGAGCCACGCCCATAATCATCACCACGGCCATCTCAAGGGGGTGGAAGCCGAAGAGCGGGGCGGTGAGAAGGTAAAAGATGCCTCCCCAAAACGAAGCCATACACCCCACGCATCCGTACACCGGTTTGTGGAGCATTGGGTACTTGTTCGGGGGGAGAAGGAGTCGCAGTCGCTTTTGCAGACCGTGCAGGAGTTGTTCGTCCTCCATAGAGATGGAGAGCGACACGACCATCAAACTCACGACCACGGCCCTAAAGAAAGTCTCCAAGGCGAAGTAGTCGGTCATACGGGTTTGAAAGAAAACACGATGTGTCTGAATATCAACCCGATAGCAACGAACTCATCGTTGATTTCCAATCCAATGCAATAAGTTTTGTAGCCAAGTGTCAGTCGGGTGAATAATCCGGTTCTGTTGACCCGGATTTCTTCGGGTTTGTAGATGTGCAGTCGTTTGGGTTGTTTTGTCATTGGTTTGGGGGGTTGGGCAGGGTTGGAGGATTCTTCAACGATTTTGAATCGTCTGGAAGGCTTCGGGCCTTTGCGGTCTTTGGATGTCATCATTAGGATAGGCGTTCAAATTGGAAGGAGAAGCAGAACTCTGCATCGGGGTGCAGGTCATTTGTCATTGCGTGGGGGTCGTTGAAGTCGCAGGCATCTTCGTGGTAGATTCTGACCTCGTAGGTGCGATTGGGGCTATAAACGCCCTCGTTGGGAGAAAGGGTGATATCGCCACTCACTCCGGTGGTCAGTTCGTAGGTGGTCTTGGAGTTCAGGCTCACATCGGTGATTACGACCTTGTAGGTGGTGGATGGGTCGGCCTGGGCGAGGGTGATGCTGTCGCAACAGATGTCAAAGGTTCCTACGGATAGGCAATCGGTGCATTCAAGGCAGCTCATAGTTGGTTCGTTTCAGGGATGAAGTTAGGCCCGAACTTGCTGTAACCATTTCGCTTGAGGTGTTTGATGTACCACTCGTTCAGGAAGCTGTTGCAAAGATACCGAAAGCAGTCGGCAAAGTCGGACTGTTGGCTGATAATAAATCGGTTTCGTTTAATAATCGTCCCGCTCGCGTCACACGCCACCATCTTCATATCCCGCGCCATACCGGGGCAGGTCTTCGGGTTCACCTTGATATCGGGGTGGAATTGAAGGAGGTAGTTGCATTGCGCCCGGCTGTTCTCGTGCTTCGGGTTGGGGACGATCCGAATCTGCCGTTGGCTTAGCCCTAAGCCCCTGGCGAGTTGTTCGTAGTAGTTCGCGTTGTCCCTCTGCGATAGATCGCCCCGCTTGCCCATCGCGTCCCCGGTGATTTGGCAGGAGAACAGGAAAGGGGCGTACTTGGCCTTTATCGTAT
>Ga0315903_10006390_pt1 | contig 15060 bp, 14 predicted proteins | sample LakEriMetagenome_7_FD_203524 | JGI IMG/M metagenome (GOLD analysis project Ga0315903, IMG submission 203524) | Freshwater fungal communities from buoy surface, Lake Erie, Ohio, United States - Buoy 2 MA119 | ecosystem: Environmental > Aquatic > Freshwater > Lake | place: USA: Lake Erie, Ohio...
TTGTTACATCCGAAACTTCCGCCATGTGCCTGATTACCTAAAATCTTCCGACTATTCATCGGGGGCACCGGCAATGAGCCGTAATGCTGTTGTCCATATCAACCAAAATAGAGGGTCAACAGGTTTTTGATTTCCTAATTCAATGATTGAACCCTTGCCAATACTTCATCCCGCGTGGATTCTGAAACGATTTTCAACTGAAAACGCGTTGCCTTTCACGCTGAAAAGCGATATGAAAATATTAGCTCAAGCGGATTTCTGCAATGACTTAAGACAGCTAATTACGAACCTGCCATCCACAATCGATATGAACAAATGTTAATAGGAAAGCGGACACCGATTACTCCGCCTCTCCCTTGCCGCTCTCACCAACAAACCAGTCATTCTTCGATTTGAATAGAACATTGAATGTGGTGAGCGAACCATAAATACGCGTGATATACTGCTGCATTTCGACCTTGTCAGAATCGGTCAATTTTGGATGCGCATTGATCTTCTGTTCAAGCACACGCAAACGATCGCGCAGCATTACGATCTTATGGAAGAAATTATCGACGGGTACTTCCTTCGGTTTAAGCGACGTATCCCTGGGTTGGATGAGCAAAGTGCCGCCATCCCACTTTTCGGCGATTTCTACAATATCCGTTACCTCATAGTACATATCGAACACATTCTTCACAGCATCCACTACATCTTCCAGTTCAACCGTTGAGGTGAGCGCCTGACCTGGTTCCAACAATTGAAACCCGTCATACGCTTTTCCCAATTCCTTTTCACCGTGCTCACGGAAATAAATGCGGTACTTGTGATCATCCATACCAAATACGACACCTTCGCCGTAGGTGGGGTGAGATAGTTTAGATCCGATTGTAAAATTCATATGATGTTGTTTGCGTTATCCCTTTTGTAAGGACGAACTGCCGTGCGTCCAATCTTTTCAAATCTTGCAATGCTGTGCGTCCAACCTTTCTCGTTCACGCCTTGTTAACCGGCACTGCATGCAAATCATAGTGTTCCGCTGAATGTATATGCACGTCCGCGAAATCGCCAACGCGCAAATAACCCGATGCCGTCGGAATAATTACCTCATTATCGACCTCAGGTGAATCGTATTGCGTTCGTCCGATATAGCTGTCACCTTCCACCCTGTCTATAAGCACAGACATTTCCTTTCCGACAAATCGCTGATTCAAATCGTATGAAATATGCGATTGTGTCTCCATGATGGCATCAGCGCGCTTGCGTTTGGTCTTGGCAGGAACATCGTCTTTCATTCCATAGGCATGCGTATTCTCCTCATGCGAATAGGTGAAAATACCCAGACGATCGAACCGTGTTTGCTCCACCCACTGCTGCATCTCCTCAAAATCGGCTTGTGTCTCACCGGGAAAACCCGCAATGAGCGTTGTGCGCAGGGCAATATCAGGGACACGGTTGCGGATTTCAGCAATAAGTGCATCTGTCTTCTCACGCGTGATACCTCTGCGCATAGCTTGCAACATTTTCGTAGTGCCATGCTGCAAAGGCATGTCGAGGTACTTGCATACATTACTTCGCTCGTTCATCACATCAAGCACATCCATGGGGAAGCCGGAAGGAAAAGCGTACTGCAAGCGAATCCAATCAATTCCTTCCACATCGCTAAGTCGACGTATCAAGTCGGCTAGATTGCGTTGCTTATACAAATCCAACCCGTAATAGGTAAGATCCTGGGCGATGAGTATGAGTTCCTTGGTTCCCGAAGCAGCCAGTTTTTTTGCACTTTCCACAAGCTGTTCTGCCGGTGTGCTGGCGTGTTTGCCGCGCATAAGAGGAATAGCGCAAAACGAACAAGGTCTATCGCACCCTTCCGAAATTTTAAAATATGCGTAGTGCGAAGGCGTCGTTAGCAATCGCTCCCCGACCAGCTCATGCTTATAATCGGCCTTAAGTGTCTTCAAGAGTCGAGGTAAATCACGGGTTCCGAAAAACGCGTCTACTTCAGGGATGTCCTTCTCCAATTCCGGTTTATACCGTTCGGAAAGACAGCCGGTGACGTACAACTTGTGTACGTTACCTCTTTCCTTCTCCTTGGCCCATGCCAGTATGGTATTGATACTTTCCTCCTTGGCATTATCGATAAACCCGCAGGTATTGACAATGACAATTTCTGCGTCACGTTCCTCGGATTCGTGTTCTACGTGAAAGGCGTTCGCCTTGAGCTGAGCCATCATCACTTCGCTATCGAAGATATTTTTGGCGCATCCCAGTGTAACTACATTAACCTTGTTTTTCTGAAGCGTTTTCGTTTTCATGAGCATTGCAAAGAAACAACGATTCTTGGCTTGAAAAGCGCTTGGGCGGTAACCTTTCAACACCTTGGTCGTAGAAGAACGTACTTAAACTGGTTGGCATCGCCATACGAAGCCAAAAAACTGAAAAAGAATACGCTTATGATTGACAATGCTTTGAGGTATTATGGGAAGATTGACGAGGGCGGCATCGTTGATTTTGTTGATTTGCTATCGGGTGTTCTTTACAAGAACCTTGGTCCACGCAAAGACATTCGTAAGATGTGCAGTTTTGCCATTGAGCTACTCGATAACGGCATGCGATACAGCATCGATAACCGCGTTTCGTTTACCTGGACCATCGAGAAGGACCGACTAACCTTCGAATTGGAAAATCAGGCGAGTGAAAGTGACGCACTTAGGCTTCAGAATCATGCTCGTGAACTTCACGATATGGATGATGCCAGACGAAAGCAAGCGTTTCAGGAGCAAATAAACAGCGATCAGCTGGGCGCGAAGGGAGGTGCAGGATTAGGACTTCTTCAAATACTTCGAAAAGGAGCTCTGTCCATCGATATTCAGATTCACAGGCAGGCCGATCAAACCTTCGTATGCGTGAGTCGCATCCAAACTCCGCTACAAAAGTCTGATAAGCCATGATTACCATCGTCAGCTCACCAACTAAAAGTAGCCCTTCCATAACATTGGATATGGAAAGTAAAATCTTTAAAGTAGAAGGTATTTCCACCATCGTTAATGCCGTTGAGTTCTACGATAGCGCCATTGGTTGGATTAATCAAAACGAACCCTCCCTTTCAGGTAAGATTGATTTCCACTTCCACCTCCCCTACTTCAATTCGGCAAGCATGAAAGGAATACTCATGCTCATGCAACGCATCAAGCAGGGTGCAAACAACGGATACAATTGGACGATTCACTGGAACGTAGAAGAGGATGACGAATTTCTGCTGGATGCAGCAGAGTCGTTCGAGGAAACACTTGGTTTTCCTGTTCAGATAAAACGCATGTAGGTTGTCAAGATTTCTGCTCCTCAGCAGACTTAAAGAGCGAATCGACAAACTCGTGTCGATTGAATACCTGGAGATCACCGATTTTTTCGCCAACCCCAATGTATTTCACGGGAATGCTGAACTGATCGCTGATGCCGATCACCACGCCACCTTTCGCAGTTCCGTCAATCTTCGTAATGGCCAGTGCGTTCACTTCTGTTGCGGCAGTGAACTGTTTGGCTTGTTCAAACGCATTCTGTCCGGTAGAACCGTCAAGAACCAGTAATATTTCATGCGGTGCATCGGGAGTCACTTTCTGCATGACGCGTTTAATTTTCGATAGTTCGTTCATGAGACCCACCTTGTTATGCAGGCGGCCGGCTGTATCTATGATTACGACATCCATTTGCTGAGCAACTGCGCTTTGTAAAGTGTCGAATGCTACGCTGGCGGGATCGGCTCCCATTCCCTGAGCTACGATAGGCACGCCGGCTCGCTCACTCCATACTTTTAACTGGTCAACCGCTGCTGCGCGGAAGGTATCAGCTGCGCCGAGCATTACCTTTTTCCCCTGACCCTTGAGCTGGTTGGCCAACTTACCAATGGTGGTCGTCTTGCCAACACCATTTACACCCACAACCATAATCACATAAGGACCGCTCATCTTCGGTATGAAGACCTCCTCGCCATTTTCACCCTCGTGACCTTTCAAAAGAGTTGAAATCTCTTCACGGAGAATACCATTCAACTCGGAAGTATTCATGAATTTGTCGCGTTTTACCCGTTCCTCAATGCTACGAATAATCTTCAGGGTCGTTTCCACACCCACGTCACTGCTTATGAGCATTTCTTCCAGATTGTCGAGCACTTCATCGTCTACCTGGCTTTTACCCACGATAATCTTGGCCAGTTTCGAGAAAAAACCGGTTCGGGTTTTCTCCAAGCCCTGATCAAGACTCTCCTTCTTTTCTGACGAGAACAGGCGTTTAAAAAAATTCATGATAGTGAATTGGGGTAAAACAAAAAAGACTTTCCCCGGAAGAGAAAAGTCTTTCTATGCGTTGAGGAACGATTAATCAGTTCTTGGTAAACCAAGACTGGACGTTATCGTTATGTACGATCTCTTCTTTGAATGTATAAGCACCTGATTTAGGCGACTTCACCATTTTAATAACCTTTGTGTGGTTCTTACCACTACCGGTTTGCAGGGTTGCAACTACCTTCTTTGCCATGGCTTATTCTTTATTTAATTTCTTTGTGTACGGTCATTTTCTTCAGAATCGGATTGTACTTTTTCTTTTCCAAACGATCTGGAGTGTTTTTACGATTTTTGGTCGTGATGTAGCGGCTAGTGCCTGGCATGCCCGACTCCTTGTGCTCGGTGCACTCCATAATCACTTGAACTCGGTTTCCTTTCTTTGCCATTGTCTTAAAAATCTTGAATGGGGCCGCGAATGTACAGCCTTTTTTCCTCTAACCAAGCAAAAATATAATGTTTTTTGATCCGTTCGGAAAGTCCTAAAAAAGACACATCAAAAAAACACTGTTTTTCAATGATTTAGGAAAATGTGCCGCTCCTAATTCACCGCTACCAGCCCATAGTCCAACCGAACATAAAGCTGTTGAAAATACACTTAACTATTCCATTCCCAGCCGAAGACAATAAATAGCTTTGAATATCCGTCAATCTGCGCAAGTCGCAGCCTAACCTCTTTTTAACTGAATCGCACCGTGGCCAGAAACACCAGTAAACATATAGAAGAACCCGAAACCACTGAACCTGTCGTCGACACCAAGCGCAAAGGAAAATCGGCTGGTACCGGCAAATGGGCGCGGTTCCTCAATTTTATGGGCGATCCAAGAGTGCAGAAAATTTTCGGGATCTTCACCGTGTTGTTCAGCGTATTTACCCTACTAGCCTGCGTGTCGTTTCTCTTTAACGGCGCTCACGACCAGCGACTCGTTCTCGAACAATACGACGATCAACTGAGTCAGAATGAGCCCTACACTAATTGGATGGGTAAAATGGGGGCTCACGTTGCCTGGTTCTTCATGAATAAATATTTCGGTCTTGGAGCACTTTTTCTGCCCCTTATTCTATTCGTCCTTGGCTGGCGAATATGGTGGAACCGGGATCTACTGCCATTTTGGAAGACCATTCGACTATCGGCCCTGGGCATGTTCTTCTTTCCGCTCGCTATCGGGTTTCTTTTCCATCAGCGCGTGGAGGGTCTCGACAGAACTATTGAAATAAGTTGCAATCCCAATCTGGTAGGCGGTTTCGGCCATCTGGCGACCGTTTGGTGTGTATTTACGATTGGTTGGTGGGGAACGCTTATGCTGCTTCTGTTCACGGTAGGCGCGTTTCTCATATTTAACTTCAATCATCAGGTAGAAGCCGCCTGGGTGCGATTCAGTGAATGGTGGGCCGACATGCTGAAGTCAAATCCCAAAGAAGAAGAGGAGGACGAGGAGGAAGATACTAAACCTATCCTGGCGGCAGCTCCTCCTGTTGTGCGCAACGAGGTTGTGACACCCCAGAAAGAAACTACGATTGAGGTAAAAGCTCCCATCATTGAACCCGAAGCACCCTGGGAAGAAAAGTCAGTGGTATTCGAAGATGAGCCCGACGAAGAGGCTGATGAGGAATTAGAAGAAATAGCCGAAGAAGCCGAAGCTGAAGAATTCGACGAACCGGAAGTGCCACAGTCTTCCGAGAGTCTGGAACTCGAAACCGAGCTTCCGGTGATGGAAAGAAGCACATCAGGCGGATCAACGACTATTCAGGTGGATGAAGATTTCTCCGTTGAACTGAATGATTCGGAAGAGGAACTGAGTGATCAGGAAATACAGCGCAGCATAGAGGCACTCGGTCCTTTCGACCCACGACTGGACCTATCGCGTTATACATTCCCACCGGTCGATTTATTGAAAGCTCATGGTGGTCAGGGCCCTCAGATCGATAAGGAGGAGCTCGAAGAAAACAAAAACAAAATTGTCGAAACGCTCAATCATTACAAGATAGAAATCGCCAAAATCAAAGCGAGCATAGGTCCTACGGTAACGCTCTACGAAATCATACCGGCTCCGGGTGTTCGCATCAGCAAAATCAAAAACCTCGAAGACGATATCGCTCTAAGCCTTGCAGCGCTTGGCATACGCATCATTGCCCCTATTCCGGGTAAAGGAACCATTGGTATTGAAGTGCCCAATTCGAAGCCCGATGTAGTGAGTATGCGTTCACTCATCAATTCAGAAAAGTTCCAGAATGCTGAAATGGAACTACCGGTCGTATTGGGTAAAACAATTTCCAATGAAAATTTTGTTGTTGATCTGGCCAAGATGCCTCACCTCCTAATGGCCGGTGCTACAGGACAAGGTAAGTCGGTAGGATTGAACGCGATTCTTGTATCGTTGCTTTATAAGAAGCATCCGGCTGAGATCAAGTTTGTACTCGTCGACCCGAAGAAGGTTGAGCTTACTTTATTTAATAAGATTGAACGCCATTTCCTGGCGAAACTCCCGAACGAGGCCGATGCGATTATCACGGACGTGCAGAAAGTGGTGCGCACGCTTCAGTCACTCTGTATTGAAATGGACACGCGTTATGAGTTGCTGAAGACAGCCGGTTGCCGCAACATCAAAGAATACAACGGCAAGTTTGTGGCTCGCCGATTAAACCCGGAAAACGGGCACCGCTATCTTCCCTACATTGTGCTTGTAGTCGATGAGTTTGCCGACCTGATTATGACTGCGGGCCGCGAAGTGGAAACGCCCATAGCCCGTCTTGCACAGCTTGCACGAGCTATCGGCATTCACCTCATTATCGCTACACAGCGCCCGTCAGTCAATATCATAACCGGAACTATCAAAGCGAATTTCCCGGCCCGTATAGCGTTTAGGGTTACTTCAAAAATCGACTCTCGCACTATTCTCGATACAGGAGGCGCCGAACAGCTCATAGGTCGAGGCGATATGCTCTATTCAACAGGCAATGACCTCATTCGACTTCAATGTGGATTTGTGGATACACCGGAAGTGGAAGAAATTACAGATTACATCGGAAACCAGCAAGCCTACCCCAACGCATTCTTCTTACCGGAAGTGGTAGATGAAAATCAGTTGGAAATGGGTAATTTTGACGCCGAAGACCGCGACGAATTATTTGAAGAAGCCGCTCGCATTGTGGTAATGACCCAACAGGGAAGTGCCTCCATGCTGCAACGGAAACTAAAACTGGGGTACAACCGAGCAGGCCGACTGGTAGATCAGTTGGAGGCAGCAGGAGTGATTGGTCCCTTTGAAGGAAGCAAAGCCAGAAAAGTTTTATTTGCCGACGAAAATTCTTTGGACCAATTCTTGAAATCGGGCTCTTCGAACGATTAATAATTATTCTATGAAACAATTTTTTTTATGGTTGCTGACATTCGCCTTTGTAGGTTCAGCATCACTTCAAGCTCAAACTTCGAAAGAAATTCTTGACAAGCTTTCGGCAAAAGCCAAAACCTTCAAAACTATTACAGCAGATTTTACTTACACACTGAATAATCCGAAGACATCCACCAATCAAACACTGAACGGAAACGTGAAAGTTAAAGGCTCGAAATACTACGTTTCGATGAGCAGCTACCAGATTTGGTGTGACGGCAAGACGGTATGGAATTACAATAAAGACAACAATGAGGTAACCATTGATAACCTTGCCGATGTGAAAGACGGCGGCTTCGATCCGTCCGAAATGTTTACGATTTGGGAAAAAAACTTCAAGCATGAGATGAAAAACGCTGCAGCTACCATTGATGGCGTTGGCTGTTACCAGATTGCTCTCTACCCCAATGATGCGAAGAGCAAGGCTTATCATACAGTACTGTTGAACATTGACAAGACGAAGATGGAAGTCATCAAAGTTGAAATTAAAACGCGGGATAATGCAACGATGACCTACAAGTTGAAGAATTTCAAAACAACAACAGAATTAGGTGATGGAGAATTCATCTTTAACAAAGGAAAATTCCCCGGTGTTGAGGAGGTTGACAATCGAATCTAACATCTTCAATCAAGAATAAAAGGGCCTAACGGCCCTTTTTTATTGGATATCATGGATAGACACCCAATCAATTCCCTTCTTCAGCTTAGCTAGCGTATTCGCTTCTTCCGAGCCCGCAAGCGGCATGTAGTTATAGATCCACGATACATGTTCCGGCAAACTCATCAGGATTGATTCGATACGTCCACCCGTTTCGAGGCCGAAGCGGGTGCCTCGGTCATACACCAAGTTAAACTCAACATAGCGCCCTCTTCTCAACAACTGCCATCGTTTGTTCTCCTCGGAGAAATGCATAGTCTTGTTCGCTTCCACAATAGGCAGATAAGCGCTTAGAAATGTATCACCAACCTCAGCGACAAAACGAAACAGCATTTCTTTCGACATTCCCTCAGAGGGACGCAAATAATCGAAGAAAATTCCACCTATGCCGCGCGTCTCATGGCGATGTTTTATGAAGAAATAGTCATCGGCCCAACTCTTAAACCTTGCGTAATAATCAGGGCTATATCTGTCGCATACATTTTTCAATTGTAAATGAAAGAACGTTGCTTGTGCTGTATTCACGTAAATTGGTGTGAGGTCAATACCTCCACCAAACCAAGCATCGCCGGCATCCGTTTCGAAATAGCGGATGTTCATGTGTATGATTGGAACCATGGGTGAAGAAGGGTGAATCACAATACTCACACCGGTTGCAAAAAAACGTGTTGCGCCGGCAGCCACTTTATCTTTCATAAAAGCAGGAAGATCTCCCTCTACAGCACTAAAATTGACCCCGCCCTTTTCAATAACATTTCCACCAGTAATTACCCTTGTTCTTCCTCCGCCGCCCGTAGCATGCTGCCAAGCGTCTTCCATGAACGTGGCTTTACCATCCTCACGTTCCAACCCGCTACATATTCGATCCTGAATCCTGCGGAACTCATCTGCTATTGCATGTTTATCAATCATAGAGCTTTTTTGGCGGACAAGATTAGACTTTCGAACAAACAGAAATTGTCATATCACTGCAATCAATTGGCCCGGTAGAGCTTATAGTTGTCAGTGCGAACGATATTGATTGCGGCATTTTCATATCCACTACCGGTCGATGTTCTGAAAAAATCGAACCTTCCCCCAATAGTGTTTGCCTGTATTTCCGACCAGTGATCCGTAAAAGATAATCCGTACTTCATCAATGCCGTTCCAAAGAATAGCGTTATGTCATATCCGTTGTAGGAAAAATCGATAGGCTCAGACTTAAATCTTCTACGATAGTTTTCTTGCCAGCGTCGCACACTCGCATCGTCCTCGTTTACAAAATTTTGTTTTGGAAAACTAACATGAAACTTATTGCGCATTTCCGTGGTAATCATCTCCATGTCATCCCACGATTCTGTTCCTACGACATCGACATCAGTGCGGTTCCCCAATGCTTTAAACACAGCTGCAATAACCTTTTTATCGCTCGTAGGCACAGCAACAAGACACTTTCCCTGAGGTAACAGTGGTGCAATCTTCAAATTGGTCAAATCATCACAAACTACTACCTTCTTGAGACTATCCTTACTTAGCTTAAACCATTCCTCTTTGAAGGCCTCGACCATTTTTCTATCATCGAGAATTTTCGAATCGACGAGAACGATGTTATCCTTTGGGAATTTTTGAAGGGAATAATTCGTTATAGCCATCCACTGGGTGACCGATCCTGCCACCGCCTTGCTCAATGCGGGAGCATTCAACAGAATCCTATTGGGTTGTTGAACAGGCACCACCATATGAGCTCCATTGACAGAGCACCAAGCAGCTACTTCAGGAACAACGTCCTTAAATAAGGGGCCAATTACCAAATCAACTCCATTCATCTCTTTTCGCTTTAGGATGGAATGAATTGCGGCCTTATTATCCAAAACATCGATCATGCGAATGCGCGCATTTAGTCCGGCCCTTTCCAGCGAGTCAGCCGCAGCCATTACCCCCCGATACAAAGAAACAGCCGCATCACGCAGACGTATATCCCTTGATGCCAGTGAGTCCTTTGTGCTCGTGTAAAATGGAAGCATAACGACTATATCGAACGTATTATCCGACTGCGCTATCTGCGTTATCTGCACCGCTTTCTCGGGTGAAGTGCCTGCCATTGATGTGGGCACGACAATGGAATCTCCCGGTATTAATCCGGCAGGCATACCATTATTCATGGCTTTCAATTCATCGACTGAAATTCCATAAGCGCGTGAAATTCCGTAGTAGGTATCTCCCGATTTCACAACGTACACACCACTTTTTGTAGGAGTTTCTTGACCTTGTGCTATTCGCAATTTTTGACCTACGCGCAGGCCCACATCCGCACCCGGATTATCGGCTACGATCTGATCGATTGTAAGGTTATACTTTTTCGAAATGGAATACAACGTTTGTCCTGCCTCGACCGTATGCTCTAGAAAATGTCCTGCAGTAGCATTTGGCTGCGACCACCCAAGAGCACTGAGGCAAAGACATACGATAAACAACGTGATTTTCATGAAGCTTGGATAAGCAATGTTTATGCAAATATCGGAAAGCATGATGAGAAAATCATTCCCATTCAATTGTTGCAGGGGGTTTCGAGCTGATGTCGTATACTACTCGGTTAACGCCTTTTACTTTGTTTATGATATCGTTGGAGACTTTTGCCATGAAGTCATGAGGCAATCGTGACCAATCAGCCGTCATTCCATCGGTGCTGGTCACAGCGCGCAATGCAACCGTGCGCTCATAAGTGCGCTCATCACCCATCACACCAACACTGTAAACCGGCAACAGAATCGCTCCTGCCTGCCAAACCTCATTGTACAAGTTATGTTCTTTCAATGACTGTATCCAAATATGATCAGCCTCCTGAAGTAATTGCACCTTTTCCGGTGTGATGTCACCTAAAATCCTTATGCCTAAACCGGGCCCAGGAAATGGGTGTCGTTCCAAAATCAAGGAGGGAATTTCCAAGGCACGTCCGACACGTCGTACTTCATCTTTGAAGAGCAGTCGCAACGGCTCCACTACCTGTAGCTTCATATAATCGGGTAAACCACCCACGTTGTGATGGCTTTTGATGGTTTGTGAAGGCCCCCCACTATGCGATACAGACTCAATTACATCCGGGTAAATGGTGCCTTGTCCCAACCATCGAGCACCCGAGTGCTTCTTTGATTCTTCGTCGAAAACATCGATAAAAGCTTTACCAATAGCCTTTCGTTTCAGCTCAGGGTCCGATATTCCCTTGAGTGCAGAGTAGAAGCTCGCAGAAGCATCAACACCTGTAACATTAAGCCCCAGGTTTTTGTAGCTCTCCAGCACATCCAGAAACTCGTTTTTTCGAAGCAATCCATTGTCGACAAAAATGCAATGCAAATTATGACCGATAGCGCGCTGAATGAGAACAGCCGCCACAGTAGAATCGACACCACCGCTGAGGCCCATGATAACGACGTCATTGCCCAACATTGATTTCAACTCGCTCACGGTTTCGTCGACAAAAGAAAGAGGAGTCCAATCTTGAGCACACCCGCAAATATCGACCACAAAATTTCGGAGCAATTGCGTACCGTCGAAGCTATGATATACTTCCGGATGAAACTGGACCCCGTATGCGAGCACATCTGTGCGCTCATAGCCTGCAACTTTCACGTCTGCTGTAGAGCATATAATCCGCGAGTTAGGCCCGGCGTCGAGTATGGTGTCGCCATGCGACATCCATACCTGCGAGTCGGAAGGGATGTTTTTCAAAAGCGCAGATTGCTTCTCAGTCGACACCAAGTGTGCTCTTCCATATTCACGGTGTGTCGACCTCACCACCTCCCCGCCATTTAGTTTTGACAACAACTGCGCTCCGTAACAAATACCGAGGACCGGATAACGGCCCAAAATAGAAGATAAATCGGGCATAGGAGCGCCATCCTGATGCACCGAAAATGGACTACCTGAAAGTATAACACCACGGATTGAATCGTTGAGTGTCGGTATTTTATTCCACGGGTGTATTTCGCAATAGATATTCAGCTCTCTTACACGTCGCGCAATAAGTTGGGTAACCTGAGAACCGAAATCGAGAATGATTATGGACTGATGCATAGGGCGAAATTACTGCAGCTACTGCTCTAAAGCGGTCATTATGGAAAGGTTGTGAAGAAAATTACGGTCGGTATTTAGCTTGGAAGAAAATTGGTTGCACCTTCCGCTCATGTTCGAGAATTTAAACAACAAGCGTATTAAACTCGCATCGAAAAGTCCGAGAAGGCAACAATTACTTCAGGGACTTGAACTGTCTTTTGATGTTTGGACCAAAGAAGTCGATGAAACCTATCCGGATTATTTGCAGCACGAGGAAATACCGCTATATCTCGCATCCAAAAAAGCCGAGGCATTCCGTTCTGAGCTGTCCGACGGCGATATTCTGATAACAGCCGACACCATCGTTTGGATTGATGGACACGTGCTCAATAAGCCGGCCGATCGTCAGGAAGCCATCCATATGATTGGCATGCTCAGTGGAAAAGTGCACCATGTTTATACGGGAGTATCCATTATTTCCAAGGAAAAAGCAGAGCTTTTGTGGGACGTCACCAGGGTTCATTTCACACAACTCGAAATGACTGAAATTGAACATTACGTAGACAATTACTCACCATTCGATAAAGCCGGTTCCTACGGCGCTCAAGATTGGATTGGCCTGGTAGGCATTGATAAACTGGAAGGGTCGTACTTCAATGTAATGGGCTTGCCTGTGCACAAAGTATATCAAGCACTCAAACGCTTTTAATGAAAGATTAGTCGAAGGCCTGCTGTATTTCGATGCAAACGTTGAATGGATGACGTCCGGTAATCCGTTCCCTCGCCAATGAGGTTAAGCCATCCATAGGAATAGAACAACTCGAGTCTTGCGACCGATTTATCGTTTGAAAAAGGATAACCTATAAACACATCCGAATTGAAATTATACGTTTTCAAAGTAGGCTCAAGATCGTTGAATGCCTTTACTGCAAGAATCGGTCTAGCACTCACACCCCATTCAGGTTTGGCTTTGGGTCTTGGAAAAGACTTTGTGCGGAAAGAAGATAGGATAAAGGAAACCGGCAATTCAACCGTCATGGGAAAAATGCTTTGTTCACGGATGTAATTATTTTCCGTTTGATAAGCAATTTTAGTCGGCAAGAAAACTGCCTCGATTGCAGGACGCACAATGAGGTGATTGCCAGCATAAAAGTTGTAGCAAAAACCAGCAAGTATTCCGGGACTATTTTTTAGATCGGGCTCAGCCGTAAAACCATCCAAATCATAGGTGTCGGCACTCATTTGGTATAATGAATAAGCAGCTCCTATATATAATCCGAGGTCCTTAGATGCTCTTACAATTGTAGAATCTTTGCTTGCTTCTTGCGCAGTAACACGCACGAAGCAAGCAAAGAAGAAAAGAGATAAGATTGCTCTTGTCAAGTGAATAGTGTCTTTTATTCTACTGTAAAGTCTTTATCGTTCAGCTTCGGATTGATTCGCAATTCAGTGAAGCTGAATTCCATCAATTGTTGACCGGCTGATTGTTTGAACTTAGAAGGATACTTAATCGAACGCATAGCCTTGCCATCAGGAACATTTGCGGTTGCATATTCAATGTATCGGGTTTCAGCCAGAATAGATTCCTCCCCTTCTCCTTGTAAAGAAGTTGACATCACTTTCAAACCCGTCTTAACGCTGTAATAATCGGTTGAAACATCTCCGGAAGATTTCGTTACCTCTACTACATACACATCTTCGTCATCCACTTTGCCAATGCCCTTGAGCACTGCCTTGGCGCCATACTTATCGTAGTTAGCCTCGACCATCATATCGATTTGCATTTTGATGTCGATCACTTCGCTTTCGTCCATAGGTTTCTTCGCCCCCATTTGCACATTTACCCCCTTGTTACCATCAAAGACTTGCTTCATCATTTCGCTTCCATTCATGGATATAACATTCACCAGCTTGGCATTGTCCTTAACCTTCATATTAACGCTGAGCGCCATTGGGCCTACTTTCATTTCACCCACTTGTTCGTAAGATTTGACGAGTGTGAAAGCTTCCTTGCCGCCCATAGCTGAAGCATATGCGTCAATAACCGTTTGAATATTGACACCCTCCGGTGCGGGCTTCAGATCAGAGAATGGAGTTCCATCAGCATTTACAATATTCACTTTACCGGATGCCGCAAACTTCGCCAGCTTATCGGCCTCTTCGCGGTTACCCACCACGGTAATGTAAGCATTAGCAGGACGAAGAACGCGCTTAGCCATGGCTTGCACATCGGCTACAGTCACTGCATTCAACTTTTGCAGGTACGTTTCATAGAAGTCTTTGGGCAGTTTATACTTTTCGATGTTCAGAGCAAAATTGGCAATTGTTTGGGGACGCTCCAGTGAACGAGCAAAACCGCCGGTCATGATGTTTTTAATCGTTTGAAGGGTGCTGTCGGCCACCGGTTCTTTCACCAGTCGATCCATTTCAAAAAGAATCTCTGTTACGGCACTATCTGTTACTGCATTTCGAACGCTTGCTCCGGCGCTGAACGAACCAATGATTTCGTCGGGAGAAATACTCGAATATGCACCGTAGGTATAGGCTTTATCTTCACGCAAATTCTGCATAAGACGAGCCTGAAAACCGCTACCACCTAAAATATTATTAAGCACACTTGCAACAATTGCATCTTGTGTTCCCGGACGGATATCGACCGGGTACG
>Ga0315903_10006395_pt1 | contig 15048 bp, 18 predicted proteins | sample LakEriMetagenome_7_FD_203524 | JGI IMG/M metagenome (GOLD analysis project Ga0315903, IMG submission 203524) | Freshwater fungal communities from buoy surface, Lake Erie, Ohio, United States - Buoy 2 MA119 | ecosystem: Environmental > Aquatic > Freshwater > Lake | place: USA: Lake Erie, Ohio...
GTCGGTCAGGTTGTACTTGGCTGACACGGTAGCCACCGTGCCAGAGGCCATCAGCTCCTCCACGCAGCCGTGCAGCAGCGTACCCTCTGCGGCGTACTTGCTCTCGGCCTGCGGCGGCATCTTGGCCACCAGCGCCACGCTGCCAGGGCAGTTGATGACGCGCTTGGCGGTGCTGCCGCCGACTACTTTGCTGTGTTGCATCTGAACTCCAGTTGATTGCTGAGAGTCGTAGTGTATGGCTGTTGACAGATCATTGTCAACAGTTCAGAATCACAAAAAATTTCGGAGAACGACTTATGACCACTTGGAGCGAAACGCATGAAGACCGAAAAAGAGATTGAAGCCTACCTCGTCGGCGCTGTCCGGGCGATGGGCGGCATCGCGTACAAGTTCGTCAGCCCCGCCCACCGGGGCGTGAGCGACCGCGTGGTCGTAATGCCCGAGGGTGTTGTTTGGTTCGTGGAACTGAAGACCGAGACCGGCAAGCTGTCGCCGCTGCAGGAGATCTTCCGCAACGACATGCGCCGCCTGCACCAGAACTACGCCTGCCTGTACGGCAAGGCGGACGTGGACAACTGGGTCACTTACGTCAAGGGCGGTGAGAAATGAACCTGCGCCCCTACCAAGAAGAAGCAACGACGTTTCTGTACGAGCACGACCGGGCGATGGTGTTGGCGCCAGTTGGTGCTGGCAAGACAGCTTTGACGCTGACGGCCATGCGCGACCTGGTGGAGGCCGAAGGCATCCGCTTCCTTGTCGTTGCGCCGCTGCGCGTGGCGGCCTCGGTCTGGCCGGTCGAGGCGGCCAAGTGGGCGCCGTCGCTGAAGGTGCGCGTGGCAGTCGGCACGCCGAACCAGCGCTTCGCTGCGCTGTACGACAGCGACGCCGACGTGGTGGTCATCAACTACGACAACCTGCAGTGGTGCGCGGACCTCGACCTGTCCGACTTCACGGGCATCGTGTTCGACGAGCTGACGCGGCTGAAGAACCCCAGCGGCAAGCGCTTCAAAGCGCTGAACAAGATCATCGACAACATTGAGATCCGCTGGGGTCTAACCGGCTCGTTCACCAGCAACGGCCTGGAGGACGTCTTCGGCCAGTGCAAGATCATCAGCAAGAGCCTGCTCGGCCGCAGCAAAGGCGCGTTCATGCAGCAGTACTTCTTCCAGTACAACCGCGGCACGCACATTGAATGGGAGCCGATGCCAGGCGCGCTGCAGCGCGTCATGCAGACCATCAAGCCGGCCACCTACCTGCTGGAGCCGGGGCAGTACAAAGACACGCTGCCGCCGCTGCACACGGTCGAGGTGCCGCTGCAGATGGACATGACCGAGTACGCCAAGATGAAGAAGGACTTTGTGCTGGAGTTCCCAGACACGACAACTATTGCTCAGAACGCGGCGGTCGTCACACAAAAACTTCAGCAGTTGGCCGCAGGGTTTATCTACACCGACGACGGCGTTCGCTGGCTGTCACCGCACAAGCTCGACGCGCTGGCCGACCTGCTGGCCGAGAACCAGCGCGCCCCCACCATCGTCTGGTATCAGTACATCGGTGAGCGGGTGGAACTCAAGCGCCAGTTCCCGCACGCGGTGGATGTGCGCGACGCTGGCGCCATCGACGCTTGGAACGCCGGCAAGGTGGAGGTGCTGCTGGCGCATCCGGCCAGCGCCGGACACGGGCTCAACCTCCAGCACGGCGGCTGCCGCATGGTGTGGCTCACGCTGCCGTGGTCGCTGGAGCTGTACGAACAGGCTGTCGGGCGGCTGCACCGCTCTGGCCAGGCGCATGACGTGTGGTGCTACGTCCTGCTGACACACGGCACCATCGACCACAAAATCTGGGGCGCCCTGCGCGACAAGCGCAGCCTGTCCGACATCGCATTGGAAGCACTGAAATGACCCGCAAGCAACCAAATTCCTGGCGTTCAATGAACAGGCGCTTGAACGCCATGACTGAAGACGAAGTGAAGGCAGCGCTTGTTGCCGAAATAGACGGCGAACGCCGCGTCACTGTCGTTGAGAGACTGCACCAGCGCTTCAGCGCGCTGCGTGTGGCCCGAGAGCGCCTAGAACTGATGACGGAGATACAACGCGATGAGACTGCTCAACCCATTCCGAACCCCTAGCCCCGAAGAATTGATCGCCCGCGAGCTGGACCAAGCGCGGCGCGGCCTGCTGGAAGCGCAGACCGGGCGCGACTACGCCAACGCGATGGTGCTCTACCACGAAACGCGCATCGACCGGCTGCGCGCCCAACTGGAAATGATGACGCAAGAGGTTACCGCTTGAAATGCCCCACTTGCGCGGCATGGACAGAAGTTCTACAAACTAGGCAACGAGAAGGCTACACCTACAGGAGGTACGAATGCGCGAACCATCATCGATTCAGCACCCAAGAATCTCCCACGGCTGCGACCAGCAAGGCCGCCACCCCCAGGCCGCCGAGTGCTGCACTGAGCTCGGCCAGGAAGAGCCCGAGTTCTACGGCCGCGAGTTCTGGAAGGAAGAGGCCGTGAGCCTGATCGCCTTCGCTGCCGCCTTGGTGGCCCTCATGGGCACGCTGGCGCTGTTCTTCGCGGGCTAGTACGACCAGACCGTAGGAGCGGCGCGCAAGTCCAGATGGATGAACCGCCCCGCGCCCTTCTGCTGCACGCCGATGCCGGTGAAGCCGAGGTGCATCGCCAGGCGCAACACCTCATGGGCGTCAGCGCCTTGCACGCCGACGTCGCAGGCTAGGCCTGTGGAGTGCATACCCGGCTCGGCCTTGGCCTTCTCGACCGGGTGATCAGGGCATCGGTAGCCCGAGGTGATGGTCATGGGGCGACGGTAGACATCACGCAGCGCCTGCAGACGCCCCATGAACTCGGGCTTCATCTCCTGCTTGCCGCAGTGGCGGCAGCGGAACTCGGCCTCAGTGAAGTTGGGGTAGTCGGCCCAGTTCACTTCGTCACCCCTTTGAACTTCTCCACCGTCCTGAGCCCACCAATCCCCAGCATCCCGGTGATCACCACCCATAGCAGGTCGAGGTTCAGCGTGGGCGGCGTGGGCCAGCCCTTGATGGCCGCCAGCCAAGCCAGCAGCGGCTGCAGGATCGTGGCGTAGATGAACCCAGCGCCGCCGGCCCACCCGAAGAACGGCCGCCAGCCAGCGACGAACACCGAGGCGTGAGAGGCCTCGCGGGCGTTGATCTCAAGCTGCGCGATGGTCTGCTTCAGCTCGCCCTCGGCAGCCATCCGCACCAACTCCATCTCGGCCTCGCGCTTCTTCTCCGGGTCAGGAATGAAGCGGTCCAGCAGCGTCTTGCCGACCTCAAGGATCGGGCCGAGGAGGAGAGGGTTCACGACTTATCCGCCTTGTGGTCTAGCTTGGCGAAGATCTGGCGGCAGATCTCCTTCACCTCGTCAATGTCGCGCCGGTAGTCATCCTTGGCGACATAGTTCATCGGCATCTGCCGCACGTCCTTGTCCAGCATGCGCAGCGTTTGGTAGATGTTGTTGAGCACCCACCCGCCAAGGAACCCGGCGATGGAAACGGCGACGTTGAAGAGGGATTGCGTGTCCATCACTTGATCTCTTTGAGGCGCGCCTGAAGCGCTTCCAGGAGCTGCTCCATATTTGGTGGCTGAGACTTACGACTAGCTGGATTGTCCTTGGCCATTTCGTCGGCAAGTTTAATCAACTGTTGTATTTGGAAGATGCCGCGCTCAATGTTGTCACGCGAACTGAAGTGTCGCTTGGCCTGAGCTGGCGTATATCCGAACGTGGTGTTCAGGGCCTTTTCCAGAGTCTGTTGACTTGACGTCGCCATCGTTTGCAGACGCTGGTCAAGCGCGTCGATGAGCCTGGGTAGGTCACGTTGCGTCGATGCCGGCACCTGAAGATCCGGCCGGCTTTGGTAAAGCTCCAGATCTTCGCGCAGACGTTCGACCTGACGTTGCAGCCAAGCCATATCGTTGAGGTTGGCTTCCTTCGGCGTAAAGCCCTGGTCCACCTTCTGGAACAGGCTTGTGAGCGTGTCAGCGCCGCCAGCCGGTTTCGCGGGTGGGGTCGGAGGTGTTGGCGGCGTCGGAGGCGCAGCCGGCGCCGCAGGAGTGACCGGCGCCGGCGGCTGCCGCGAGGCCATGCTCGGGCCCGCGGTGACGTTGACCGGGCCAGGCTGCGGGCGTGGGCCGCTGCCGACGCTCTCGGGCACGATCAGCCGGTTGACCACCGGCTCTTCGGGTGCCAGCCTGTTGGTGCGGCCGGGGTTGGCCTCGGCTCGCGCGGCGCGGGTCTTGGGGCCCTGGCCACCCAACTCGACGGGCCTGGGCGCGCGCAGCTGCTCTTCCAGCGCCTCCAAGGAGTTCATCAGGCTGGCGCGGTCAGCGCGGATCTTCTCCAGCTCTGCCTTGCGCGCCGCAATCTCCTGGCCCATCTGCCGCAGGTTGTTGCGGTTGGCCAGCGCCTCGGCCTGAGCGGCCTCCTGGCGCCCCAGCGCCGCCAGGCGGTCGCGGGCGGCCTGGATCGTGTCGGCCACCCACTGCCGGTCGGCCATCTTGGCCGCCACTTGGGCGTCCGACAACTTGTTCAGGCCAGGGTCAAGAATTGCAATGTCGGCCTTGGCCTTGTTCCAAGCCACGCGCTCGTCCGCGGTCAACTTGAACGCTTGGGGCTGCCGCGTGGGCAGCGCGTACTTCTCAGCTTCCGCCGGCGTAAGAGTGAGCGGAACTGACCGCACCTCGTACACAGGCGCGCCTTGCGCGTCAGTGCCTACCCGCACGCGCTGGTACTGGCTTTTCGTCTCGAAAGACATCTCGCCGGCGAGCTTGTCGACCGCCGTCTGCAGCGACGTAGGCGCGCCCGCCACGGGCCCGCCAGGCGTTGGCTCGGCCGGGTAGAAACGCCCGGTGGCCTCGTTGAACTCCATCGTTTGGGCTTCTGGCGTCCCGCGGCCGAAGCGCGCTTCGCCAGGCTCAAACTGCGTCGCGGGCGCCCTTACCGGCCGCACCTCAAAGATCGGCGCGCCTTGCGCGTCTACGCCGACCTGCACGCGTTGGAACTGAGTGGGTGGCGCGGCGCGCGGCGTCAGCGGCACTTGGCCAGCAGCGAGCTGGTTGACCATCTGCCCGTACGGAGACTGTGCGGCTTCCTGCGCAGCCCGCTCGGCGGCCTGCGCGCGCAGCAGGTCCGACTGGTACTCGCCAGCGCGCATGCGCTGCACGTTGGCCATCGTCTCTTCGGCGCTGCTCAGGCCCAACAGCGGCACGTTGGGCGGCGGCGCGGTACCGAACGCCACGTCAGGGCCGCCGCGGCCAGGCACCCAGTTGGGCGCTGTGGCGCGCTGCCAGTCGTAGATCGTTGGCAGCATGCGGTTGGTGCTGATCTCGGCCGGCGTCAACCGGTTGACCGGCAGCCGGTAGTCAGGCACGTTGGCCAGCGCAGCCTGCGCGCTCGGCGAGGCCATGCCCCGAGCGGTCAGCGTGCTCAGGCGCTCGCCTGCAACGCCGCCCAGCGCGGCGCCTGCCGCAAAGCCCAGCGGGTTGCCGCCGGACACCAGGCCGCCGATGGCGCTGCCGATGGCGCCGCCAACGGTGCCGCGGCCCGCGCGGGCGATCACGCTCGGCCTCAGCCCGGCGCCGCTCAACGTGGACACCTCGGGGAAGTTGGCCGCAAAGTTGGCCATCTTCTCCAGGTTGCCGGACAGCGGCTTGCCGGCCGACGCCAGCTTGGCCAGGGCCTGCGGGTCGATCTGGCCCGTGGCAAAGTCTAGCGCCCGTTCGTAATCGTAAGTTTGCGCTAACTTCCTGCGGGCGTCTTGGAATCGGTACAGCACCGTGCGGTCCTGCACGTTGCGAGCCAACAGTTCCTCCAGCGCGTCGGCCGCACCGAGCTTGGCCTGGGCCATCGCCATGTCAACAGGTTCGACCTTGGCGCCGGCCTTCTCTGACTTGAACAGGCTGTTGGCCTCGTCGCGCATCTGGCGAATGGACCGCACCATCGCCGCGGAGTCAGCGCCCGCGCTGAGTTCTTGCTGCAGGCCGTCCACCCACGCGTTAACCGCGGCCGTCTCCTTGGAAGCGCCGTACACCTGGCCAGGCCGCACGTTGTTCAGGTCTCGGGCCAGCACGTCGTCCACTTGCAGCGCGCCAATGTTGGCCACGTCGTCGTACGCGCTGGTGATCTCAGGGCGGGTGCGAGCGGCGGCCAGCGCGTTATCGTCCAGCTTGGTGCCAGGCGCTAGGCCCAGATCTTCGCGCGCGCCTTCATCCCACTTGGTCGCGTTGGCGCGGTTCAGCTCGTCGGCGATGGTCTTTTCACCGGCCACCCGAGCGCGCGTCTGCGTAGCCTTGGATGGGTCGATCTGCTGCGGCGGTGCGGCGAGGCCAAGCTCACGGCCTTGCGCCGCTGCATCAACCTTGGGGCCGAGCTGCTGCGACTGCGCCACGCGCTGACGCGTGCGAGCCGCCTCGCGGGAGATGGCCGTGCGGCGGATGTCCTCGGCCGTGGCAGCCGCTACGGCGCCGGCCGTACGAGTAACGGGCGCGGTGGCGATCTGCGGTATGGTGCCGGTGCCGATGACCGGCGGCAGGGCCTGCAGCACGGGGGCAACGAACTCCAACGCTGCCTGTGCTTCAGGCGTCTGCGGCTGACGAACGCCCGCCAGCACTTCCTTTACGCCTGCCTCGCCCCGACCCGACACCAGGCCGTAAATGGGCGCGGTCACGCCGCGGGCAACGCCGCTGCCCAACGTCAGCGCCACGTCCAGCGGCGCGGCAAGGGTGCCGGTAACGCGCTGCATGAACGTGCGCGGCACGTCCGGCTGCGGTTCAGGCACAAACCCCGACGCCGTGGGGATCTCACCAGGCTTGACCGCCCGCATGCCAGGGGGTGGCGGGGCTTTGGACTGCAGATAAGCGTCCGGGTCGAATGCGGCCGGCGCGGGCTTCGGTGCAGCTTTTGCCAGGTAGGCGTCAGGATCGAAAGCGGCCATGCTTTACATCCCCAAGCGTTTTTTGATCTGCGCTGCGCGGGGGTCTTTGGGGTTGCTGTTTGCCCAGTCTAACGCCTGTTTGTCTTCTGGCGATAGCCCTGGAGGCGCAGCAGGCGCGCCGCCACGGGTAGCGCGGTACTCGTAGGTGTCGCCGTAGGCGTCGCTCACTCGTTTCATTGAGCCGCGAATTTCAGCGATGTAATCGTTGATACCTTGCTGAACATCGGCCAACTGTTGGCTGCGGTCTAGCCCGCCAACAGTTGACGATTCCAAGCGGCGGCCTTCTTCGTTTGACACGTTACCCAGCGCGCCGCCAGAGGGAGACATTGCTTTCAAATCCTGCAATGCCTGGAAACCACCCTTGGCGAAAACTTTGTCGTACTGTGCTTTCGCCCGGCGGCCTGCGGCGCCCGATATCACACCGGGCGTGACGCCGTAAATGGTGCCCGTTATGCTATCAAGACCAGGGTCGTCTCTTAGCTTCTCAAGCTCTTTGATGTACTGCTCTGATTTGGCAACGAAGTTTTTGAAAGAAGAAGTAGCTTTCGGGTAATCAGCCTCGCGTCTCTGAATTTCCTTAGGCGGCAGACCTTCCATCGCCTTAGCCGGCGTCATGCGTCTGGAAATTGCTTCTTCTGCAGAAACAATGATTGGTTTGCCGTCTGGGCCAACAACCTCAACTGGCTTGTTTGGCTCTTTCGGCTGCGCGGGCGGGCGTTTTGCCTCGGCCAACTGACGCTGGTAGTCAAAGAACGTGCCTTTGTACCCTTCGCTCTTGGCCAACTCGTAGCCTTGCATGTCAGGAGAGGGCGTATACGTCGGCGGCTGGCGCTGCGCTGCGCGAAACTGTTCGTACCCTTGCTGCGTAAGCGGGAAGCCAAGAGCTTGCATTGTGGCCACGTCCGCAGGCGTAGCCGGGGCGGCTGGCGGCGCTGCAGCAGGGGCGCCGTATTGAGCCAGCACTTGCGCGCGTTGCTCAGGCGGCATAGCCAAAAGTTGCTGCAACTGCGACGATGCCGTGCCTTCGTCTGTAACCCCCAGTTCAACAGCGCGGCGTGCAAGGCCGGCCACCACATCGTCGGTTGGCGTACGCGAAGAATCGCGGGCCAGCCCTTGCCAGAAGGACAGATTTCTGGCGCGGCCTTCGGCGTCCGATGCGGCCGCCGCGCGTTCGGCGGCAGTCTGTTGTTTGGCCCGCAATTGGAGTTGCGACCCCAAGCCGGGGTCTAGCCGCATGACTTCCGTCATGTAGTTTGGTGCGCTCGGGTCGAGACTACGCAAGCGGTTCTGCGTTTCCGCCCCGCGCTGGTACTCTTGCATCTTCAGCGCGGCCAACTGGTTCTGCTGCTGGGCCTGCTGAATTTGGCTGATGCGGCCATACTGCTCCAACGGGTCCTGCAGTTGCAGCCCTCGGAAGCCCCCGGCGATGACAGGATCAAGCGGCATGACTACTCCTTAAGGTCCGGTCGGAGGGCCTACGAACGGTAGTTGCGCCCCGTAAGTGTAGCCACCGCCCGCGCCAGGCGTATAGTTCATGCCACTGCGGCCGGCTTGCAACATGTTCAGCATGTCTTGGCTCTGGTTGTAGTTGAGGTACTGCCCCAGCGCCCCGGTCAGCGCGTTGGCGCCGCCAATGTAGCCCGACGCCCGTGCAGCACCGGCGCCCAGCATACCTTGGCCGACCGCTTGTCCGCCGGCCAAGAGATTCTGGCCTGCGGTCTGACCGTAGCGCTCACCCAAGCTCGACATGACGCCCGCTGCGCGGGGGCCAACGTCGGCCAGCCCTGCGAGTCGGCCATACGCAGCGCTAAACTCTTGCGATCCAAGGTCTTGGCCGTACCGTTGCAACGCTTTGCCGGTTGCACCGCTCATCAGGCCACCGCGTGCGGCTGCGCTGCGCTCCAGCGCTTTCAGCCCCTCGCTCATGCGAAACCCGTAGCCTGGGTCCATCTGCAAAAACTGCTGCGCTGCACCAGGCCCGCCGCTCATCAGCGAGCGTAGCCGGTTGTAGTCCTCAGTGCCGCCTTGCAGGAACGGCTGCTGACGCGCGATGTTCTCTTCATAGATGCGCTGTTGCAGCGCGTTGGCCTCGCGGCTGGCCTGCAGTTGCGCATCGGCGGCAGACTGCGCCGCGCCGGCTTGCGTCTTTGACGCGCTTCTTGAAGCAAGCCCCCCTAAAACGGCTGACCCAAGAATCGCCGCGCCGGTTCCTATTGCCATGATGGCACCTCTTTGATAAACGTGCGTTCCATCGGACGGAAGCCGGCACGGGCGTAAAGATGCTCCATCTTCTTAGCCCTTGAGTCTTCCAACGCGATCATAAAGACCGCCGCCGCGCCGTTGTCCTTGGCCCAACTTTCGATGTGCTTGAACATCTTGGCGCCTGCGCCGCTGCCTCTGGACTTCGGCGTCAGCCACCACCACAACTCTTGCGCCACCAGCGTGCCGGGGCTAAAGTACATGGGGTACAAAAGCGCCCCCGCGATCCCCACAATCTCGCCTTCAATCTCGGCCAACCAAACACCCACGGTCGGCGTGTCAATCGCGCCGAGGTAGAACTGCGAGTACCCTTCGTCGTCAAACGGGATGACGTTGTGCATCGGCGATGCGGCGTGGAACATCCGCGCCAGCGCGATGTACTGGGGTAGGTCTTCCGCAGTGGCTGCCCGAACAATCAAGATGTCACCTCGCGCCCGGAAGCGCGGATGTTGATGGCGCTTGCCGTGCCGGCGATTGTAGAGATGAACCCGCTGGGCGCAAGCACTTGGCCAACGATTTCGGGGAACGTGTACGTCTCGCTGGCCTGAAGCGTCTTAGTCTTCACGATCAGGTTGTCGTTGCCGGCAGAGCCGGACGGGTTGACCAAGTTCACGCTGATCGTCGCAGCGCTGGCGCTGTAGTTCGTCGCGGTGAACTTGTCGATGATGGTCGTAACACCCGTGGCGGTGTACTGCGTGGTTTGCGTGTTCTCGGCGGTTTTGGCCGGAATCAGGACTTTGACGGTGACGGTCATTGGAACCCCTGGATGTTGTTGGAGACGGTGAGGATGATGCTGGGGATACCCGGATGAGGTGCCGCCGCCGGGGCGGCCAGCAGTTGCACACCAAGGTTGCTGACCGAGAAGACCAGCTCAACGTAGTCGCCGGCTGTCAGGCTGAAGAAAAAGTTGAGTGCCACGAACACCTCGGCATTGTTGCCTTGAACGCGAACCTGCGACGCGGAGTTTGTGACATCTGCACCATTCAACGCAAACCACAGATAGAACTCTTCTGCCGTAGCCACGGTGCTGTCTAGCTGGATGGATGTCTGGAAGTTGTAGATTCCGTCAGTGTCCACATAAACCCGCGACGTCGGGGTTCCCAGGTAGACGCCGGATGACAAGTCCGTAGTGTTGAATGTGATCTTTGTGGCCGTGTTGACCACCAGCGCCGATTGCGTTGTGGTGTCATAGAACGAGCCATACCGCGAGCGCTTGAACTCGCGTGGTGGCGGCGAACACTCCAACGCCTGAATGCGTTTGTCAAGTTCATCAAACTGTGGTGGTGGCAAACACTCCAACGCTTGAATCTGTTTGACAAACTCATCGAATTGGGGCGCCAGCGACTGTGTTTCCGCTGTTTGTTGCGCAGCCCGCAACGCCTCGTCGTAAGACGCAATCAACGACTCTGCGTTAGGGCCGAGTTGAGTGCCTTCAGCATTTTGCGCAGTCTGAAACAACGACAGTAAGAACAAGTACCACGCACGATCAATCAACCCTGTGCGTGCGTCGATCAGCGGCACCCGTGGCGGGGTGATTGGCGTTGGGGTTGCGCTGGGGTTAGCCATCAAACAGACCCAAGTTCAGCCGCTCGCGCTTCAATCTCCATCGGATTATTCCGATAGCCGTAGCGGATTGTGTACCAGAGATAATGCAGATAGAACCGCCGCGCCCCGAGCATCTGATACTGGAGCCAGTGCCGCTGCTCATGCCTGACGAGCGCCGTCTCGTTGATGCGCTCGGCCAGGATGAAGATGCCCAGCGGCGGCAGCGTGACGCCGCCAAAGCCGGTGGCACGCAGGAGCCAACGGATGACGTGGGGCGCGGGTCGGGGGGTCATGGTCAGAACACAGTTCGTGAGACTTCCCAGCCGTAACTGTCTGCGCCAATCCTGTCGATCAGGAATGTGATCGTCCCAGGACCAGTGAATGACACTCCACCCGCCAGTTGGTTATAGGCGGTGTCCGTAAATGTCATGTTGCCGTTTGTCGTGCGAAACGTAACCAAACGCCCAGACGTTTGACCCGCTGTGAATCTCTGCACAGTCGTTGCAACCGTAGCCGTACAACTGAAATAACTTACGCTGTTGGGAACCGTCAAATTGTTGGCGGTTACATTAGATTCCGTGAGAGCTGAACTTCCTTGCCGAATCGCAATAGCTGCGTTTGACAAATATGCAGTTTCAAAATCACCTGTTTGACCAGTCACCAAGCCAGTAATTCCACTTGTGCTGGTGTCGTTGATTTTTGTGGAGCCTGCGCCAGTCCAAGCGCCACGCGGGTCAAACATATTGCCCATCACGTTGAGGCGAGGCTCGGTGCCGCTGATTTTTATGCCATTTACACCAGCTGTGCCCAATGTGTAGACAATCGAATTGCCGATGACGTTTTTGTTGAAACCACCAAATGCGGCGCTGCTGGCAATATCAATGCCGATGGCATTTACCACAGCTCCAGTGGCAACAAGGTTACCCTCAATCAAAGTTCCCTTGGTCGATGTGCTGGTTGAATCAATACCTTTTGCAAACCCTGGAAAAATAAGCGTGTCTCTGATGGTTGACCAATCCCCAATATCGGTGATGCCAATGCCTTGATCACCGCCTTCCATGTAGCACCCGGAAACAATCGCTTTGCGTGTATCGTCAAGAATGATTCCGTTGTAGACGACAGAACATTCACTGTCACGAATCGCGGCGTTGTATGCCTTTCCAGCGCCGCCGCCAATTCTGTATGCAGTAAGCCACCCACGAGATGTGCATTTACTGATAGTGACCAATCCACCGTCATAGCTTGGAACATAGTTGAAACCGACACCAGTTCTTGCGGCCCCCAAGGTAAACGTCACAAAATCCTTGTTGAGCGCGTAGCACTCATGCACCCACACGGTGGCCGAATAACCCAATTTCAAACCGTCACCAGTCCCGCGCTGATAGATAACGTTTTTGTAGAACGATGACGTTCCGTAGAACGATTGAAGCAGCACAACAGGTGTGCTGGAGGTTCCATCAAACCGAAGGTGGTCAATTTCAACCGTGCCGTTGCTTGATGGGTCCGTATCAAGATAGTCCTGCAAAACAGGTGCGTTGGTCACCGACTTGATAACAGTGCCCCTAGGGGCGCTTACGACAAACGGCTCTCCAGTGCCTTGACCATACAACCGAAAAGCCTTGCCGCGATCATCGGTTCCTCCAGACACTCGCCCTGGCAGGTATAGACCTGTGACTGAATATCCGCCTGCTGGAATGAACAGATCGGCTTGAAGCGCAAATGCCTGATTGATGGCGTTTTGCAGCGTTGCGGTCATGTCAACCGCATACGCATACGACTGCACAGCCGCTATCTCTGCGGTGGTCATGTAATCAAATGCGCTTATCGTATCGCGCATCTTGGCCTGCGCCGTGCGTGTGACTGCGCCAGCGCCGGCTTGGATAAAGCCGACAAGGGCAGAACCACCTGACGCGGCAAGCTGTGCCAAAGTGGCTTGGTCAGGCCCGCCTACGTTGTCCACCGTCCAGATCTCGACATCAGTGGCAGACGTCAGCTTGAGCTTGTACAGCGAGTTGTCCAACCAGACGTTGGCTTCGCCGCGACTGTCGAGAATGACAGGGTTGGCGTTGGGTGTAGCGCCGCCGTAGTTGGTGTACGTTGGCCGAGGTGTGGTTGTGCCAGCATCGTAGCTGTACAGCTTGCCACCGGCCAAGGGATTGCCGTTGGCGTCGAAGAACTGGATCTTGGGGACGGGGGTGAGCGTAGCCATTTGATTACCTCGGAACGAGAGTCATGGTGGGCGCAGCAACGTAGGTCACGCGCATCTGGTCGTTGGGGGACAGCGGAATGGCACCGTAAAACGCGCCCGCGTTGTACCAAGTTGTTCCATCGCGTGAAAGATCCAACGCGGACACACCGCCGCCGCTGACCAGCACATCAACAGGAAACCCACTTGTATTTTGGTAGGTAAACGGCGAAGCGGTCACTGTAATAGCGCTGGGTAGCGTGCCTGCACCTGCAGCAACTAAATTTCCCGCCGTTACTTTTTTGGTGGCGCCGCTTTGAACAATCGCCACCAATTCACTGCCGGATAGCGGCGTACTGGCAGCAGGTAGTTCGCTGATTTTGACGTTGGCCATAGGGTGTCCTCAATCTTATACCGGGCGGCTCATGCGTTGGTGCCGCTGATGAGCAATTCAGCGCCCATGATGGCGACCTTAACGGGGTCAGTTCCGCTGATTTCGTACACACGGTCACGCAATTTCAGCGTCATGCCCAACCGACGCCAGAACGCTCGGTAGCCGTATTCTCCCAGACGTCCCATCGACGTCCAGTGTTCGTTTGACCAAGTGTGCCCGCCATCATCGCTCCAACGCAACATGGCTTTGGGGGATGTCGTCAGCACCGCTGACGATGTGACGGTCAACGGCACACCGCTTTCAGTGGTGATGATAGACCCGTCTTCTGCTAACAAGAACCCAAGAACCGTCTCAACAATCTCCGGGGGGTCGTAGACGTTGAGCCCCACGCCCGTCTCGCAGTCAAGTTGGAGCGTGTGATGTGCTGTGCGTTTGAGGTTGTTTTGCCCAGTGGGCAGCGCCCGCCACGACCGCAGCCACTTCTGGACGGCGCCGTTGTCAGAATACACCTCAAGATCAAAGGCGTAGATGTTGCCGTTTTCGTAGTCCCCGATGACGATCTCGTCACCGTAAGACATCTGACAGTTCCCGCGATGACGCAAAAACGTGCCTGTCACCGCATCCCAGCCGGCTCGCTCATGCCAGGCGCCAGTAGCTACGTCGTACACCCACGTCGTGTTAGCCGAGGGGAAAACGAGAACGTAGAACGAGTGGCCGTCCTGCTGGTAGGTATAGCCGATGGTGTCCGACAGGCTGCCGTACTGCTGGATCTGCCATTCCACCGCGTGCGTGCTAATGCGCTGGCCGGTATAACCGTTGGCCCGGTAAACGATGCCACGGCCCCGAGCGTCGGCCCCCAGCCAGAACAGCCCGTTGTCTAACTTGGCGACTGAAAACGCTGCTGCGCAGCCGATTTCGTTAAACGCACCTTGGATGCGTTGCAACGGAAAATCGGGGGTGCCAGTGTCGTACCAAACCTCAACAGAATTCGTGCCAAACACCCAGACTTCGCGATGGTCAACGATCAGCCCTACCACACCGTCCGGAGAGCCCTCTGCACTTGCAAAATCCAGCGGGTCAATGCTGGCGCCGTCCAGTAGCTGCGTGACCCAGATGCGCTGGCTGTTGGGTTCGTTGAAGACAAAGTAGCCGTCAAGATAACTAACCGTCACAGCACCAGGAAAATCCGGGTCGGTGATCTGCGCAAAGGCGTTGGTCGAGTTGTTGAATATGTAGCTTGGGCCGTTGCACGCGATGAACAACTGCGTGCCGTTGTCAGCCATGCTAACTGGCCCTGTGCCGGAAACACTGCCGATTAGCGTGCTATTCCAACTGGTGTCAATCCGGTACAGCTCGTCTCCCGAAACTACAAACGCTCGGCTTGCGTCAGCAGAGAAGGCCCACAGTCCGCGAATGGGGCCGCTACCAACGGTGGCCAACAAACGCAGGCCGGGCGCGCGGTTGAGAAACGCGGGTTCTTTGCCGGCCTCGGGGATGATCTCGGGAAACAGATTCACCATGCGGTTGTCCGCAGCGTTGACGCTGCGGGCAACGTAACTGGAGCCGAGGATCGGCGTCTTCATGGCTTAGTAGTTGCCGGCGTAGATGTTGAACCGCTGGCGCGTTGCCACAATCGAGTACGGCAGGCTCATCACGTCGTCCGGGTTGTTGATGCGCTTGAGGTTGCGCTTGGA
>Ga0315903_10006402_pt1 | contig 15039 bp, 18 predicted proteins | sample LakEriMetagenome_7_FD_203524 | JGI IMG/M metagenome (GOLD analysis project Ga0315903, IMG submission 203524) | Freshwater fungal communities from buoy surface, Lake Erie, Ohio, United States - Buoy 2 MA119 | ecosystem: Environmental > Aquatic > Freshwater > Lake | place: USA: Lake Erie, Ohio...
TGCTCCCTGGCCGGACTCTGGTGGAGGGTGAGGGTCGGGTTGGCTTCCGGGCCTCCCCTCAACTTCAAACTACGCCCCTTTTCAGCTGGCGGTGGCCCGCTGGAGTGCCTGTTCCCGTACCTGCAGAAACACAGTCAGCGCAATGCTTTTGAGGCGCCCCCCAACTCCTCGGGGATGCAGGGGCACCGGCGGTTCTATGCGCTGGGCGCATGGATTTGCGGACTGCTGCATCCACGCGGCAACCTGAACCCTGCTCGGGCCATCCCTGCGAGCCAACCCGCTGATTGCCATGGGCTTCCGTCTCCGCCGCTCCGCCCGCCTGGGCCCGTTGAGGTTCAACTTCTCAAGCGGGGGACTGAGCTCGATCTCCGTCGGTGGCCGCGGGGCCTCGTTCAATATCCCGGTGAATCGCAGCGGTGGACCCCGCACCACCGTGGGGTTGCCGGGCACCGGCCTGAGCTGGAGCGTGGAGCACACCCCCGATCGCGCCGCTGCGATCCCCACCGCGATCCCGGCCGGTCCTGCGGCGGGCCTGCCCAACAGCCGCCGGCTGCGGCCGGGCCAGCTCGATGCCCTCAAGCAGTCGTTGCTGGGCGTGCTGCGTCAGGAGCTGTTCGCTCCCGGCTCCACCGGGGAGCAGCTGTGGGAGCACGGCCTGGTGAGCCGTCTGCTCGCCGATGGTTCCCTCGGTGCGCGCACCATGGGCCTATTGGCGCTGATCGAAACTCCGGAAGCGATGGAGTGCTACGTGCTGCGGTCCCAGGGCCAGGACGATGCCAAACGCCGGGCCCAACGCTGCATCACGGCCGTGCAGGAGGCCCTAAGGCTGGCTGCTGCGCGTGGATGGCTCGCCTGACTCGGCCTTGGGAGTGCCCGCAGGGCCGGTTCCCCGGATCCGGCCGTACCTGCGCTGTCGCCTCAGCAGGCCAAGGATGGAGCCGGAAAGAAGGAGATACCCCCGCATGCGAGAGGTCGTGTTCCGCGTTGTGGCTGAACGCCCCGGCCACCTGGAGGCCCAGGCCGTAGGCGCAGCCTTCTCCGCAGGAGTAACCCTGCCCATCCGCATCACCGCGCCGACGCTGGAGGAGCTGCAGCACGAGGCCCGTGAGGCCCTGATCGACCATCTGGGGCCAGCCCATGGCACGGTTCGGGCGCGCGTGCGCCGTGGCCCCGGTGCTGCCGTGAGCAGCATCCGGCCGGTGGGACGTCGCCCTGCCGCTCTGTGCCGCTGAGCTCATCCGATGGGTGTTGAGCCCCCTTCATGAACCCCTGTTGCCCCCCGGTGAAGATCGGTGTCGGAAGTGCTGCAGCCCTTTATGGCTCCGCTGGGCGGGCCCATCGTGGCTGCAACGGGATTCGGAGGCTCCATCAATGGAAGACACCCCCCCTGAGCAGCAACGAGGAGTGCGCTGACGATCCAGCCCCTGCTCCAACATTCCTGACCAGATGTGACGTTCCTGGCGTGTCGCTGGTTGTTTTCAACAGCCCTGTCGCCGTCCATTGCATCGCTTCAGGTGCCCCGGACCCAACGGAACGTCCCACTCGACACCTGGCCCCAGGTGCCAGCGCCGGCAGCTCCGCCCCACAACCAAAGACCTTCTGATCTGAAAACGATCAGGCTGTTTCCACGCCAGGCTGTTTGATGAGAACAGCCCTCGCACAGCTGCCCGACCTCCCTGGGAAGGCACCACGGCTGAGCAGGCAAACGCCCGGGGCCAACGCTCCGGGCTTTGTTGCGCCTGGACTGATGTCAATGGGCCGCTTGCAACCGCTGCTCGATGCCCCAGTGGCAGCCAGTGAGGTGCCCTTAACGGAATCGATGACAGCCCGTACCGCCTGGCACAGCCAGACAGCGATTCATGTGATCGGCCTGTCTAGCGATGGGCACGAGGCTGACTGCAATCACCACCAACGCCATCGTGCTGACCGCAGCGAGGACGGGATAGGTATGGGCCCGAACCATCTCCCGGGCCGTGAGCTGTTGGTTGCTGTGATCACTCATGTGTCGCGCTCAACTTCTTCCAGGATGCCTGGCGATCCCAGCGTTGAAACAAGGCGACCCGCTGCCAACCCACCAGACGCTCCTGGGCCCAACGCTTGTTCCCATGCTTGCGGGCGAGCCCCCTGTGACCTGTCCGCCTTGACTCTCCATCTACTGGAGATATGACACTCAAAGGACCTGGTCCTGTTCTCGGCTGCCATGGCCTCCTCCACGCTTTATGGCGTCCGGCTCTACCGGATGGACCTGCCGGATCACCCCTGTCCCTGGGGCTTGCGGGCCCTGCGTCTTCTGCAGAACCAGCACATTCCTTTTGAGGACCATCGCCTCACCAGCAGCGAGGAGGTGGACGCCTTCAAGGCGGCCTATGGAGTGGCGACCACGCCCCAGATCTTCGCCGGCCCGGAGCGGATCGGCGGCTACACCGAGCTGGCCGCGCGCCTGGGGGTACGGCCGGAAACGGCCGAGATCTCTTACACGCCGGTGGTGGCGGTGTTCGGCACTGCAGCTCTCATGGCTCTGGTGCTGATCATCGGGATCAGCGGCTTCATGGGCATCGCCATCTGCCTGCTGGCCATGCTCAAGCTGATGGATGTGGAGGCCTTCGCGGCCAGCTTCCGCAAGTACGACCAGCTCAGCAAGCGCTGGCGTCCCTGGGGACAGCTCTACCCAGGCATCGAACTGCTGGTGGGCCTCGGCATGCTGCAGGTGCCGCAGCTCCCCGCCGTGACGACGCTGGTGGGAGCTGTGGCCGTGTTGCTTGGGGCGATGGGGATGGTGTCGGTGGGCAAGGCGGTGTTCCTCGATCACCTCGCCCTCAACTGCGCCTGCGTGGGCGGAAACTCCAAGACCCCCCTCGGCGTGGTGAGCTTCGCGGAGAACCTGATCATGGCCGCCATGGGCGCGGTGATGCTCGCCGGCGGCTAAGCGGCCCTCAGGCTCGGGCCCGGCCGCTGGTGAGCAGCAGGGCCAGTCCGGAAGCGATCACCACCAGGGTGAGGCCGCCGAGCAGCACTGAGTAGTAAGGCTGCAGGTTGATGGGGCCGAACGTGCCGGTGTGGAGCTTGAGCAGCCAGAAGGCATCGATGCCGCGCTCCAGCAGCAGGCTGTAGAGGGAGCCACTGGCCGCCGTCAGCAGCAGCGGCGCGGCGGCCAGGGGAACCACGACGCGATGGGCGCGGCGGAACCGGGCGCTAAGGGTTCGTGGCATCGGCCTCACTCTTGCCTCAGTTCCTTGTGCAGCATCGCCTCACCGCCGCAGGGCATCCACAGCCCATTGTTCTGATGCGTGCCCTTGCAGCCCAGCTCCTTGGCACGCTGCTCTGCCTCGGCCTGGGTCTTGTAGAGACCCTTGGCGTGAGCGAGGACCTGGTTGGGCAGCTGCAGCGCACAGAGCAGCGCCACCGCAGCCACCCCCAGGCGTTGATCAGAACGAGAACAGGGCATCGAACTGGTGGTACTCGGGTTTGTTGAGTCCGTCATGCCTGAGCATGCGGCGCAGCTCGATGATTTCGCGCCGCTGGGCCACGATTATCTCGCGGGCAAGACGTCGGATGGTGGGGTTGTTGCTCTTCCGGAGTGCGTCGTGGGCCATCAGCAGCGCACCGCCGTGGTGGGCGAGCATCCCTTCGAGAAACCAGGTGACGCGGTTCTCCCGCGTGGGCGTGGAGCCCATCATCTGCATCGCCTGGATGTGCGCGGCGCTCATGCGCTCCAGGCTGTCCATGCTGTTGGGATTGCCACCGGTCTTCAGGGCCACGGGGTAGACGGGCGCTTCGGGATACCAGGCCTTGCGCCACTGGCCCATCGCCTTGATCTCCTGGGCCTGGTCGCGCCAGATCGTCTTAGCCAGGGCACCCACGCCCGGCTGGCCGATGTCGAACACGAACGCACTCATCCGCAGGGCGCCGGTGTGGTGCTGGACCATTGCGTCGAGCCAGCGCAGGTCGTAGGTGCGCCCGGCTGGACCGACCTCGTGGTTGTGGGCGCTGTGATCGACGGGTGCGGCGGCCGGCGATGACGCGGGGGCTGGAGCCCCCATCTGGTGGAGCGGATGGTGGCCGTGGTGGGGATCCAGCTGGGCCAGTGCCGGGACAGTGGCCGCCAACAGGCCGAACAGCGCCAGAACGGCGGGAGCAGGGCGCATCGATGCAACGCAGCCAACGGATCATCCCTACCATGCACTCTCCCCTTGGTGGAGAGTCAAGTGGTGATTGCCCCGCCCCTAAGCCCACCCCTGAAGATCGGCGAGGTGGCCAACCGCTCCGGTCTCACCGTCAAGACGATCCGCTTCTACTGCGATGAAGGGCTGATCCAGCCGATCAGCCGCAGCGACGGTGGCTACCGGCTCTTCGATGACGGGGTGTTCTCGGAACTGGCCCTGATCCGCACCCTGCGGGCCATGGAGATCCCGCTCCTGGATGTGGGGAAGATCCTCGAGGCACGGCGCTCGGGCGTCTGCACCTGCAGCGACCTGAAGGCGCGGATCCGCAGCAAGGCCGGTGAGATCGGCGAGAAGATCACAGCGATGCAAAACCTGCAATCTGAGCTGTTTGCCCTGCTCAACAGCTGGGAAGCCTGTGGGGGCCGTACGCCGGCTGCTCCCACTGCCGGGCTGGTCGCCGCCGACCGCTGAGCTGGGCGTTCGCCACCTGACCGGGGCGGACTGGGACAACCCCTGGCGCTTTCAGCGGTTCGCCGTGCCGAACCACTGCTGATACCAGCGGGCCATCTGCTCGATCTCCTCGCTCTGCACACGCACCATCGCCGCCTCCAGCTCCCGCAGCTCGGGATGGACGGTGCCCCACTGGGCATGGGAAGCCATCATCACGCCCATGCGGTGGTGGGCAATCATTTGCACGAGAAAGGCCCGATCGAAGTCGGGAGCCGTGCGGAGGGAATCGAGGCTGGTGGAGAAGCCGGGCATTCCCATGCCCATACCGCCCATTCCCATGCCGCCCCTCATGCCCATCCCCTGACCTGGCCAGGTGGGCACGTCGCTGCCGTACCACTGGCGATACCAGCGGCGCATCTGGGCATTCTCCTGGCTCTGACTGGTGCGGATCCTCTCTGCAAGGCCCCGGATCTCCGGTCGCCTGGAGCGCTGCAGGGCCAGCTCCGCCATGGCGATGGCCCCCTCGTGGTGGGGAATCATCATCACAATGAAGTGGGCATCGGCGGAACGCTGGCCCATCGGCATGCCACTCCGGCCACTACCAGGAGGCATCGCGGTGGTCGGAGCCGCGGTGCCGGCCTCCGCGCCAGGGGCGCTTGGGCCCGCCTGAACGGAGCTTGCCAGAACCAGCAAGGCCGCTGCCGCTGGAGCGATGCCTTTCAACGAACGCCCCCTCCCTGCGCCGCAACGATTCAGAAACCGGGCCATCGGCACCTCCGTTGAGCTGCTGATTCCATCCTGGCCGGATTGGGCGGCAGGAAGGTTCGATGCAGCACAAGGGACACAAGGCCGCTGGCGAGACCGAGCTTCCACCGAGCCTGGCGGTGGTGCTGGGTGGGGGCCGCAGAGCTCCATTCGGGTTAAAAAGGCTGCCCCGGATCAGGGCAAACACCTGACAGCAGAAAGCCGCAGGGAAAACGTCGCGCCGTGTCCCGGTGTCGACTCCACGCAGATCACCCCGCCATGGCGTCGGGCGATCGCCTGGGCGATGGCCAGCCCCAGACCCGTGCCCCCCTGCTGACGGCTACGGGCGGGATCGAGGCGATGGAACCGCTCAAAGATCCGCCGCTGCTGCTCCGCTGGGATGCCAGGACCGCTGTCCTGCACGAACAACTGGATCTCCCGGCCGCGTCGCTGCAGACCCACCAGGACCATGCCGCCAGCCGGGCTGTGCTGCAGGGCATTGCTGAGCAGATTGATCAGCAGGCGGCTCAGTTCCGATTCGATCCCCATGACAACGACGTCGCTGAGCTTGATCGCCGATTCCAGGGTCACCTCCGCCGCGGCGGCCGCTTCGCTGAAGTCCTCCAGCACATCCGCGCTGATCTCCGCGAGGTTGCACCGCTGCAGATGACTCCCATCGGCGGGGCGCTCCAGGCTGGCGAGCAGCAACAGATCGGCGATCAGCTGTTGCAGTCGCCGGCCCTGGTTCAGCATCCGATCGAGGCCGCCCACGCCGCTGCGCTCCGCTTCGAGCAGGGCCAGCAGGTTGGCCAGCGGCGTACGCAGCTCATGGGCCACATCGGCACTGAACTGCTCCTGCCGCCGATAGGCCTCCATGAGCGGTGCCATCGCCAGGCCCGCCAGCCACCAGCTGGCAATGGCCATTCCTGCCATCGCCAGGGTGAACACGCCATGGCCCAGCCACCCCAGGCGTCCGGCCTCGGCATCGAGAGGCGCCAGGCTGCGACTGAGCTGCAGGGTGCCCCAGTCCTGCTCGCCGCTGCCATGGGCCCGGTGCAGATGGATCGAGGTGCTGAGCAGCCGCTCACCGCTCGGCAGCCGGCCCTCCTCCCAGAGCGCCTCAGGGCGAGGGGAACCGGATGCGACGGCCCCAGGGGTGCTGGCAAGCAGATCTCCGCTGGGATTAAAGATCCGCAGCTGGAAGCGGGCCGGATCGGCGGCGCTGACGGCGTGGTGCTCGCTCAGAGCATTGGGCACCGGGCAAGGCTGGCCCACCAGGCACAGGCCCGGCAGCACCGCCGCCAGCGCCGGCGAAGGCGTGGCGAGCGGAGGCAGGCTGGATTTGAGGCTGTCGTGCAGCGTGCCGGCGAGGGTCTGCAGTTCGCGGCGCAGGGCGCTCTCCTGCTCCTGCAGCAACAGACGCACCATGGCGAAACCGGCGCCGTACAGAATCGCGCCCATCACCAGCAGCGAGAGGGCAGCCAGGCGCAGCCGAGCGCGCCACAGCAATGCCGGAGCCGGCGAACGGTTGACGGTCATGGCTCGCCAGGGAGCCGGGCCAGGAAGCGATAGCCGCGGCTCGGCACCGTTTCGATCGGGGAAGGCAGGCCGTGGGCCGCCAGTTTTCGCCGCAGCAACCGCACCTGGGCCGCCACCACGTTGCTCACAGGATCCTGATGCAGATCCCAGAGCTGGTGGCGCAGCTCCGAACCAGGAATGATCCGCTCGGGATGGGCGAGGAAGTAGGCCATCAGCTGCTGCTCCTTCGCCGCCAGCGGGATCGCCACGACTCCTGCGGGTGTATGCACCTCAAGCAGGCCGCTCTGGGGATCGAAGCGATAGGGACCCTCCTCCAGAAGGGGTTCGCGGTACCTGGGCTGGCGGCGCTGCAGGGCCCGCAACCGGGCCAGCAGTTCCTCCATCGCGAAAGGCTTGCTCAGGTAGTCGTCGGCACCGGCATCGAGCCCCTCCACCCGATCGGCTGTCTCAGCCCGGGCGGTGAGTAGCAGCAGGGGCAGCTCGAGCCCGGCAGCCCGGGCCCGGCGGCAGAGCTCAGGGCCACTCAGGCCAGGCAGCATCCAGTCGACGATTACCAGCTCATAGCGGGCCAGCTCCCCGCTGAGCAGCGTCCAGCCCTCCAGGCCATCGCCGCAATGATCCACCACATGGCCCTGGCCCTGCAGCACGGTCTGCACGGCAGCGGCCAGTTCCTGCTCGTCTTCCACCAGCAGGATCCGCAGCGCCATTCAGCGTGGACTTGAACCGGCGGATGCTAGTGGGAGCAGGCGATTTCACCTGTTTTTCATCGCAACTCCGCCATCCTTCGCGGGATCTTGTCCTGCCCCTGCGGCAGCAGCAGCATGCGCGCTCTCCTTCTGGCCGGTGGCCTCAGCCTCGGAACCCTGGCCCTCGGTGGGTTCAGCCCGGCCATGGCTCACGTGGGCCATGGCGATGAGTTTCAGCAGCAGGGGAACGTGCGCCAGGTGAAGGCCAGCGCCGAGATCGATTCCATGCTGGGGATCACCACCGCTCCTGCCACGGAAACCGGCGGCGTGGTCTCCATTCCCGTCGCTGCAGTGGTGGATGCGGATGGCAAGCCCCTGGCCTTCGTGAAAAGCGGCACCACCTACGACCCGGTGTTCCTCCAGACCGGCGCCAGCCAAGGCGATCAGATCGCGATCACCGATGGGAGCATCTCGCCTGGAGACAAGGTGGTGACCCAGGGGGCCCTATCGCTCTACGCCGAATCGAAGAAGAGCCAGAGCGCCGTTGCAGCCACTGAGGCTGCCCCCGCCGCTTCCGCCCCCCCCGCATCCGCTGAAGCCCCTGCTACACAAGCCACGCCAACCGCCGCCGCAGGCTTCAACCCCATGGTGATCGGAGCCGGTGCTGCGGTGGTCGCGGTTGGCGCCGGGGTCGTGGTCTCCCGGCTGGGCAAGAAGAACTGACCCCCGATCCTTTCGCTCTCTCCGCCTCCCAACCCTTACCCATGCTGGAACGCCTGCTCAACCAGACGCTGCGGACCTCGATCGCCAGGCGCTGGTTGGTGGTTGTGGCCGCCGTGCTGATCACTCTCTGGGGCCTGTCGATCCTCAGCCGGATGCCCCTGGATGTGTTCCCCCAGTTCGCCCCTCCCCAGGTGGATGTGCAGACCACAGCCGATGGTCTGGCACCGGAAGAGGTGGAACAGCGCATCACCGTGCCGATCGAATCAGCCGTCCATGGCCTGCCGGGAGTGGAAACGGTGCGCTCCTCCTCGAAGGTGGGGCTCTCGATGGTCCAGGTGGTTTTCGATCAGAACGCCGACATCAACCGGGCTCGCCAATCGGTGGCAGAACGCCTGCAACAGATCGAGGCGGAGCTGCCCGCCAATGCCAGCTCCCCGGCTATCTCACCCCTCGTATCTCCCCTGGGCACGATCCTGCAGTACGCCTTCACCCTGAAGGGCGGCGGCCCCACGACGCCGATGCAGTTGCGCCGGATCGTCGCCACCACGTTCAACAACCAGATCCTGGAGGTTCCCGGTGTCTCCCAGGTGACCCTCTACGGCGGTGAGGAGGCCCAGCAGCAGATCCAGATCGATCCTCAGCGACTCCAGGCCCGCCAGGTGTCGTTGCAGGCCGTGGCTGAGGCGGCGGCGGCCGCCAGTGCCAATGCACCGGGCGGTTTTCTGATCGCCGGCGGGCAGGAGAAGCTGATCCGCGCCAGCGGCCAGGCGCTCAGCAGTGAGGATCTTGCTGATTCCGTGGTGACCAACAGCCAAGGCCAGGCGCTGCGCCTCGGTGAAGTCGCCGAGGTGCGGTTGGCCAGTGCCCTGAAGCGCGGCGATGGCAGCTTCAACGGCAAGCCGGCGGTGGTGCTGATGATCAACAAACAGCCCGACATCGACACGCCACGGGTGACCCGCGAGGTGGAGGCGCGGATCACCGCTCTCAGCAAGACCCTGCCGGGTGACATTGAGGTGACGCGCACCTTCCGGCAGGCCAATTTCATTGACACGGCGATCAAGAACGTCAGTGCTTCCCTGATCGAAGGGATCCTGATCGTGTCCCTGGTGATGGTGCTGTTTCTGATGAACTGGCGCACCGCCGTGATCACCCTCAGCGCCATCCCCCTGTCGCTCGTGATCGGCCTGATGCTGATGCGCGCCTTCGGGCTGGAGATCAACACCATGACCCTCGGTGGTCTGGTGGTGGCGATCGGCTCGGTGGTCGACGACGCCATCGTCGACATGGAGAACTGCTACTCCGGGCTGCGCCGCAACCAGGTGTCCGCCCAGCCCAGGAATCCCTTTCAAGTGGTATTCGAAACCTCCGTGGAGGTACGCCAGCCGGTGATCCTTTCCTCCGTGATCATCGTGGTGGTATTCGCCCCGATCTTCAGCCTCTCGGGGGTGGAAGGGCGGATCTTTGCGCCCATGGGCCTGGCCTACCTGTTCTCAATCGCGGCCTCCAGCCTGGTGGCGTTGACGCTCACACCAGCGCTCTGCGCCATCCTGCTGGCGAACACACGCCTGCCAGCCGAGAACACCTGGGTGGCCACCTGGGCGGAGCGGGCCTACAGGCCATTGCTGGAGTTCTCGCTGCTGTCGCCCAAGCGGGTGCTGGCCGCAGCTCTGGCATTCGTTGTCGTGGCCTGCGCCATCCTGCCCAGCCTCGGGCGGGTGTTTCTGCCGGAGTTCCGCGAGAAATCCCTAGTGAACTCGATGGTGCTCTATCCCGGCGTGTCATTGGAGATGACCAACCGCGCCGGCCTGGCTCTCTCCAAGACCCTCAAGGCCAGCCCTCTGTTCGAGTGGGTGCAGGTGCGAACCGGACGGGCCCCTGGTGATGCCGATGGAGCAGGCGTCAACCTGGCCCATGTGGATGTGGAATTGAGCGATGCAGCAATGCAGAAACGCCCTGCTGCCATTGCCGAACTACGCAACGCCTTCCTGAAGCTGCCCGGGGTGGCTCCGAACATCGGCGGTTTCATCTCCCACCGCATGGATGAGGTGCTCTCAGGGGTCCGCAGTGCGATCGCCATCAAGATCTACGGCCCCGATCTGGCGGAGCTGCGCCGAATCGGAGAGCAGGTGCGCGATGCGATCGAGCCGATCCAGGGGGTGGTGGATCTGCAGCTCGAACCCCAATTGCCGATCCAGCAAGTTCAGATTGCCTTCGATCGCCAGGCCGCCACAGCCAACGGACTGACCATGGCGCAGCTCTCAGAAGCCGTGGAGATCGCCCTCAACGGCAAGACGGTGGGCCAGGTGGTGAGCGACGGCACCGATCGCACCGATGTGGTGGTGCTGCTGCCCGAGGACTCCCGTAACAACCTCGATGCGCTACGTGCCATTCCAATCGCCACCCCCGCCGGCACCATGCTGCCGCTGGGAAGCCTGGCCCGCATCGACTACGGCCTGGGCGCCAATGTGGTCAACCGGGAGGATGTGTCGCGCTTGATCGTGGTGTCCACCAACGTCAGCGGTCGGCCGCTGGGCACGGTTGTCGCCGACATTCAGAACACCATCGACAGCAAGATCAAACTGCCAAGCGGCTATCTGATCCGCTACGGCGGCCAGTTTGAGTCGGAGGAGCGGGCCACCGCCAACCTGCTCCTCTACAGCCTGTTGGCCTTGGTGGTGATCGCTCTGTTGATGTTTGTGGCCGTCAAGTCTCTGCCGGCCACGCTCGCGATCCTGATCAACCTGCCGCTGGCCCTGGTCGGGGGTCTGGTGGCCATCCTGCTCACCGGCGGCGTTCTTTCGGTGGCCTCCTTGATCGGCTTCATCACCCTGTTCGGGGTGGCGGTCCGCAATGGCCTGCTGCTGGTGGACAACTACAACCGCCGCCATGCGGAAGGGATGGAGCTCAAGGAGGTGATCCGCGCCGGCAGTCTGCAGCGCCTCAATGCGATCTTGATGACGGCCCTCACCTCGGCTCTGGGCACGCTGCCGCTGGCCCTGGCCTTCGGGGCAGGCAATGAAATCCTGCAACCGCTGGCCATCGTGGTGTTGGGCGGTTTGATCACCTCCACCATCCTCACCTTGCTGGTGCTGCCGGCCCTTTACGCCCGTTTCGGCGGCTGGTTGCTGCCTCGCCTCAAGCCAGTCCTGCGCGAAACTTGAGGCCATGGGCCGTGATTCTGCTGCGAAGATCAGTGCAAACCCACAGCGGCAGGGGCTGATCGCTGGCCTGCTGGCCGCAGTGTTCTTCGGGCTCAGCGCTCCGTTGATCAGCGTGATCAGCAGCGAAGCCTCGCCATTGATGATCGCGGCCCTGCTGTACACCGGAGCCGCCCTGGCACTGCTGGTGGTGCGGGCCGCCGTGGGCCGCCAGCAGGTGGAGTCGCCGGTGCAGCGACGCGATCTGGCCCCCCTGATGGGGCTCACGGTGCTGGGGGGCATCGTGGGGCCCCTTTGCCTGGTGCAGGGGCTCAGCTTGCTGTCCGCCGGGTCGGCTTCGTTGCTGTTGAATCTGGAGGCGGTGTTCACGATGCTGATCGCGGTGCTGATCGGCCGGGAGCACCTCAGCCGCAACGGGATGATCGCTGCGGCCCTGATCGTGGCGGGTGCCGTGTTTCTCTCCGAGGGATCGCTGGGCGGGACGACGGTCCAGGGGGGATTGCTGATCGGGGCGGCCTGCCTGGCCTGGGGCATCGACAACAACCTCAGCCAACGGCTGAGCCTGCGCAATCCACTCCAGATCTCCCTGCTCAAGGCGCTCGGAGCCTCGGTGCCGATGCTGCTGCTGGCCATGGGTCTCGGCCAGCGGTTCCCCGCCGGGCCCACGCTGTGGGCCGCCCTGGCGATCGGGGCCGTGGGTTATGGACTCTCGATCTGGCTCGATCTGCTGGCCCTCCGCGAGCTGGGTGCCGCGCGCGAGGCGGTGGTGTTCGCCACCGCGCCGTTCGTGGGGGTGGTGTTCGCGGTGCTGGTGTTGCGTGAAGACTTCACCATCCCCCAGGCGCTCGCGTCGCTGTTGATGGTGGTTGGGGTGGGCGTGCTGCTTCGGGACGACCACACCCACCGGCACCACCACGCAGCCCTCCGGCATGCGCACCGGCATCACCACAGCTCGGCCGGCGGCGATCCCCATCACAGCCACGACCACCGGGAGGACGAGCTTCCAACGCAGGGGGCCCGGTGGGGCTTCTGGCATGCCCATGAGCATCTGCATGAGCCGATCGATCATGAGCATCCCCATGTGAGCGATGCCCACCACCGCCACAGCCACTGAAAGCGCCTAACACTGGTTCAGCTGAGAGGCAGCGGGGGAGGCTGCCACTGGGCCGTGGTCGGCTGCCAGCCCTGCTGGCGCTTCTCAGCCCAGATCTTGAGGGCCTCCTCACGGCTGAGCTCCAGGCGCCGTTTGAGCAGGGGGACCGGCTGATCCGGCAACAGCTCCCCCACGGTGACCTCCAGCTGTTGACACCACCGGTCCCAGCGGGTCGGTCGGAAGTGGAGGACATGACGGCCGTCGCTCAGCCAGCCTTCCTGGGGCGAGAGCGGCGGTCGCTTCCGGTCACCGACGTGCATGGGCCGCTCAGGCCACCTCCGGCGCCCAGCCCTTCTGGCGGACCTGGTCGTCGGTCCAACCCTGGCAGCGGCTGGTGAGGTGCTCGCCATGGGCGATCAGCCCCTGGTGCAGCTGGCAGGTGAGCACCGGGATGCAGTTCACCCCGGCGTGGTGCCTGAACCAGTGGCAGGTCATGCAGACCTTGCGGCTGCGGGTCCTGAGCAGCACGGCCTCATCGAGATAGGGCCAGTCCTCGATCTCGTCGGTGCGGGAAGGCTGCAGACGGGAGAGCGGGACCGGCACCATGACAACCACGACAGGCGTACACCCGTACTAGCGGGGGGATGCGCTTTGGCGCTAGGGCTTCAGCCGCTGCTCGCCTGGTGCTGATCTGCTGGGCGCACCTCCCGGTGCGACACCAGGAAGGTCTCAATCCAGTCGTGGTGGCACTTCTGGTTGATCCGATCGGCGATGGTGGCTGCGGCTTCGGGCACCTGGAAGCGCTTGCGGAAGGCCCGGGTGAGACTCTCCAGCAGGGGGCGGGGCAGGGCCCGCAGGGTGCTGTGGAGGTGCTGGATCGTCTCGGCATCGAGGGGCACCTGGCCGAGGTCGGCCGGGGCCGATGGCGGTGGTGTCGGGGCCGTGGTCTGGGTGCGACCCTGAGCCGGGGAAGCAGCGGCGGCGGGGGGAGAACCAGCCGACGGTCTGCCCACCGTTGGCCGCTGCCCGTCTGCCCGCTGTGCTCCATCACCCTGGACCGCAGCACTGCTGACCTGACGCTGCGCCTTGTCGTAGAGGGCGAGGCCAAACGGATTCCCGAAGGTCATCAGGGCTCGCTTCATGGCATCGGTCTCGGCCTCCTTGAGGGCGGATTCATGGGCCTGGCCCAGATCCACGTCAATGCCGTGGCCAGCGCCGCTCCCCTCGCGGACCAGAGGCACCAGGCCTCCGGCGGTGACGGTGACGCGCACACGGGCGGTATAGGTGACGCCCCAGCCAGGCTTCTGGTCCCGGCCGATCAACCGCTCGGCCTGGGCCACGCAGCGGACGGCGATGGTCTGGCGCTGCCAGCCATCGAAGCCAAAGATGCGGTTCGCTTCCGCGATCACCTGCCACCCCTCCAGATAGCTCACACGGCTGCGGCCCTGCTCCCGCTGGCGGACGTTGGCGCGATCGAGGGGAGCGGAGAGGGCAGCGAGCTGTTCTGGGGAGAAGCCGGAGGGATGAGCTTGGGGAGCGGAGCCAGCTTCTGGTGGGGCCTCTTCGGCGCTGTCAGCAGAGCGGATCAGCTCCAGGGCCGATGGCGGCCTCTGGCTGGGTCGAGGAGGAGCAGGGCGGCTGGTGGTGCGGGCACCGTTGGCGGATGGAACGGCGACGGTCATGGCGTTGGAAGCAATGGTGTGAAGAGGGGAGAGGGCCCCGGCTGCAGCACCGGAACCCCATGTGCGGGGGGCTTCTGGCCCCCTCGGTCTGTGCCCGTCAGCAGATGCGCCAGGAGCGGCGGTAGATCAGCTGGGCGCCGGGGATCTGCTGGCCGGCTTTGAGGGCTTCTTTGATGGCGGCCTTGTCCGGCTTGCTGGTGGTGGTGACGCTCAGCCACTGGGGATCAAGGGCCTGCTCGTCCTCGATCTCGACGGCCTGGGACTTGCGTGAGCTGAGGTCGTGATTGGGAAAGGAGAAGCGGGTGGCGGCCGGCTGGAGCTGGGTGAGAACAAACACCAGCGACTCCTCCAACGAATCGGCCCGGCTGGCATCGGAGCGGGAGAGATCGGTGAGCCGCTTGGCCTGCTGCTGGCGGTAGGCGGCCTGACCGCGGAGGTGCTCGATCACCCAGCAGGTGGGATCGGCCTTAGCGGCCAGTGCGGCCTTGTTGTCTTCCTCGGCCAGCAGGGCGGCCTCGAGTTCGGCGAGGGCCTGGGCGCGGGCGTCTTCGTCGTCGGCTTCCATCTGCTGGGCCAGCTGAGCGATGGAGGTGGTGAGTTCCTGGGCCTCGATGCCCAGCTGCCAGAGGGAGCCGGAGCGCTGGAGAGTGCAGGCCGGGCCAGAGGCCTGTGGGAGAGATGGGGAGAGATGCGCGGCGGGGGCAGTGAGAACGGCCATGGGTGGTGAATGGTGTCAAGCGACACTGAAAACTGAGCCACTTCCGACACCGAAAACTGAGCCACCCCCGACGTCGGGTGGGC
>Ga0315903_10006403_pt1 | contig 15034 bp, 12 predicted proteins | sample LakEriMetagenome_7_FD_203524 | JGI IMG/M metagenome (GOLD analysis project Ga0315903, IMG submission 203524) | Freshwater fungal communities from buoy surface, Lake Erie, Ohio, United States - Buoy 2 MA119 | ecosystem: Environmental > Aquatic > Freshwater > Lake | place: USA: Lake Erie, Ohio...
ACCCTAACTCTAAATCGTCTCTGCCCACATTAAAAGTATTAACTGGATTATCACTTGGATAACCAAGGGATAATCCAACTATTAGTTTGTAATCTGGAGGGATCTCTAAATGATTTCTTACAGGACTTGCTCAGGTAGCTAATGCTCCTTGAGCACAAGTTCCTAAACCTTGGGAGTGAGCTGAAAGCATGATGGTTTGTAAGAAAATACCGGCATCTAGTACTGCATAAGACTTTAAGTCTTTGTGGACAAAGAGAAACATGGCCACAGGGGCACCAAAGAATTCAAAGTTTCTTCGCCAAGCTTCTTTCTTTTTATCTTTGTCTTCTCTTTTAATACCTAAGAAGTCGTATAAAGCTTTGCCTGTTTTTACTCTTCTTTTCTGTAAAAGTGGAGGGTATTTAAAGATGGTTCTAAAATCACCATCAGGCCAACCTCTTCTAGTTACTAATAGTTGAAGTTTTTGAAATAAATTACCGTTCATTAAAGGCCAAGCTTGATCAAAGAGTTTGAGGTAATCCTTCTTTATTAGTTCTAGTTCTTCACCCTTTGCTATTGCTAGGTAATAGGGATGGGTGTTACTCCAGGATGGAGACCACAGAGCATCTTCCAGGATTTGTTTTAACACAGATTCTGAAACCTCATCTGGTTTGAAATCACGAATACTGCGGCGTGATTTGTTTAAAGAGGAGAAGTCCATAGATATGAGGATAGTGGGGGACAATTAAAAATTTTTCACATTTGAGACACAAACCAGACAAGAATTTTTGATGGGTTTAGAGACCTCAAGCTCGAAATTAATTGCTTTTATAAAATCTTTAGAAAAATCTTTAGAATCCTTTGCATTTTTGCACGAAGTGCAAACAATTCCCCAGTAATGTAAGTCTCTTCCAAACTTTTTTAAGTGTTTTCTAAATACTTGAATTGATTGACCATTACATTCAGGGCACAATATTGAAACTCCATCTTGGTAAACCCACCCTTTAGAAGCAAATCGAATTGGCTTTTGTCTAATTTCCATAACATCTGGAATGAAATGAAATAACCTACCGCAAATTGATAAAAGACTGTCTTCATAAAGTTTAGATCTTAATGATACTGAGTTACTTAAGGTTGGTAATTCAATTAATCCAGCTACAAGTTTATAGTGCCAAGTTTTGTTAGAGGTATCCCAATCCGATTTCCATTCTTCGCCAATACTGAGACAAAGCAAACTTTCACTTAATTCTGAATCTCTCCCATCGTAAAAATCATCAGTAAATGGAAGATCCCAATTTGTTTTTGCATATCTAAATGCAATCCGTCTGGATTTTTGATTTTTGTGAAAGAGTTTTGCCTTTTCGACCTTGATCAGGGCTAATGAAGGTGCATCGGTTTTATAATTTTTATAGTCCACAGGATCGACTCTCACTGAAGAATCTTTTAGGAACCAAGTTGCGGATTCAATTTCGGGGATTAGTTTTGTATAAAAATTTTCTATTTTGAAAGTGTCTAAAATAGCAATAGTTTCAGGTCGGCAAAGCCAATTTTCTCGCTGATATTTAAGTGGTTTAGGTTCAATTAATTCAATTTCAATTAAATCTAATGGTCTAATCTGATTGTTTGTTTTTTTATTCAAGGTATATATAGCGGGAATTTCATAATGCAATTGTTCAGTGACTGGCCTAATCAATTCAAGTGTTTGAGTATTTATACCGGCTAAACATCGACCTCCAGCTTTTTTAGAATTGGCTAATACAAGCATTTGAATTTTCATATGCTTATAAATGTTTGATTTCAATAACTTGATTAAAATGAGTCAAAAGGAAATCTGCGGCTAAACGTCTGTGGCAGAACTCCGGGCTCTCCTCGCTACAAAGTAAAACAGGTCTTTCTCCCCACTCAGATAAATTCAATGAATTAACTAGGTCTCTTTTCATAAGTAAATTTATGTAATTATGTTCGTACATGTCCCAATTAATTTTCTTATTTCTAAATGCTTTGAGGTCTAATTCTTCTGGGCAAAGCAAAAGTTCGTGAAAATACGGAATTGCAAGAATTTGTTTAGAAAAGTATTTAAGTGAATCTTGCTTTGCAAACCCTGCAAGCTGAGAACGAGGGTGAAGTCTAGTATCAATTATTGAACTTATGTTTGAAGCCTTTAGTTGAAAAAAGAATCGTTCTGCCGAGATTCCAGACGTACCGGTAGTACAGATTTCCATTCTTTTTCACCCCCAACTTCTATAAGGGTCAATTGGTCATCTGATTTTGTTAATTCAATATAAGATTTAGACTGCCCATCGGGATAAATATTTATTATGTTAAAACCTATTTCGTTTAAAACTCTACCAATCAATAAATGGCGATGACAAGCTTCAGGTTTTCCTTCGCTGCAGAGTAAAGCTATTCTGTTCTCTTTAGTTCCTTTAACAATTCTATTTATTCCATTTTTAAATAAATCTGAAACGGCTAATTTATTGTATAAAACTCTTCCGGACTTGTCATACATACTAAGATCATCAGGTCTTCCTCCAAGTTCCTTTCCCATAGGAATGTATTTGATGTTATTTGATATCAAAAATTTATTTAAGACTGCTTCATTGAATTGTGGTGTCATTTTTGACATTGGTGTGGTACGAACATCAACCATTACTTCAATTTGGAATTTTTGAATTAAACCTAACAAATCAACTAATTCATGTCTTGAGTGACCAATCGTCCATATTGTCCTTTGATCGTTGGTCATACATCATCCTTCGATTAACTTAAAACTAACTTGGTATTTATAGAAATCAATATTTTGCGTAACCGTTAAAGCTCTTTTAAGTTTCAAATCATCTTCAAGTCCAATAATTATGCCTTTTACTTTCTGGTTTTCTTCCGCTAATTCAGTTGTAACGAATCCCATATATCTTTGAATTTGACCAACTACTACATCACTTACTCTTCCCTTTTTAAGCTCAATTACTAATAGTTCTTTTCTGTCTTTACTGATGGCCAAGATATCGATTGGTCCGGTGTCAGTTGGAAATTGTTGGCCAATAATTTCTCCACTTTCTTCATAAATGTCATATGACTTACTTAGTTCGGTACTTGACCAGTTTTCAACAAGGAAATCTTCTAAGTGTTTTTCTAGAGCAAACACCGAAGCATCTTCCACGTTTTCATCTGTGGCAATTAATGTTGGTGCAGATTTTCCTTCAAGAATTGCTGTTAGCTCAGTTGCATATTTTGAAATGTTGCTAACTGTTCCAATAGAACCCATTGAATTTCTTAGATCTACACTGAATTGAGACTTATCTAGGATTTCTTTCCACCAAGTAACTCTTCTTCTATGGGGAAGAAGCTCACCTGGAGCATATTGATATTCACTACTAATTTCTCCTACGTAGTATTTACCTTCACCTCTAGGGCAAATAACTACATCTCCTACTTCCATACCTTTAGTTACTGTCCAAGTAAATCCACAGGAAAGACCTGCTGCGATTTTTGTTTTTTCAGGATGATTCTTTAAATAAATTGGGATTAAAGCTTTATTGAATTGTCGCCAATCTTCCGCTTTATTTAATTCAGTTGTTAGATCAATACCAAAATTGAAGTCAACTCCGATAAATCCAGCTTTGTAGCAATCCTCGGCATGAACACCTGATTTGCCAAGCATTATTCGAAAGAACCTGTTCACGATAACTCCCTAGATCCTCGAGTATGCCTTATTGCTCTGACTTAGTTAAATGTCCGAATTAGGGTGAAACTGGGTACGACTTGTGTCAGCTGTCTGGACTAGTTTATGACTAAAGGGTTTTTGTAAGGGGAGAATTTGTCGCTATCAACCGCTGAATTAAGCAAATATTGGGATACGGCAAATATTCTTCGAAAGAATCTTGATGCTGCTGAATACAAACATATTGTTCTGGGTCTTGTTTTCCTTAAGTATGTTTCTGATGCTTTTGAAGATAGACGTGAAGAATTAACTAAAGCATTTTCTGATCCTAAAAGTGACCGTTACAAACCAGATGCCAAAAGACTTAAAGCAGCTTTAGATGAACGTGACTATTACAAAGAAGTAAACGTATTCTGGGTCCCAGAAAACTCTAGATGGTCTGTTATTGAAGAAAACGCTAAACAACCTAATCTTGCAACAATTATTGATAACGCACTTTATGAAATAGAAAAGGAAAATAAAAAACTTGAAGGTATCGTTGAAAGACGTTATGCAGATGCTCGACTTCCCGTAGCGGACTTAGGTGCTGTGGTTGATTTAATAAGTTCAATAAGATTTGGAAACGACAGACGTGCAGCATCAGATGTGCTTGGTCAAGTTTACGAATACTTTTTAGGAAAGTTTGCCAGTGCAGAAGGAAAAAACGGTGGACAGTTTTATACAACCCCATCAATTGTTAAAACACTTGTAGAGGTCTTACAACCAACTTCAGGTCGCGTTTACGACCCATGTTGTGGTTCAGGTGGAATGTTTGTACAAAGTGAAAGATTCGTTGAAGCCCACGGTGGAAAACTTGGAAACATTGCAATCTATGGCCAAGAATCAAACGCAACAACGAGAAGACTTTGCGCAATGAATTTAGCAATTAGAGGAATTGATTTTGATTTAGGGAAAACAGAAGGAGATACTTTCCTTAACGACCAACATAAAGATAAGAAGTTTGATTACATTTTGATGAACCCACCATTTGGAAGAAAAGAAAGTTACCCTAGGGAGCAGTTACTGAATGATGTTAGATGGAAAAAATACGGAGTACCAAGAGAAAAACCATCAAACTTTGCGTGGATGAGTCACGCACTTCATCATCTATCTCCAAAGGGTCGCGCGGGGATAGTAATGGCAAGGGGAACTTTGACTTCAAAACATGGCGGGGACGACAACTTACGCACTGCTTTTTTAGATGACGACGTTGTTGAATGCATAATTGATTTACCAGCACAGTTATTCTTTAATACACAGATTCCAAGTTGTATTTGGTTTTTCAATCTAGATAAAAAGCGTTGGAAAAATGGCAGGCAAAATCAAATTCTCTTTATTGATGCTAGAAAACTTGGTGCTCCTATTTCTAGAAAGCAAATAGAATTTAATGAAGAAGAAATATCTAGAATTTCAGAATTCTTTAATAGATGGTGCAACGGAAAATACGAAGACGTTGACGGATTCTGTAAATCAGTAACTCGAGAAGAAATAGCCAAGAATGGAGATTCGCTCTCGCCTGGTCGGTACATTGGAACCGAAGAAGTCGAATCAGAAAACGATGAAGATTTCGATACAAGAATGGAGAATTTAACTTCACAGCTATCAGAACAACTTAAAGAATCCCATCGACTAGAAGAATTAATAGCTAAACAGTTTAAAGGTCTTGGTTATGAAATCTAAACTTAAATTTGGTGATTGTGCTGAACTTCGTTTGGAGAAAGTAGACCCAAAGACATCCAAAGACAGTTTCTACATAGGTCTTGAGCATATAGAACAGCAGTCCCTTTCATTGGCTGGTTATGGTTATGGTTCGGATGTAGATTCTCAAAAACAAAGATTTTACCAAGGCGACATTTTATTTGGAAAACTTCGCCCGTACTTTCGTAAAATCATAATTGCACCTTTTGACGGAATTTGCTCTACAGATATTTGGGTCGTTATGCCGAAAGATGGAGTTGATAGAAACTTTTTGTTCTATTGGATGGCATCAGAAGTTTTTATTTCTTCATCGACATACGCATCTGAGGGCGGAAGAATGCCACGAGCAAAATGGGAATGGGTAAGTAAATTTGAATTAGATAACTTGAATTCCGGTCAACAAATCGCAATAGGTAGAGTTTTGAGAATATTGGATGAGAAAATAACAATAAACAAATCATTATCTAAAACTCTTGAAGATATAGCTCAAACAATCTTTAAGTCCTGGTTTATTGATTTCGACCCTGTAAAAGCAAAAATGAATGGTGAAAAACCAATCGGAATGGATGATGAAACAGCTGCACTATTCCCAGATTCTTTTGAAGAATCAGAACTTGGATTAATCCCAAAGGGCTGGAGAGTTAGAAGTATTGGAGACTCAGTTATTAAGCAAAAAGTAGGCAAACTATTTGATTCCAAGACTAGTTTTTCCTCTGGTCTTGTTCCTGTTCTAGACCAAGGAAAATCTGGATTTGTAGGTTTTCATAATGAACAACCTGGGGTACAAGCATCACCAGATTCTCCACTTGTCGTATTTGCAAATCACACCTGCACTTTAAGGCTAATTAGCTATCCATTTTCAGTGATTCAAAACGTGTTTCCACTCTTGGGAAATGAAGTCGATGTTATATGGCTATATTTTGCTGTTTTAGGAAAACAACAATTTGATTCATATAAAGGTCATTGGCCTGATTTTGTGTTACATAAAATAGTTCAGCCCCCAGAAAAGTTAACCAAGCATTATCGAAAAACAGTTGAACAAATGTTCAAAGAGAAATGGATACTTGAAAAGCAATCTCTTGTGCTCATGCAACTTAGAGACTCACTCCTTCCGCGTCTTATTTCTAGTGAACTTCAAATTCCTGAAGAAATATTGGCTTCTTAATGTCAGTGTTGAACGAGGACGATTATGAGAATCAATGCATAAGTTGGTTAAAAGACATTGGTTGGTATTACAAGTTTGGCCCAGATATTGCTTTTGATGGGCAAAGTCCTGAGAGAGAATCCCATAAAGAAGTAGTTTTAGTTCAAAGATTAAAAGATTCTATTTTAAAGATTAATCCTGGTTTGCCTTTAGATGTTGTAAACAAAGTAGTCCAGAAAGTTGTATCTCCTGGCGAATTAGATGTTCTAAAAGCCAATAACTTAATTCATAAAATGCTGATAGAGGGAATACCTGAAAAGGTCAGGGATTCTAAAGGTGAAGAAACAACTAGACTCATTTGGTTGATTGATTTTGACAATATTGAAAATAACGACTGGTTAGTTGTAAACCAATTCAGTGTTCAAACAGATAGTGACGCAGGAACTAGAAGACCAGATATTGTTTTGTTCTTAAATGGTTTACCAATAAGTGTGCTTGAGCTCAAAAACCCTTCGGATTTAGAAACAGATATTTGGCAAGCGTTCAATCAATTACAAACCTATAAAGAACAAATCTCCAGGGTATTTTTCTATAACTCAACACTTGTAATTGCTGATGGGGCAGATGCCAGAGCTGGAAGTTTAACTGCGGATAAAGAGCGATTCCTAAAATGGCGTTCAACAGATGGTATTAATCACGACCCTTATGGAATGTTTGGTCAAACCCAAACATTACTCGAAGGAATATTTAACAAAAGACACGTTCTAGAAACCATTAAGAACTTCACTGTATTTGTTCCAGGACAAAAGATTGTAAAAATGATGCCCGCATACCACCATTTCTTTGCTGTCGAAAAAGCTTATTTACGAGCCATCAAAGCCAGTAAGGAAAACGGTGATGGTCGCGGAGGACTTATGTGGCACACGCAAGGTTCTGGGAAAAGTTATGAAATGGCCTGTCTAGCCGGAATGCTTGCCACAAGTAAAGAATTAAAGAATCCAACCATTGTGGTCGTTACAGATAGAAAGAATCTTGACCACCAACTATTTGACACATTTGTTTCTGCTAAATCTTTATTGAAGCAAGAACCTGAAATGGCAGATTCCCGAGAAGATTTAAGACAAAAGATAGGTACCAGACCTTCTGGGGGAGTTATCTTCACAACTATCCAAAAGTTCTCCCCAGATGAAAACGAAACTAAGTTTCCTGCTCTAACCAGTAGAAGAAACGTTTTTGTATTCACAGATGAAGCTCATCGTTCTCAATATGGTTTCTCTGCACGAATCGATAAAGATAAATTCAAAGTCGGCTACGCCCAACATTTAAGAGATGCTCTTCCAAATGCAACATTTATTGCATTCACTGGAACCCCAGTAGCTGAATCTGACCGAGACACAAGAGCAGTCTTTGGTGACGAAATTGACATTTATGACATGGCCCAAGCAAACGCTGACGGGGCCACTGTTCCGATTTATTACGAAAGCAGACTCATTCAACTAGAACTTCCAGATGATGCAAAGAAAGAACTAAACGATTTAGCAGAAGACCTGATTGAAGACGAAGAAGAAAACATTCAAGCAAGCCTTAAAAAGCGTTGGGCAGAGCTAGAACAAATAGTTGGAGCAGAACCAAGACTTGAAAAAATTGCTCAAGATATAGTTGAGCATTTCGAAAACAGATGTAAATCACCAGAACTAGCTGAAGGAAAAGCAATGGTTGTGGGAATGAATAGAAATATCTGCGCAGATCTTTATCAACAAATTATTAAAATTAGACCTCAGTGGCACGACTCAGATCACCGAAAAGGTGTAATCAAAGTTGTATTCCACTCATCAGCTTCGGATAACGAAAAACTTAGACCACATGCTTATACAGAGCCTCAAAAAAGAGAACTTGAAAACAGATTTAAAGATGCCAACGATGAATTAAAAATAGTAATAGTTAGAGATATGTGGCTTACCGGATATGACTCACCTCCTTGTCACACAATGTATGTCGACAAACCAATGAAAGGTCATAGCTTGATGCAAGCAATTGCTCGAGTAAACCGAGTGTTCAAAGACAAACCAGGTGGACTTGTTGTTGATTACATAGGAATTGGCACAGAATTAAAAGATGCTTTATCTACTTATACGAAAGGTAAAGGCACAACTAACCCCGTCGAATTCATTGAAGTAGCACTTGGAGTCTTTTTTGAGAAGTTAACGGTTACTAGAGATCTAATTCATGGCTGTGACATCACTGATTTCAAAACAAGACCAATGCAAGTTATCCAAGATGTTGCAAACTTTGTAATTGGAATAGAAGAAGGTAAAAAAAGATTTGCTGATGCATCATCAGCGCTATCCAAGGCTTATGCCTTAGTAAACAGTCATATTTCAGCAATTGAACATCGAGAAGAAGTTGCGTTGTATCAGGCAATTCGAGTGCTATTGACAAAAGGTGATCACACTACAAAGAAGCAAACAAATGCTGAAAGAGAATTACTAATCAAACAAGCACTTTCTAGAGGAATTGTTCCGGAAGGTATCGTCGATATTTTTACTGCGGCTGGTTTAGACAAACCAAATATTGGCTTACTTTCAGAAGAATTCATGCGCGAAATCAGAGCAATGAAACAAAAGAACTTGGCCGTGGAAGCACTAACTAGATTATTGAAGGGAGAAATTAAAGCACGATTCAAGCGAAATGTCGTCAAAAATAGTCAATTCTCTGATCTATTAGAAGGTGCTTTAAGTAAATATGCCAACCGAGGTATCGAGACAGCTCAACTAATCGAAGAGCTTCTTGAATTAGCAAAAAGAATCAACACCCAGGTTCAAACGGGAAATATTGATGGTTTAACAGATGAAGAGGTTGCTTTTTATGATGCATTAGAAATAAATGAAGCAGCCGTTAGACAAATGCAACATGAAGATCTAGTGCGTCTTGCTCAAGAACTTACGAAGAGAGTGAAAGAAAACATAAAAGTTGATTGGTCTGTTAGAGAGTCCACCCAAGCTGCACTTCGTGTTATGGTTCGTGATCTTTTGGATAAATATGGTTACCCACCAGATTTTTCAAAGCAGGCTATTGAAACAGTGGTTAAACAGGCGGAATCTTTGACCGAAGAATGGTTAGAGCAAAAACTCAATAATATTTCTTAAATGTATTTAAATTTGCTAGATCTAATCTGAAATTGATTTAGTGGTTTTCGTTAGAAAACATAGATTCCATAGGTGAAATTTTGAGAGTTTGAATTTCATTTAGTGTCGCAATTAAATAATCTGAAGTCTCGCTGTATTCATTCGTGATTGATTTGTGATACGAAACAAATCTTGCTCCCGTGCTGTCTTTACGGCTATAAAAGTAGCAAGTATCCTCAATTTCATTTGGCTGAGGACCCATTTTTACGAAAGGAAGAATTGATACTGAAGAGTTTTCTCCAACTAAATAAAGTTCATTCATCATTAAGTTATCTTGTACTGAAATTCTTTGGTTAACAAAAGGGGTGGTTGGGCCCATTAGGATTTCACATTCAAGTTCAATTCCGTCTCTTAGGTTGAATTGTGCAATAGGTCTTACTAATCGCAATCCTTGCCAGGCATTTCCAATAATTGTTCTTAAATCATTTGTGATAGCTAGAAGTTCATCATGCTTGCTTTGCTCTTGAATTCTTGTCATAGTGCCTGAATGTCCATCGTTCTTATTTCGGAATTCATTAACTTGGGTAAGTAGATTTACTACTTGAGGATGCAAAAGTTTTTCATATACTCGACGAGAACCACCACCAAGTAATTGAATTGCCCTATTTTGCTCATCCAAATCATCACTATCCAACCATTTTTTAAATCTCTTGGTCAAATATTCCAGTGTAATTCTCCAAGTTCCAATAGTTGCTCTGTCTAAAGAACAATGACCGGCTTCAATTGCGCTGTTTAGCTTTGGGACTTCAGATTTCCAAAGTTCTTCAGATTTCCTTAATGAAGATAACAAATATGTGGACATAAAAGTTGCTGTTGCTTCCCAGAAGTGAATTAACTGATCAGAAGCTTTAGAAGGGTCTAGAGAAAAAGACTCGTACGTACGAAGTGATGCAGCAAGAGGGAATGGGAGATCATTTACCCATTTTGAAAGTGATACTTCACCATTTATAGATTTTGATAATTCAGCGATTGCATCAATTGCATTTACGTCAACCCATAATTCATCTCTTAAACTTTTTAGAATATTAATGTTTTGTTCCACTTGCGTTACTGAAGTCGAAATCTGCTTAATTCTATTTGAGTCTAAGAGAGGCACCTGTAGAAATGCACAGAACTGTAATATTTCCGTTGGATTTAACATGCCAACCATAAAGCGGCTTTCGTCTTTAAGTTGCTCCCATGTTTCCCGCATTGCGAGTGAACCGAATCCGCTATTGAGCCAAGCGACTAGATATGGAATTCTTTCTTTTTGGATTAACTCCAAAAAAATATACTTATGTATATTTTCTGGAAGTTCGCCCACGTGCACATGAACACATTTTTCAGAATTATCTCTCGGAATAGCCAAATATTCTGCTTTACTTGTATCAAAAAGATCAATATTACTTTTACTAAAGGTTGCAACTTCTTTGGCAAGTCTGATTAGCGCTATTTTCTCTGATTCTTGATGCTCCAATAATAGTTTTTTCTTGTCCTTAGAATTAAATCTTGGTTCAACTTCAAAAGATAGATATTTACCTAAATTATTTACTTTAATTGCTGTTAGATCTAATTCTTTTTCGCTCGATATTAAATTGTTATCTGATAGTTCTGACGTGAGAGAATTAAGAGTAAATTTGGCAATTCTATCAGTGCCAGTTTTATTCCAAACATTATTATTTACATTTGGATACGAGATCTCGGTTCGGTGGAGCCAAAGTTCGTTAGTTGAAATTGTTCTAACGGATTTGAGAGGTTTTGGTTTTGAAATAGCAAGACCTATTTGATTCAGGGCATCCTTTGTTAGCATTCGCTTTCGGCCATTTGAACCGTATGCATCCTCGAAATTTGACTTCACGTCAATAAGTTGAATCTTATTCAACCAATTTGAAGATTTTAAATTTGTCATTATCAATAAATAGGTAGGAATATTCGTTCCACCTCTTCCAACTCCACCAGGCAAAGAGATAACAGCTTGTACCAAATCTTTACTGGCAAAACTTTCTAGAATTGGCTTATTTTCGCGTTCAGCTAGCAGATTTCGGTTTGTAGTTACTGCAATAAGCACTCCCCCTCCTTCTTCAGGAGTTTTAAGTTTGCTTAATCCAGCTTGGATAAAGAGCAAATTAGCATCGCGAATTGAAGGTAATCCAAATGCAAAACGAGAATCATTTTTTGAGACTCGTGAACTATCCCAAGGCATGGCAAGAGGTGCGTCTAAAAGGACTACATCAAATTTTTCATCTACAAAACTATCTTTAATTAACAAGTCAGAATGTCGTAAATCTATATCTTTATTAACTAAACGATAAAGTTGTTTTGTATATATAGCCAAGCCTTCGTTTATTTCTTGACCCGCAAGTCGAAGATTAGTTTCTGGAAAAAGTCCATTCAATTCCGATAATAAGAAACCAAATCCACAGGCTGGATCTAGAAAAGAAAGATCTGATTTTTTATCTAGCCCCAGATCTTTCAGAAGTTTATAAATAACTTGCCGCAAGCCTGCTGAAGACTGATTTTCATTCATATTTAATCTACTTGTAAGTAAGTTAATTCCATAATTTACTAGTTCATGTGTATTATTTTCTAGCCATATTTGTTCAGCCATTAAAAAGTTATGTAGATTTTCATGATTAGGAAACTTAGTATTTTCTAAAACAAAAGTTGGGAATGAATCACTTGTCTTGCTGTCGCGCCTATCTAAAATATGGGTGGCATTAAAAATAAGTAATGGTGAAATTTTTTCACGAAGATTATGGAGCTGCCCTTGAGATCTTAATTCCTCTTCACACCAACGGATGGCCCTTGAGGCGCGATATTCGCCGGTCTCCAATAAGGGGTTTTCCATGTCTAAATCATAGCTACCCATCTTTAAACGAGTTGAACATCTTGGTTGAGTAAATTTTCTACATTTATAACCCTTGAAATTTTTAGTTCTTGCCACATGTCCAAAAGATTTTGCCTGTCATCAATAGCTTCTACAATTTCAAACTTATTCTTCAAAACGTGGAACATATTCCTTTTTACATCAACATCTGATTTACAATTTCCAGTTGCTCTCATGATTAAATCATCACAAGGTACATCCCACATAGCAATCCAAAATTCAGTTAAACGTCTAAACTTTGCTTCTCGACCACTCACAATTACTGTAGCGAAGCCTTTAGCGGAAAAATGTTTAATCCTATCAATGACCTGAAAGTTTGGCGGACAGTCCATAGAGGCTCGATGAAAAGCATCGAAGTCTTTATGCCCTTCTTCAACAAAATGTCTTATTGAGGAAACATTTACTAATGTGCCATCAAGGTCTACCAGAATAGCTTTTTGTCTTTTCATTTATCCCTCTTTTGTTTCCTACCTTGAGTTTGCCATGCAACTCTGACATAAACAATTAAACAGATTTCAAATCCGGACAACTCACCCCTTTTTCATCCTTCTGGTATTTGCCCTCAACTAGGACTAGAGTCAGCCTTCCCCCTAAGTAGAACTACTGAGTAAACAAACCTTCCTCCTCTTTGTCAGTGCTTCTCTTTATTGTTTATATACATCGAGAAAAGAGAGAAGAATTCAATGAAGTCACCCCTTTTAAAAGCTTTAAGCATCATTTTTTCAGCACTAGCTTTAGTAGGTTGTCAAAGCCAATCAGTTAATTCTCAAGATCAACTGAATAATTCTGAGACCATGCAGCAAGAAGAACAAGTAGCAGTAGAGCTAACAGGAAATGAAGCAATCTTAAAGAAAGCTTGTGAAGATTTGGCCTACTCCATTCCAAGAACTGATCCATCAAAACCAGAGGAAATGATTAGTGTCGATGAGGTTTGGACGATGGATGACAACTGGAGAAAAGCAATTGATTTAGAAATGGATTTATTTATTCCTTTCACCTACATGAAGACTTACATAAAAATAGGATCCACAGGTGTTGTTCCAGATGAAGAGTGGGATGAAACATTACGTGAGCAAAATGTAGTACCACAATCTGAAGCCATAGTTTTTTATGAAGCAATTGATACTTTAGGCACTGCCATAAATAAAGAAGAAAACAAAGTGTGTGCAAAATATGATCTTTTCTTTGTTGCCCCAAATGAAAAACAAGAGTAGAAAGGATAATCAATCATGAACGACTACGAAGACTTAATGGAATTAACCGATAAACAACTTTGGGATCAACTACCTAGAGTGGAAGGTGAATTAAAGTCAGATTTCTTCTACGAATTAAGTAGAAGATCTTTTGAGAAATCTGACTATAAATCAGCTCTTGCTCTAGCTGAGCAAGCAAGAGATATCTTGCTTGCTTTAAAAGATCTGACTAGTGATGCAGAGATTCTTAAAATCTATCGAGCAATAGGAATGAATGCTAACGCCTTAGGAAACCCTGACTTAGTTATTTCCACTTTAGAAAAAGCTTTAGAAATTGCTAAGAGAAGTAACTTAGATAGACCAGAAGATTATTCGTTTTTAGTTGATGCTTATGACCAAAAAGAAGAATTTCAAAAGGCAATAGAACTTTTAGAATGGCAATTTGAGAAATACAATGAAATTGATGACGATACAGAGTGCGCTGGCTGTTTAGCCCAAATTTCATTTATTTATAGAAAATTGGATAAACAAGATATTGCTTTACCTAAACTCAATCTTGCCGTTGACTTTGCTAAAAAAACCGAAAATACCAATTACATATTGTTGATTCAATCCTATGTAGCTGAAGTTTTGTATGAATTAGAAAACTATCAGGAGTGTGAAGATCTACTAGATAAGCTCATTAACTCGTATGAACTACTAAATATCAAGAAAAACCTGCTTGATATGAAGCTTCTCAAACTACAAGTCCAATGGATGACCGATGCAAACGAGAGAGAAGTGCTCGAAACAATTAAAGAATTATCCTTGCAGATAATTGGGGATGAACAAGATGCAGTTGATCAAAGAATTCGTTTTGAGCAAACCATTATCAATTGCATGGAACATCTGGGAGGGTGGTCCTACACCAGAGAATTAGATAATAGAAAGAAACGTTTGGCAGATTTAGAGCAATTGGTTAACGTAACTGAATAACAAACCAGATAGTCTTTAACCCATGAAATCAAAATATGCACCAGCCCTAGCTGGAATCCTCTTAGTTCTAGTGGCCTTGTTTTATGCTTTTTCTTCTCAATCAAATGAGCAAATAGTTGTGACCCATGGGGTGATCACACCTACTGCCACCGTAGGTGAAGGTTTAGCAACGGTGAGAACATTCATCATTGAAATAACAGCTGATGGAAAATCTGGGGATAACTACTATTTAGTGGGAACTTTAACCACAGTTGGAAAAGTATTAAAAGGCGAAGATGAGATTAGAAGTGCCAA
>Ga0315903_10006404_pt1 | contig 15031 bp, 12 predicted proteins | sample LakEriMetagenome_7_FD_203524 | JGI IMG/M metagenome (GOLD analysis project Ga0315903, IMG submission 203524) | Freshwater fungal communities from buoy surface, Lake Erie, Ohio, United States - Buoy 2 MA119 | ecosystem: Environmental > Aquatic > Freshwater > Lake | place: USA: Lake Erie, Ohio...
CTAAGAAGGCAGCTCCAAAGAAGCGTCGCAAGAAGGCAGCAGCTCCAGCAGCTGCTCCAAAGAAGCGCCGTCGCAAGAAGGCAGCAGCTAAGTAATTTATTACTTAATAAAAAACCCGCCACTTTATGTGGCGGGTTTTTTATTGCACTTTTTTAAATCTTAACTACTTATCCTTTAATTCTCTTCGCAGTGAATCAGAAACTCGTTCAAATATTTCTGCTAGCGCTGTCTGGTCGCCTTTAGATAAATGATCGACAAAGCGAACGCGCACACTTTCCACGTGATCAGGTGCTGCCGCAACTATCGCCTTCCAGCCTTTTGCAGTCATCACCGCAAAGTAGCCACGTTTATCAATTGGGCAAGCCTCGCGTTTTACCCATCCGGCCTTCTCCATCACCTTCATGCGATGTGAAAGGCGCGAGCGGGAAAGCATCGCAACGTCGGCAAGTTCTGACATCCGCATCCGGCGATCTGGGGCATCACTTAACTGGGCCAAAATTTCATAATCAGCCATAGACAATTCGTGGTGAGCAAGGTCTGTATCTAGCGCTTCCAACAAGCGGCGGCTAGCGACGATGTATCTGCGCCAAGCCTTCATTTCGGCTGGGTTGAGCCAGCGAGGTGAGGTAGCGTTTTCCCGTGCCATTAGGCAATCATACGTGAATAAGCGGTGATGTTGAACTTTCAACTACTTTCTAGAAGGCAAAGGAACGCATGAGCTCTGCAACAAGCCCCCTCGTAAGCGGAATTGACTCCTCCCATATCGACACCAATTTTCGCCCGCAGGATGATCTCTATCGCTACTTCAATGGCACTTGGCTTAAGAACCACGAGATCCCGCAAGACCGTTCCTCAGATGGCGTCACCTACAAACTCTTTATCGAAGCCGAATCCCAGGTCCGCGAAATTATCGAGACCACAACTGGAGATGGGAACGCGAAGAAGATCCGCGATTTGTACGACTGCTTTTTAGATACCGAAGCAATTGAAAAGGCGGGCATCACTCCCCTGCTAGATGATTTAGCGGCGATAGATCGAATTTCAAATCGCGATGAATTTATTAAGACTCTGGCCAATCTTGAAATGCGCGGACTTGGCGGAGCATTTGGACTCGGAATTTATGGCGATGCCATGAACTCTGAAATGAATATTGTTTATCTGGGCCAAGGTGGCCTTTCCTTGCCGGATGAGGCTTACTACCGCGAAGAACAATATGAAGAAATTCGTAAAGCTTTTAAGGTGCACGTCGCCAAGATGTTTGCACTGGCCAAGATAGAAAATGGCGCAGCACTTGCCGAACAGATTTATGAGTTAGAGCGAGAGATTGCATCTCACCATTTCGATCAAGTAAAGGATCGCGATGTAGAGCTGACCTATAACAAGATGACCTTTAATGAACTCAGCACACTGGCCCCGAATTTTGATTGGGCGAAGTGGCTTGAATATAGCCAGATTCCGAAGAGCGCCTTCGATGAATTAGTCGTGCAGCAGCCCCCATTCTTTGCTGGTCTTTCTGCGATTTTGGAAAACTTTGATCCCGCCCCCTGGAAGGCCTGGATGAAATGGCAGCTGATTTCAGGCGCTGCGGCTTACTTAACCGATGACTTTGTAAACCAGAACTTTGACTTCTATGCCAAGACGCTATCTGGCACTCCAGAACTCCGGGTTCGCTGGAAGCGCGCAATAACATTTGTAGAAGGCGCACTCGGTGAAGCGATCGGCCAGATTTATGTGCAACGCCATTTCCCGCAAGCCGCCAAAGTTGCCATGCTCGAACTCGTAGATAACCTGATTGAGGCCTATCGCATCAGCATCAACGAACTCTCTTGGATGAGCCCGGAAACTAAAGCTAAGGCGCTAGATAAGTTAGCTAAATTCACCCCCAAGATTGGCTATCCCGATAAGTGGCGCGACTATTCCGCGCTATCAATTAGCCGCGATGGCCTCTTTGGAAATATCGGACGGATCACCAAGTTCGCGCGCGATATTGAATTAGCCAAAATTGGTAAGCCGGTTGATAAGACCGAATGGTTGATGACCCCCCAAACGGTAAATGCTTATTACCATCCAATTCAGAACGAGATCGTATTTCCCGCAGCGATCTTGCAGCCGCCATTCTTTGATCTATCGGCTGATATCGCGGCAAATTACGGCGGAATTGGCGCAGTGATTGGTCACGAAATCGGACATGGCTTTGATGATCAAGGTTCAAAATTCGATGGCGATGGAAATATGATCGATTGGTGGACGCAAGCCGATCGCACCGAGTTTGAAAAGCGTGCCAACGCACTTATTGCGCAATTTGATCAGCTATTTCCGGAAGAGACGCCCGATATACACGTTAATGGGGCGCTCACAGTCGGTGAGAACATCGGAGACCTTGGTGGGCTAGCAATTGGATTTAAGGCCTATAAATTGGCTTTAAAGGGCGCCGAGGCCCCTGTAATTGATGGGTTAACTGGAGAACAGCGTTTCTTCCTATCTTGGGCACAAGTTTGGCGCGGCAAGGTGCGCGCGGAAGAACTGCGTCGTCGCATTGCAACTGATCCTCATTCACCATATGAATTCCGTTGCAACGCCATCGTTCGCAATATCACCGACTTCTACACCGCCTTTGATCTAACTGAGGGCGATAAGTTGTGGCTGGCCGAGAGCGAGCGCGTCGAGATCTGGTAACAGATCGAGCAAAGGGATCGAGATCTGGTGACAGATCGAGCAAAGGGATTGAGATCTGGTAACTCAACGCTTATGGGTCTAACTTAGCGATATGAAAATTCGCGCTGCAGTACTCGTTGCCCCTGGTCGTTACGAAGTTCAAAGCTTTGACCGCCCAAAGCTGGAGGACGGAGCGCTATTGATGCGCGTTGAACTCTCTGGGATCTGCGGCACCGATAAGCACACCTACCAAGGTGAGACAAAGCAGTATGCCGGAACTGAATCCGAAACGGATACACCATTTCCAATAATTCAAGGTCACGAAAATGTTGGCATCATCGAAGAGCTCAGCCCTGCGGTTGAAGAATCCGGTGATTTCTATCAAGCGCCGGTAAAAGTTGGCGACCGAATCGTAATGTGCCCAGACATGATTTGTGGCAAATGTTTTTACTGCACCCACATACAGGGTTACACCTGGTGTTCAAAATCGCAGTGTTATGGAAATAGTTTTACAAGCGCGCAATGGCCACATTTATTGGGTGGCTGGGCAGAGTATATGTATTTCAAACCGGGTACTTTCTTCTATAAAGTTCCCGAAAATATCTCTCCTAAAGTTGCTGTTCTTGCGGAGTTAATGGCGTGTGCGGCATCCCTTGATAAATTAAAGGACTTTAGTTCCTATTCAATCGAAGGCTTTACTACCGGAGACACCGTCGTTGTATTCGGCGTGGGTCCACTTGGCTTACTGCACTTAGCCAAACTCGGAATTATGGGCGCTGGCAAAATTATCTGCATAGATAAATCTGATTACCGCTTAGAACTAGCGAAAAAATTTGGTGCGGACTTGACAATAAATGTTGATAAGACAACTCAGAGTGAGCGCCTGAAGATGATTCACTCACTCACTGGAGGAATCGGCGCAGATGTAGTTCTTCATATGACCAATCGCCCCGAACCGGTTATCGAAGGAATTGAAATGTTGCGCCGTGGAGGCACACTGCTTGAAATGGGTAACTTTGCAGATACCGGAGAGGTCTCCATAAGCATGCATCGCCATGTACTAAGTAAAAATCTGCGGCTGATAGGGCTTTCTAACCACCCAATAAATGCTTATGGCCCATCGCTAAAACTCTTCGATAAGTACGCCAAGCAATACCCTTTTGCTGATCTTGTTACGCACGAATTTGGATTAGAACAGGCCGATGAGGCGATGCAAATGTCTATGTCGCCGCAATCAGGCAAAGTTGTGATTAATCCCTGGCTTTGACTCTAAAGTTGTCAAAGTAGATCTGAGTTAAGTCCAAGCTCGTAAATCTGCGACAATAACGCTTGTGTCCAGCCAAAGTTCAAAAAGCTTCGCCTTCGAGATAAAGCAGAGCGCTGAAAGCGGGCTAGCGCGCGTTGGCACCATCTCAACCCCGCATGGCGATATTCAGACCCCTGCTTTTATTCCGGTGGGTACAAAGGCAACCGTTAAATCAGTATTGCCGGAGGCGATGAAAGAACTGGGTTCACAAGCTCTGCTAGCCAACGCCTATCACCTTTACTTGCAGCCAGGTCCAGATCTTTTGGATGAGGCTGGCGGGCTCGCCAAGTTTATGAATTGGAATGGACCAACTTTTACGGATAGCGGTGGCTTCCAAGTTCTCTCACTTGGGGTTGGCTTTAAAAAAGTTTTGGCGATGGATGCAAAAACTTTTAGATCCGATCAGGTAATCGCCGGCAATAAAGAGCGCTTGGCACATGTTGATGATGATGGTGTGACTTTCAAATCTCATCTTGATGGTTCTATGCATCGCTTCACCGCTGAAATTTCTATGCAGATCCAACATAAAATCGGCGCTGACATAATTTTCGCATTTGATGAGTGCACAACTTTGCACAACACCCGTCCCTATCAAGAGTTGGCAATGGAGCGCACCTACGACTGGGCAATTCGTTGTTTAGATGAACATAAGCGTTTAACTGAGCAGCGCAGCGATAAGCCATACCAGGCGCTGTTTGGGGTTATTCAGGGTGCGCAATATGAAGATCTACGTAAGAAAGCGGCTGCAGATTTAGGAACGATGTCTTCTTCAGGAATTGAATTTGATGGCTTTGGCATCGGCGGCGCACTCGATAAAGATTCACTTGGCACGATCGTTGGATGGGTTAACAGCACCCTGCCGCAAGACAAGCCAAAACACCTGCTTGGCATTGGCGCTCCTGAAGATTTATTCGTTGGCGTTGAAAACGGAGTCGATACCTTTGATTGCGTACTTGCATCAAGAATTGCGCGAAGCGGCGCGGTCTACACATCCACCGGGCGAATCAACATCGCAAACGCTCCATATATTCGCGACTTCGGCCCGATTGATGAGAACTGCGATTGCTACACCTGCAAGAACTTCACACGGGCATACCTCTGCCACTTATTCCGCGGTAAAGAGATGCTGGCCGCCACTCTGGCAACGATTCACAACGAGCGTTATATCGTCGGTTTAGTAGATCGAATGCGCCAAGCTTTATTAGATGGAGACTTTAAAGAGATGAAGGAAGAATTCTTGGGGCGCTACACACATCGCTCTGGGCAATCGCGGGATTAGCCCCTACTTATTGCCGCCAACTTTAGGTAAATGCCAATCAAATTTTATAGATAGCTCTCGAACCAGAATTACAACTGCACTACCGAGAACTACAGAGAATATTTGATTTACTCCGAAATAATCACAACTTACATAAACTAGCGATCCGGCAAGGCAAGATGTTCCAATTGTTTCGCGATGTAACAACACAGGTTCTACTTGGCAAAGTACATCGCGCAATAAACCGCCAGTTACCGCGCCAATTAGTCCAAGAATTACTGCGGATGCAAATGGTGCGCCTTGAGTAAGTGCAAACTGCGCACCCGATACCGAACAGACCGCTAAGCCAATTGTGTCCAGAGTCAGAACAAAGCGACCAACTGGCGTCGTACGCTTCATGCTCAGGGTAATTACCACCGCCAAAACAACTCCGAGAAATAACCATCCGTGCAAAACCCAGGGCGGGCGTTCTCCCAATAAGAGATTACGGAACGTGCCCCCAGCAAGGGATGCAATGGCAGCGATAAATGCGATACCGCCGTAATCCAATCCCTTATTCGCAGCGATCCTTGCACCAACCAAAGCAAAAGCGAAAGTGCCAACCAGGTCGAGCAGGGTGACCAAGAGCTCTAAATTCATGGCTTGAGTATAAGCCCGTGGAAATTATTAGAGCAGGTAAAGCGCCTTGGCCTTTTCTACGGCATCATCTCGTCCGGTGGCACCAATTTTGCGATAGGTATTTTTCAGATGAGTCTTCATAGTGTTTTGCGAAATGTGAAGAGTCTTAGCAATGGCGCTGATTGGATTGCCGGTAGCCAAATGGCGCAATATTTCTAATTCACGTTTAGTTAGTGCTGCTGAAAGTCCCACCAAGGTTTCACTACGAGACTTCAGCCTAGAGGTTATTTTCGACGCCAGATCTTCCAGAAATACCGTGGGTTTTTCACCAGCAATTTTGATGATTAAATTTAGAATTGACGCCTCCTGGCGAAGAAATGTCTCTCTTGCACCAACGCGAGCACCAATTTCCAGCGCTCTGCCCATTAATTGCAAGGCAACTTTCTCGCGATCGATATTCGCGTGAGTTTGAAACATTAATTTATATATTTGCTCTGTCGGAGTTCGCTCGGGTAATTCCTCCACCACGACAGTGCCGGTTTTCATACCCGATTCAAATTCGTGAATTGCCCGCACCCTTTGGACCAATAAGAATTCTGGCAGTCTTCCAAGTAAAATTCCGACCCTGTCCCAATCCTTTATTGTAAATCTGATAAAGAGTTCGGTTAAATCACAATAAATATCTAATCCGTTTTTAAAGCCAAGAGAGACTGCCCGCTCTCTTTCGCTGCGCACAATATCCAGCGCTGAAGTTGAATTTCCTGCCATGGCCATATCTCGTGCTATAAAACTCTCTGCAATATAAACCCAGGTGTACTGCTTCCAGGACTCCGCCAAGTTTTTTATCTCCGCAAAAACTTTCTGCGACTCTTCGACCTGCGAGAATTCCAATAAGCAGCGTGCCTTCACATACATAACGTCTAGAGGGCCAAATAATCCAATGTAGCCCTCTCGCTCAGCATGAGAAATGGCGTTATTTGCAAGTACATATGCATCTTTGTACTCACCCATATAAAGAAGGGCACAAGCATCTATTGCGCTTGTGAAGTACAAAGCCATCGCACTGGAATCAGATTTGACAAGTTCGGCGGCCTGCCTTCTGATTTCAATTAAGTTATAAGAGTTGTCGTAAATGATTTCTTTCGCTGCCCAAAAACGTAAAATCGAAATTTTATCAATTGCTGCTAAATCCAACTCTTCGGAAGTGGCACCCAATGCCGTTGCAAAGTGTTGCCCTAGGTTCTCAGTCAGTCCGGTAGCAAAATCAATGTAAACGTTAACTGCAGAAGTAAACTTCTTTATGAAATTTTCAATCTCAGTGCCACGAGATGTGAAAAGCATTTCTGAAATCAGGCTCTGCGCTGCCAAATACTGAAAATCTGCAGTCAACCCAATCAGCTCGACGGTTTGCCTCTTTAAATTGCCAATCGTTGTTGCATCCCCAACTAGGTCTGCCATCCGCAAAAGATCTTTTCCACGGCCAATAGCTATTAATTGGCGCATGCTCTGCCTAAAAAGGTTTCTATAATCTTCTGGATTTCCAGCAAACTCTGCGTGTTGTAGCGCTTTTAAATACGATCCACGATCGGCAAAATGATCGCATAGGCGTTGGTGGATCTGCCGCAAATCTTTCTCGGGAATTGTGGGGCTTAGAATCAAAGCAGTTCTAACAATCGCGTTAAACGAGTACTTATTAATTGGCTCGCTACTGTATTTTAAGAATAGACCGTCCACTGCAAAGCGATTTAATTTACTCAATGAAAAAGCTTTTTGTAAAATAATTTCTGCTTCTTCGATTGAAAATTCTTCTACTACAGCCAGCGCCTCTAGAAATTTACGCTCGGTGGGCTTGAGCGTGGAAAGCAGATTTTCTACCAAATTGTTGGTTCCGTCAGAACTTTCTTTTTCTCTTAAATCAATTGATGAAGCTTCCCACCCTCGCGAGATATTGCTTAAGGTCATTTGTATTCCCGCTGGCCAACCATTTAACTTCTTCAATATTTTTTGATACTCAGGCTGTTCAATATTAACGCCCACAATAGATGCAGCTATTGAAACTTCATAATCGCTGAATTTCATCTTGCTCTGATCAATAACTTGTAGATTTTTCAGCGCCTTAAGTTGCACAAACACTTCTGAAGGTATTACTCGGCGCAATATTATTGCGTGCACATTTTCTGGTAGAGCGCCGAAGAAGTGCTTCGCTAGCGGCGCTGCGTCACCAGCGCTTGCTCTTCCATCATCTAAAACTAGAACGAAATGACCGTCATTTGTTCCGATCTCTGAAAATGCTTCAGTGATTATTTCTTCTGTAGTGAAAACTCGATTAGTTGAGAACCGGTTTCCGAATTCAGGGATTACATTTCGAAAAGCTTGGACAAAGTTTGAGTTGAAAGATTTTGTATCATCTAAATCGTTGAAATTCACCCAGATGACTGGATGTTCAAGCGTTGTTATATATTCAGCAACTAGTGAAGTTTTCCCATATCCAGCAGGTGCAACAACCAAGGTAATTCCGGTTTTATCTATCTCAAGATCAGCCAAGATTTCTTTACGAGAAATGAAATTTGGTGGAATCACGGGTGGCAGCGTTCGCGAGAGATTAGCGGCAGGGATCACCCTTGATGCGGATATCCCTACTTTGCTCACGCCTAAGGGTGAGGCATTGACGCTGGTTATGGCTAGTAGAAATCACCCTATAGGGGTGAGAAAGGAAGGTGAATTTAGAGGCTGGCGAAAGCTTCTTCGAGCACTCCGAGAGCATCTTTAAGCAGCTCATCGCTTATTACGATCGGTGGCAAGAAGCGAATCACGTTGGCATATGTACCTGCGGTGAGAATTAGAACGCCTTTGCTCTGGCAATACTTGATTACCGCAGCCATAGCGGTCGGATTAGGGTTCTTAGTACCGGCTTCGACCAATTCAATCGCCTGCATTGCACCACGTCCGCGAACCTCTCCGATAATCGGATATTTAGCAGCGAGCGCGTTTAGTGATGTGCTTAGAATTTTTCCGATGTGCACGGCACGTTCTACTAACTTATCTTCTTCGATAGTTGCAATCGCACCGAGCGCTGCTGCGCAGGCGATTGGATTTCCGCCGTATGTTCCACCGAGGCCACCAACGTGGGATGAATCCATAATTTCTGCGCGAGCAGTAACCGCTGCAAGTGGCAAGCCACCAGCGATTCCCTTTGCGGTGACGATCATGTCTGGTTCAACGCCTTCATCTTCACAGGCAAACATTTGGCCGGTGCGCGCAAATCCAGTTTGCACTTCATCGGCGATAAATACGATGCCGTGCTTTGTTGCAAACTTTGATAAACCTGGAAGGAAGCCCTTAGGCGGAACTATAAATCCACCTTCTCCTTGAATTGGTTCAATCAAAATTGCCGCGACATTGTGTGCGCCAACTTCTTTCTCAATCTTTGAAGTGACCTGCTCTAAATAATCTTGCGCCATGGTCGCCAGGTTGCCTTCATAATGGAAGGAGTAAGGCATTGGCATGCGATAAATCTCGTTTGCAAAAGGCCCGAAGCCTTCTTTATATGGCACGTTCTTTGCAGTTAGCGCCATCGTTAGATTTGTACGGCCGTGATAAGCATGTTCAAAGACAATTACCGCGGGGCGCTTCGTTGAATGACGCGCTATCTTGATCGCGTTCTCAACCGCTTCTGCGCCTGAGTTCTGCAAGATTGATTTCTTTTTAAATGAACCCGGTGTGATTCGGTTTAGCGCTTCGCAAACTTCGACATATCCCATATACGGCGCGGTCGTGAAGTTGGTGTGAGTAAAAGACTGCACTGCTTTAATAACTCGCTCTACGACGCGAGGGGCAGCATTTCCAACATTTACTACGCCAATACCCGCACCTAAATCAATGATTCGATTGCCATCAACATCTTGCAAAATTGCACCTTCACCGCGTTCGATAAAGGCAGGAATGGCCATGCCAAGCCCCGCAGAAACCGCTTCTTTACGTCGCTCAATTAACTCAAGCGATTTTGGCCCTGGAATAGCAGTAGCTAAGTGACGTGATTGCGGGAGTGGGTCCTTTGAAGTCATGGTGAAATTATAGAGCCTTCTTTTTAACTTCTGCGCCCTTAAGAGTTAGGCTCAGCATGTGAAGATCAACTCGCAACTGCGCAGCAGCGCTCCACTACTTGATGCATATCTGGCTTATTTTGAAGGAGATTTCACACCGTTCACAATTCCAGGTCATAAGCAGAGAGCCTCAAAGATTGATCCCGGCCTTGGCGCGGTAGTTGATACTGATATTCCACTTTACGGCGGTCTGGATGAAATAAAGTTAACCAATCAGGTTTTAAAAGAATCAGAATCACTGGCTGCACAACTGTGGGGCGCAGACTTTGCTCGTTTTTCTACTGGTGGCTCAACGCATGCCAATCAAGCCCTCATACTGGCGCTCGGTAAACCTGGAGATAAAGTCGCCTTAAGTCGCACCGCACATCGTTCCGTTTTGAGTGCCCTTGTTCTAGCGGGCTTAGAACCAATCTGGTTAACGCCTGAGATCGATGCCAGCACTGGTGTTCCACTTGGAATTCCGATTTCAGAGCTAGAACGCGCTCTTGTCGAAAAACCAATTGCGCTATTACTCACCGAGCCCGGATATCTTGGAACGATCTCTGATTTAGCGCCGTTGATTAAGAAAGCCCACGAACATTTCATTCCTGTCATTGTCGATGCTGCCTGGGGCGGGCATTTCGGGTTTCATACCGACTTACCAAAACACGTAATGCAATTGGGCGCCGATGCGCTAATTACTAGTGTTCACAAAGCGCTTCCGGGTTACAGCGCATCAGCGCTATTGCTAGCCCGCACAAGCTTGCTTAGCGCCGATCGCCTCGAACAGAGCTTTGAAACAACTCACACAACTTCACCAGCAGGCGCACCGCTGGCATCCATCGATGCCGTGCGCGCCCTTCTGCAAACCCGTGGCCCGGAATTGTTGGGTGGATTACTCAGCAATATCAATCAATTTAAGAGTTCGGTACAAGGAAACTTTGACCTACCGATCTTTTTAAACGCCAACGATTTTCCGGCCGGTCGCTTCGATCCAGCAAAGATTGTTCTGCGAGCTAATCAACTTGGGGCATCTGGTGTTGAAATTGAGAATTCACTAATTGAGCAAGGTATCCGAGTTGAAATGGCCGATCGCGACACCTTGGTATTTCTCGCGACCTTGGCCGATACTGAAGATGATTTTCAGAAGCTAGGGAAGGTCTTAATCGCAATCCTAAAGTCGGTTGCCAGCACACCCCGTCCGAGCGCAACGGCACTGAGCTGGTCGGTTATCCCCCAGGTCGCAATCTCTATGCGCGATGCTTACTTTGCAGACACCGAATTAGTAAGCGCTACAAATGCGATCAGCAGAACTTCAGCAGATCTAATTGCGCCCTATCCCCCAGGCGTTGCTGTTGTCGCACCTGGTGAAGTGTTAACCGAACAGATTGTCAGCGGCTTGATTGCTTCACAGAAAGCCGGAGTTCGAATTGCTTATGCAACAGATCCGAGCCTAGAAAATTTCCGAGTAGTTAGCCTTCGCTAGCAAATTTCTTTAGCGCATCCCCAGAAAGCCTAAAGACCGTCCACTCATCCATCGGTACGGCACCCAGTGACTCATAGAAATCTATTGAAGGTTTATTCCAATCTAGGACCCACCATTGGAAACGTTCATAACCGCGTTCCACACAAAGGGCGGCCAAGGTTTGCATAAAACCTTTGCCGATACCGTGGCCACGATATTCCGGCTGAACAAAGAGATCTTCTAAATAAATTCCGGCCTTGCCCAGCCAAGTTGAATAATTCAAAAACCAGAGCGCGATCCCAACAATTTTTCCATCGACTTCTGCAACGTGGCAGAAAGCAACTGGGCTTTCATTAAAAAGTGAGGTGTCTATCTGATCAATGGTGGCAACCATTTCTTCTGGGGCTTTTTCATAAACAGCGAGCTCATAAATCAAGCGATGGATATCTTCAACATCAGCCGGTTGTGCCATACGAATCTGCATTGAATAAGTTTAGGGGAAAGAAAAACGGCCAGGTTTCCCTGGCCGTTTCCCCCTCGTGGATAGGTTGAAACTAAGCAAATTTTCCTGTCACCAAGAAAATTACTCGCCGCGCGACTGATACGGCATGATCTGCATATCGTTCGTAGTAGCGACCGAGCAGGGTTAAATCGATCGCAGTCTCGATTCCATGCTCCCAAGTGGGTGCAATCAATTCCGATATTAATTGACGGTGGAGTTGATCCATCTCGTCATCATCTTTTTCAACTTGAACCGCAAGTTCGGTGTCACGAGTTGAAATAACGACACCCGCTTTAATTGCAATTTTTTCTGCAGTTACTCCCATAGATTCGATTAAACCTAAGAGTTTTTCTGGCACTGCAGAGGCCGGATGTCGCAACCGAACAACCTTGGCAACATGGTGTGCCAAGTCGCCCATTCGCTCAAAGTCAGCAGACATTCGAAGGGCAGTTACTAAAGCGCGTAGATCAGATGCCACCGGTTGTTGTCTAGCGATGATGTCAATGATTCGCGCATCTAATTCGTGCTGTACGTTGTCAATTTTTTCATCGAAGGAGATTACTTCTTCGGCGAGTGATAGATCTTTAGTCAAGATGGCACGTGTGGCTTTAGCCATCGAGTCTGAAACCATCTCACTTAATTCAAAGAGGGTTCGTGAAACGCTATCGAGTTCGTCCTGGAATACGGATCTGATTAAAGGCATAGACGGATGATAGGTGGGACGGATTAACTAATCCAGACGATTCGGTGAACGGGAGGTTAACTGGGCCTATCTGGCTATAGAGTTTGGGTATGTGGCGCCGCATAAAGGCCGATGAGGCGAAAGCCCAACACCAACTACCCCATTTACTAACCAACGCCTTAAATCAGATGGATGGGGCCAGCCTGATTAGCGCCCCAGGTGATGTTGCCATCTACACCAATCCTGAGATAGAGCAGTTAGGAATTCTTCGCGATGGGCGAATACAAAGCGAAGAGCTGCGCGCTTCGATTCGCGTAGTGCGCCGAACAAATGCGAAACAGACCGGCACTATTGAAATCGCACGTGGGCCAATTGGTGAAGGAAAGCGCGAGATTACAGTGAATGTAATCCCCTTAACAGAAAATGAATTGGTTCTAGTTTTACTTCGCGATGAGAGTGAAGCCCAGCGCGTGCACGATGTGCGACGAGATTTCGTCGCAAATATTTCTCATGAGTTGAAAACGCCTATTGGTGCGCTCTCGCTTCTAAGTGAAGCGGTGCTGGGAGCAAAAGATGACTCAGAAGCGGTCTCAAGATTTGCAGGGCGCATGCAAGTTGAAGCAAAACGACTCACTGACTTAGTCCAGGAAATCATTCAGCTATCTAGAGTTCAAGATTCTGATCCACTGAAAGAAGCACAACTGATTTCCGCCTCCGACATAATTAAAGAAGCACTGGACCAATGCCGCACTACAGCAGATTCACGACAGATAACGTTAACTTTTCAGGACTTCGTAGATGGAATGATCCTTGGCGATCGTGATCAATTGACGATGGCGATTCACAACTTAATTGAAAATGCCATTAATTACTCTCCTGCTGACACAAAAGTCGCCGTGAGTACCTCAGTTGAAAATGAAATCATGACGATCTCTGTCGCAGATCAAGGAATTGGTATCCCCGAGGGTGAAGTTGAAAGAATTTTCGAGCGTTTCTATCGCGTTGACCCTGCGCGATCACGCGAAACTGGCGGCACCGGGTTAGGTCTATCAATTGTTAAACACATCATCAATAAACACGGTGGTGAAATTTCAGTATGGAGTTCTGAAAATGTTGGTAGCACCTTCTATATTCGCCTTCCTATCCAATCGCAAAATGAGGATGCCAAATGACAAAAATACTTATAGTTGAAGATGAGATCTCATTCTCAGATGCCCTGGCCTATCTCTTAAAGAAAGAGAGCTACGAAGTAGAAGTTGCAGTCAATGGCAAGCAAGCAATCGGCTTATTCAACTCATTCTCACCAGATTTGATTCTGCTCGACCTAATGATCCCTGAAGTATCGGGCACTGAAGTTTGCCGAGTTATTCGCTCCACCTCGCAAGTGCCGATAATTATGCTCACTGCCAAAGATTCTGAAATAGATAAGGTCGTAGGACTTGAGCTAGGCGCAGATGATTATGTAACCAAGCCTTACTCATCACGCGAGCTTCTGGCACGCATCAAAGCGGTTATGCGCCGCAATTCTGGTGAATCTCATATGGCAGAGGATGGCCAAGAATTAACCGTTGGTCCAATCCGAATGGACCTTGATAAGCATCAAGTGACTGTAAATTCAATCGCCGTGGCATTTCCACTGAAAGAGTTCGAGCTCTTGGAATACCTAATGCGTAATAGTGGGCGGGTATTAACTCGCAGCCAATTGATTGATCGCGTTTGGGGCAATGATTACTACGGCGATACCAAGACTTTAGATGTCCACATTAAAAGACTTCGCGCCAAAATTGAATCTGATCCGGCTAATCCAGCAATTATTCACACTATTCGCGGGCTCGGGTACAAGTTAGAGATTTAACTAATAACGCCAGTTGAAAGCGCTAGCAACATCAAAGTGCCCAGAGCAATTCGATAGTAAATAAATGGCGCGAAACTTCTGGTCATTACAAATTTCAATAACCAAGCAATGACTGCGTAGCCAATTACAAATGCAAACACGCTTGCAACCATCGTCTCAGGCAGAGTAAAGGCCTGATCCGTTGCATCGGAACCGATTGCTCCTTTTAATTCGTAAAATCCGCTGCCGAAAACTGCGGGTAGTGCTAATAGGAATGAGTAACGCAGCGCCGCCTCTCGGCTATAGCCAAGGAAGCGACCCATCGCGATAGTTGCGCCAGATCTTGATACACCCGGAACCAGTGCCAGCGCTTGGGCTAAGCCATAAAGAACTCCATGCATCGGAGTTAATTGATCTAAGCCTCTCTCGCTTTTGCCGTATTTATCTGCAATGCCAAGAATTACACCAAAGATAATCATCACTGACGCAATCAACCAGAGCGAGCGGAAATCATTTCTAATTACATCTTGACCCAGATAACCAAGAACTGCAATCGGAAGCGAACCAACAATAATCAACCAGCCCATGCGCGCATCGCTCTTCTCTGCACCATCTAATTGGCGACGAGT
>Ga0315903_10006405_pt1 | contig 15029 bp, 8 predicted proteins | sample LakEriMetagenome_7_FD_203524 | JGI IMG/M metagenome (GOLD analysis project Ga0315903, IMG submission 203524) | Freshwater fungal communities from buoy surface, Lake Erie, Ohio, United States - Buoy 2 MA119 | ecosystem: Environmental > Aquatic > Freshwater > Lake | place: USA: Lake Erie, Ohio...
TCTCTCCAATTTGATTGACTAAACTAATCGTTGTAAATTGATGTGCAGAATGCAATCTTATACCCGCCATGGTTTGCGCAGGGTTAGGATAAATTTTAACTTCTACTTTTTCTTGTTTCGGAATAGACAACGATATATTATTCGCCAAATTGATATTATCTATATACAAGGCATTGCCCCATCCAGTCACGTTTTCAAAACGGAAAGAAACTCTGTTTTGACCCACAATATTTAGTAAAGGTAACTTCACCGTTTTCCATTCGGATGGACTTGGAATAAACAGCGTAGTTTGGTTGGAAGATGTTGCTAAGTCGGCTCCTCTTTGTCCAAATATTTTAATCCAATTGCTGCCGCAGTCCAAACTGTAATAAACATTCAATGAGTCGGAGCGCATCGAGTCACGTCTAGCATAAGCCAGATCAAATTTCAATTCCGGATAAACGATACCTGTCAAATCAAACGGCACTGTTTCGATGGCATCCCTTCTTTTGTTCGGATTGGTGGTATAGCCTAAATTATTAATACTCATGCTAGAGTTGCTGTTGCCATATCCTCCGGCAATAGTTGATTGCTCCCAAGTGATGTCGTTGTTTGGATTGATTAAGGTCCAGTTGACGGGTGTAAATGCCCCTTCAAAATCTTGTGTGTAGGGCAACTGATTTTCTGCTTGTGCATCGTAAGCATAGAATGGGGTATTCAAATTATCATTACCCGAAAAATCATCCGACAACTGATTGTTTGGTCCACCGATGCTGATATCAAATGTGTGCGCACCTTCCAACACATTTTGTGTAGGCAAAGAAACGTTGGCAGTTTCTTGCGAAGCCAAATAGCCTGTCCAGTTGTATAACTGCACTGTGCCGCCATCTATTTGGTAATAAATCTTGGCCGATGTCAATGGGCTTACGCCCGCATTTTGAATAGTCACAAGTGGACTGAACGATAAAGAACAAATAGTGTCAATCGGCAACTGTAATTTTACAACAGCTGCGTCTAAAGAGTAAAAACATTTACTCGCGCTATTCTTAATCTCTGCACGGTTCGTGTTTAATGTATTTAGCATTCGAGCAGATTGTCCGAGTGAAAACATACTGGCACAATCATCATCAGCATAATCCATATAATTCATGAACATATCTCCATTGGGTGCTGCATTGGGGCAAGACACTTTAGGAAATGTCGGACAACCAAAGTTTTGGTCGTCTTGGTCGGGAGTATCGTCTATGAAATCGCCAACATCTCCGCAGCCCGCGCTAAATCCCCAAGTATGCAACAAGCCCAACCAATGGCCTACTTCATGGCTCACGGTTTTACCTTTAGTGATGCCCGGCAATAAACTTCCTGTGGTGCCGATAGTGTTGAACCTCGCTACGATACCATCTTCACTTGCCGGACCAAAACCCGGAAAAGTAGCATACGCCAACACACCTCCACCTCCAGTACTCACCAAACTTCCACCCATGCGCACCACCCATACATTCAAGTATTTCTTGTTGTCCCAAATCGTAGAGGGCTTCAAGGTGGCATCAATCGTGTTTTGATCATCCCAAGTGGCATTCGGAAATTGATGACGAGTGATGCCGTTAGTTGGATTACCGTCCGGATCAAACTTCGCCATACAGAAATTGATACCCACGTTGGCTACTAAACTTTGAAACGGAGCCGGCACACTTGCATTAAGTGGGTCTTGCCCATTAAAATGTTTGTTCATGGCGTCTATCTGCGACAAGCATTGTGCTTCTGTTATGTTCTCTCCTGTGCCTTCTGCATCTCCGTTGTGAATAATGTGAAACACTACAGGAATGTATATACCCGTGGCTTCGGTGGCGCGATTGTCGTTCTCCAAGGCTCCGCTCCTGTAGTCTTTACCAAACTGTTCGAAGCGTTGAATAAAAGCATCCAATTGTTGCGCCATTTGCGGACTTTCTTGAGCCTTTTGTTGCATCAGTTGTGATGCGGCACACCATTCTTGCTGACCATTTGCCAACTGTAGGGTAAATAAAGCCAACCCAAGGCTGAGAAGATTTTTCATATTGATTTCAAACATATCATTTTCAAACAAATGTTCGAAATCCTTAACATTTTTACCTGTGGAAAGGTTTGAGCAATTTATGCGTCATTGCTAGCTTCAGTTAATTCTACTCTCCTTCTTTTGGCACAAATACCTTGAAGTCGTGCTCGAAGGGATTGAGAGTCTCGACCAAGAGAGCAATGAACGAAGGCGAGTAGTACGGTACGAAGTTCGCCACGCGTTCTTGCAGGGTACCATTCGGGAAAATCACTCCATGGAGGTTACGGATTTGGTTCACGGCTGTTTCTTGCTTGCGTTTTTCGGCTTTGAGCAGCTTGGCTTCGAGGTTGGCGAGGGCAGCCAAAGCTTTTTGTTGCTCTGCTCCTACGCTGTTCTTCAAAGTGGGGTCTATAGCCTCGGCTTTGTCGGCCAAGGCAGCAAAGATGGCCGACACCGCGGCCTGCTCTACGGCTAGAGAAGTATCAACAGTGGTGTTCGCTTTGACGTAACGGATAATCAAGGCCTCTATCGGCTCAAAAAAATCGGCCACCGTGAGCTTCAACTTCTCCATCTTCTGCACAGCACTCTTCGGCAGCAGCAAAGCCCCGTTGCGCATCACGAGCACAGGCATTGGCACTCGGAAGTGGGTAAACAAATCTTTATACTCTAACCAATAACTCAACTCTCCGGCTCCGCCTACAAACGCCAGATTGGGCAACACCATCTCCTGCAGCAGCGGACGATAGACCACGTTTGGACTAAACCGCTCGGGGTGAGCCGCCAACTCTTCGCGCAGCGCATCGGCTGTCCATTGTTGGTCTAGTTTATTGACGCGATAGGTGGCGGTGGTTTCGTCAAAATATATACGCTCCCTTGAGCCGGGGGAGAGGTAAAAAATGTTGATATCGCGCGGTTGCACCTGCGCCTTGTAGTGTTGGTCTAGAAACTGCACCGCTGGTGCTAATACATTTGTTGCGCGTTGTTCAAAAATATCTTCCAACATGGTGGCCGCAAAGCGCTGCTTGAAAGCCGCGTTGTCTTGGTTCACCACCACTAATCCATACTCCGCAAACAAACCATTCAACAAGGCTTGAGTAAACGCACCCACGGTTGGTGATTGCGCTAAAGCGCTCTCTAACAAATCGAGCGCTGCTTTGTTAGCACTTATCTTCTTCAACTCTGCCAAAGGCGCTTGCAAAATAGCAGCATCCAACCGACCCACGGGGCCTTGCGCGTCTGCCGTCCAAGCGAGTGGCGTGCCGTTCACCACGGTGTTGCCCAGCTCCTCCATATCGTGGTCTTCACTGCCCATCCAAAACACGGGCACAAAGTTGGCCTCGGGATGTTTGGCTTTTAGCTGTTTACAGAGACTAATCGTGCCGGCAATTTTATATAGTGTAAATAAAGGCCCTAGAAACAAAGCCGGTTGATGAGCAGCAGTAATGGTAAAAGTGTTCTCCTCCCCCAGCGCTTCCATGTTGGCTTTCACTTGTGGTGTAGTTTCTAGTCGAGCATATTGTGCCGATAGTTCTTTAACGAGCATGGCCCTATCGGTGGCAAAAGTTGCTCGAGCAGCCATAGCCGCTTCAAAACTAGCTAAATTAGGTTCGTGGGTAAAAAAGTGGCGCACCGCTGGGTGGTTGGCCAGATAATCACTTACCAAAGACGGAAGCAGGCGGGTTTGAGACCAAGAAATGGAAGTGGCTAGTTGCATGAGCAAAAGGAAAGGTTAAGCGGAGACTACTTCTCCATACAAATCAAACTCTTCAGCGCTCGTGATGTGCACTTGTGCAAAATCGCCCAAGCGCAAATAGGCTTTTGTGGCGTCAATTAGCACTTCATTGTCTACCTCAGGCGAATCGAACTCAGTGCGCCCAATGAAGAAACCACCTTCTTTGCGGTCAATCAGCACTTTGTAAGTGTTGCCTACCTTTTGCTGATTAAGTTCGCGAGAAATTTCTTCTTGAATGCTCATCAACTCTGCGGCACGTTCTTGCTTCACCTCTTCTTCTACATCATCTTGAGCGATGTGCGCGCGCGTGCTGTCTTCATGCGAGTATGTAAAGACGCCCAACCGCTCGAAGCGCATTTCTTCGATAAATGATTTTAATGATTCGAAATCTTCTTCCGTTTCGCCCGGAAAGCCCACCAACATGGTAGTGCGAATGGCAATGTCTGGCACCTTTGCGCGAATAGCCTTAATCAATTCGATGGTGTCTTCGCGGGTGATGTTTCTGCGCATCTCAGTCAAGATACGATTGCTCGCATGTTGCAATGGCATATCTAAATAATGACACACTTTTGGGTTGTCGCGAATAGCATTGATAATCTCCATAGGAAACTGAGCCGGATAGGCATAATGCAAACGTATCCACTCAATGCCTTCTACCTTCGACAGCTCCGCCAACAACTCCGGCAAACGTCTTTTCTTGTAAATATCTAAGCCATAAAACGTCAATTCTTGTGCAATTAAAATCAACTCCTTCACGCCTTTTGCGGCTAGTGATTTGGCCTCGTTTACTAGGTCTTCGATGGTGCGAGAAACATGCTTACCGCGCATCAACGGAATGGCGCAAAATGAGCAGGTGCGGTTACAGCCCTCTGAAATTTTCAAGTATGCATAATGCGCAGGTGTAGTCAACAATCGCTCGCCCACCAACTCGTGCTTGTAATCTACTTTCAATGTTTTTAACAGCCTTGGTAACTCATTCGTGCCGAAAAATGCATCTACTTCCGGTATCTCCTCCTCCAGGTTTTCTTTATAGCGATGCGATAAACATCCACTCACGTACAGCTTCTCTATTTTGCCTTTATTCTTCGCTTCAGCGTATTCTAAAATAGTGTTGATGCTCTCCTCTTTTGCACGGTCAATAAACCCACAGGTGTTCACGATAACAATGTTGCGGCCTTTGCTCCATTTATCGTGCTTCACATCATAGCCACCCACTTGCAGCTGGTTCATCATCACTTCGCTGTCTACCAAGTTTTTGGAGCACCCGAGGGTAATGACTGATACTTTATCTTTCTTGAGTGTTTTTGTTTTCATGTGCCGGTTTAAACCTAAAATCTAGGTCGTCTTCTTAAATAATGTTTCAACAAACAAGCGCTTGTTAAACACCTGTAACTTGTCAATTTGTTCTCCTACGCCAATGTACTTTACCGGAATTTGGAACTGGTCGGAAATACCCAAAACCACACCTCCTTTGGCGGTGCCGTCAAGCTTGGTGATGGCCAGCGCGGTCACTTGTGTAGCCACTGTAAAATGCTTGGCTTGTTCTACAGCATTTTGTCCGGTAGAACCATCTAGCACCAACAACACCTCGTGAGGGGCATCGGGCATTAGCTTTTGCATCACGCGCTTAATTTTACTCAACTCATTCATCAAGTCAATGCGATTATGCAAACGACCTGCTGTGTCTATAATCACGACATCGGCTCCAATTTGCAATCCTTTTTCCAACGTTTGATAAGCCACAGAAGCCGGGTCGGCTCCCATTTGCGTTTTTACAATTTCCACCCCTGCACGCTGTGCCCACACGTCTAATTGGTCGATGGCCGCTGCACGAAAAGTGTCTGCTGCGCCAAGTAAAACCTTCTTGCCGGCTGTTTTAAACTGGTGCGAAAGCTTACCAATAGTAGTAGTCTTACCTGCACCATTTACACCAACTACCATTATCACGTAAGGCTTCTTCCCTTCCGGCACATTAAACCCGGTTTGGTCTTCGTTTTTGTTCTCCGCTAATATTTGCTCAATTTCTTCTTTAATCAATTGGTTAAGCTCAGCGCTAGAAACATACTTTTCAGAAGCTGCTCTCTTTTCTATTCGACCAATGATTTTGATAGTAGTTTGAAGCCCCACATCAGAAGAGACTAAGGCTTCTTCCAAATCATCCAAAACCGCGTCATCTACCTTTGTTTTTCCGGCAATGGCGCGCGTTATTTTAGACAAAAACCCTTCTTTGGTTTTCTCTAACCCCTTGTCGAGGTCGTCTTTTTTATCTTTGGTGAAAAAGTCAAATAGTCCCATAGCGTAAAACTAAAAAAGCATCTCTCTGCGCGAAAGATGCTTTATGAAATAATTTATATACAAAATTAAACCTCTTTACCGGCTAAATAATCTTGTACTTTATCCTTGTGAACGATTTTCTCCAAGAATGAGTAGTTGTTAGTTTTAGACTTTACTGCCTTAATTACTTTAACATAATCTTTAGAACCTACGGTGGCTCCACGGTCAGTTCTCGCGTTTTTTGAAATTTTTGCCATGGTTTCTCTTATTTAATTTCTTTGTGAGTAGTTACTTTTTTCAAGAATGGGTTATATTTTTTCAACTCTAGTCTTTCCGTAGTTACTTTGCGGTTTTTGTAGGTCATATAACGGCTCATTCCCGGAACACCTGATTCCTTTTGCTCGGTACATTCCAGAATTACCTGAATTCGGTTGCCTTTGGTTTTCTTTGCCATGACGGGTTTTCGTTTTTATCTTGATTAATTCAATTTGATGTCGCCTTTTTTAGCTAACTCTTTCAAATAGCTAAAAATTCCTTTCTTGTTTATAGTACGAATAGCTGAAGTTGACACTTTTAACTGTACTGTTTCATCTAATTCAGGGATATAAAACTTCTTTTTCTTCAAATTTGGAAGAAACTTACGTTTTGTCTTAACGTTTGAGTGAGACACAGTGTGCCCAGACATTGGTCGTTTTCCGGTAAGTTCACATACTTTACTCATAACTTGTTATTTTTTGGGAGCGCAATGATAATATGTTATTCTTAAAATACCAAACCCAATTTGAGGAACAATTAGGTTTTCTGTAAAACTATTTGGGAGCGAGCCTAAAACCCGCTCCCAAATAGCTATTTAACCAAGGTTACGCTACCTTTATAGATTTCCGGTACATAATTATCCAAGAAAACGATGTTTACGAGATAAACAAAAACAGCAGGGTTCAATGGTTTTCCTTTAAATGTACCATCCCATTGGAAGTTCGGATCAGTACTTTCATACACTTTTTCGCCTAAACGGTTAAATATGGTCACTTGGAATTGTTTCCATGAGCCTTTGTTGCCGTAAACTGAGAAATAGTCATTTGCTCCGTCACCATTTGGCGTAAATCCGTTTGGTATAAAGATTTCGTAGCGAGGAGTCACGATGATGCGCACACTATCAAAGGCTACACATCCCGAATCTGAAGTAACTGTAACACCATAATCAATTGTTTGCAATGGCGATGAAGTTGGCGACACACAGTCTGTACAATCTAACCCATTTGCCGGCAGCCAAAGCACAGAGGCAACATTTCCACCACTTGCGCTTACGTTCAATTGCACCGATTCGCCAAGGTCAATGTTACTCAGAGAAGGTGTGGCACTAATCACAAATGCATCGTCATTAAATATCTCGAATGTAGTGTCCACCACACAATTGTTTTGGTCGGTAATGGTCACTGAGTAAACTCCTGCTGCCAATCCAAAAATATCTTCAGAAGTGGCTCCATTGCTCCAAACGTAACTTATTGGAGAAAAGTTGGATACCGCAGACAAATTCACAAAGCCGTTTTGCAAGGGATAGCAAAGTACATTGCTTGGCGTTCCAGACAATTGAATGCCCGGCAGTTCTATAACTGTAGCCGTGCCGGATGCGGTACAGTTTCTGCTGTCTGTGGCCGTAACACTATACTGCGCAGGTGCTAATTTACTAATAACCGATGTAGTACCTATAGTTGGGTTCCATTGATAGGTATAACTTGGAGTACCACCACCTGCGTTTGCTGTTACAGTGCCATCATTAAAGCCCGGACATGTGACATCAGTTGCCACCGGATTAACCGTCAACACCGGTGGCTCAACAATTGGAATGTTATTGACAGCCGCTGTACAGTTATTCGCATCTGAAACAGTTAAGCTATAACTTCCTGCCGACAAGCCGGTGAACGGATTTGCAGAGCTGCCACCGTTCCACGTTGGATTGCTGTATGGTGGTGTAGCTCCCGAAATAGCCAACGTAATACTACCATCGGTTTGTCCAAAACAAGATATATCAACCACATTGGTATCTATAGCCAACTGTGTTGGTTGATTAACCAAAATCGAATCCCCTCCTGCAGCAGCACAGTTATTGGTATCCACTACTTGAACAGAATAATAACCAAAAGGTAAGTTAGAAACGTCTTCTGTAACATCACCATTTGGAGTATTCCAAGAAATGGTGTAAGGGGCCGCATTGCCAATGATAGTAATATCAATTTCTCCATCAGAACCACCGAAACAGGTCACTGGAGTAGCCACAAAAGTTAAATTAGTCGTTGCCGGAGGTGAAAACACATCAGCCGTTAAGGTAGCTGTGCAACCTACATTATCCACTGCAATTACGGTATACGAACCCGGTAACAAATTTACAGCTGAGTCCCCTGTTTGCAATGCAGGATCGTTCCATGCATACTGATAAGGCCCGGTTCCTCCAAAAGCATTGACCACCAAAAGTCCATCAGGAGTAGTGGAGCAAGTTGAGCTATCTGAAAGTAATAACTCGAGTTCTAATAATGGTGGCTGGCTGATGGTTACGGAAGATTCAACCGTGCAACCTTGAGGCACCTCGGTAACTGTTACATCGTATGTGCCGGCACATAAGCCTGAAATTAGAGCTGTGGTAGCACCATTACTCCAAGCATACGTATAATTTCCTGAACCCAGCAATCCACGTACTCGTGCTACACCATTACACAATCCAAAACAGGTAACATTGGCACTGCTGTCAATAAAGGACTGAACACCTGTGCCCGAACTCAAAGCAGCTCCATCTGTAGCCGAACAACTTGATGCATTGTCGGTGACGGTAACTGAATAGGTGCCGGGAGGTAAACTAGTGGCAGTTTGTGTTGTTTGATTATTATCATCACTCCACAAGAATGAATAATTTCCCGCTGGGTTTGGATTAACGGTTATTAAACCATTGTCTCCACATGTGGCTGGAAGTGGGGTAAATGTCAATGCCGGAGGATTTGTTAAAGAAAGCGTAACTACTGTATCAACGTTACAGAAGCTATATTGGCTAAAACCTGTCAACAAATACGTAGTTGTTGCCGATGGACTAGCTAAAACCGAAGGACCGGTAGCTGTATTCAACCCGGTTGGAGGTGACCATTGGTAACTCGATGCACCACTCGCGCTAAGTGCAATTGTATCTCCGGGACAAAATGCAAAAACTCCATTGAAAGTTAATACTGGTGTTTGATCTACTAATACCCATATTGAGTCATAAGGTGACCAACCACAACAATCTGTGCTAATTCTTAAACGAACCTTAAAAATACCTGCTGTGTTGAATGTCAAGCCAGTTAAATTTTGGAATGTTGGCCCCACGTAGGTATTTGGTGTGACAGCTCCTCCAAAATCCCAATCAAAAGATAAGGCTCCCGGAATAACTGCATTAAAATCGGCTTGGTCTCCTCGACAAAGAATAAATGTATCTACACCAAAATTTTGTGCTGTAGTAGCGATATCCGGTATATAACTACCCTCGTCTATGGCTATGCTAAAAAATCCTTTGTATGAATTTCCTGCATAGGTAATATCCTTTCTACCAAAAGCAGTATATTGAGTCACTACACTAGCGCCATTACCGGTTTGTGGACTAGCGTTAGCCCCAAAATCCCAAGCACCGACATTGGCTGAAGAGAAAGTAACCGGGCGATTTGTGCAACTCACATTAGTTACATTAATCACTGGTTGAGCACTCAAGTTGAAAGCAACATCTTGCACAGCAATTGTTGTTCCGTTGTCTAGGTAAAGTAAGGCCGCAGAGCCCGCAGAGCCATTCCCCCCAAATCCACCTGCTCCACCATTTCCACCGGCACCTCCATTTCCTCCTTTACCGATTTCACCCGTGCTGAAAGACGGACCTACACCACCCGCAGCTCCTAATCCACCGGCTCCACCTGCCGCACCTGTGCCACCTAATCCAACTGTGCCTAGAAATACATTGCAATTGTCAAAAACACCATTTGCTCCATTATTATATGCATATACACCTATAGTAGCTCCTCCACCCCATCCACCTTCGCCTCCTGTACCACCTTCACCTCCGCCTCCACCTCCGCCACCGGAGTTTCCAGTTCCATTAATACAAAAGAAACAGTTTTGGCCACCGCCACCACCACCACCAGAGCCTCCCGAGCCACCTTGTCCATCTCCACCTGCTGCGCCTTGTATCCCAGGAATATAAAACCCTCCGGCAAAAGTTCCAGCGGCTCCATTAGTACCTTGCACTCCATTAGCTCCGTTAATCCCAGCACCATTTGCACCAGGATTTCCTGGGTCAGCGTCTGCACCACCTGCTCCCCCGCTAGGTCCACCACCTCCAAATATACTCCCTGCACCACCTGCACCACCAGTAGCTGCTCGACCTCCTGCACCACCGCCACCGCCACCGCCACCAGCTCGCGGATTCGCAGGAACTGTACCTGCTGTTCCGGCTGCTCCATTCGCACCACCTGTTCCACCTGTTCCAGCGCCTACACCCGCTCCGGCTCCTCCATTACCTCCAACAACATTCGCATTGTCATTATCAACTTGTCCATTGGCTCCATTACTACCAACAGAAGTAGCGTTTGCACCTGCTTGTCCAATCGCTAACCCAGGGGCGCCATTGCCTCCCTTTCCACTGATTAAACGACAACGGACAAATGAATAATCACTGCAATTAGTGAGATGAAAAACATAATTACTCATTGCAATTTCTCCCAGTGCTGCATTCGGGCAGTCAGCAGTTTGGAAGGTTATGTCTTGGAAACGGAAATAATTTTGTGAGTTCATGTACACAGCTACTAAACGAGGAGCTGTTGGCACACCGTCTGGATTGGCAGAAGTTCTAAAAATAGTTGTGGCTCCGGGCGCACTTGTTTTCACCCAAGTCACAGGATCATACCCACCTTCGATCGTGGTATAGCTTGTTATGTTTGAAATTGGAGCAGTAAGATTATAAGTTCCCTGTGCCAATTTTATCACTGAGTTATTACATTGTGCTAAGGCAATAGCCCCTGCAAGATTGGTCGGGCTTGATGAAGTTGTTCCGGTACCGTTGCCATTCACAGTTGCATAAATGACCGCACAACTTTGTGGTGGTGGCGGAGCACTTGTATTAACCTGTGAACAAGCCGGATCGCTAGGACAACCATTTGAAGTAACTAAAACACAGTATTGAGTGGATGCTGTAGGCGAAGCTATGGGACTCGGGCAAGTGGTACAACTTAAACCGGCAGTTGGTGTCCAACTGTAACTTGGATTAGGTGCGGCAGTCGTAGAAATAATGTTTACTGAACCTCCTGTACATAAGGTGATGTTTGCAGGAAAAACACTTACTAAAGGCTTTGGAATTCTCGTGACTAAAACTGCATCAGTTTTTTCACAACCACTGGCATAAAAAGCAGTAATGGTATAGAGTGTAGTCGATGCCGGGTTTACGGTTATACTTTGTTGATTAATTGTATTTACACCATCCGACCAACTATATCCAATGGGATTACCACCCACAACTGTCGCACTCAATGTGGCTGTTTGTCCCGGACATAGTTGAACATCCGGTCCGGCATTCACCGGTGGATCCGGGCTTGGCACCACATTGATGGTGTACGAATAAATATTACTACCTATGATTGGACAAGCATTGTCTTTTACTTGAACTGTAAATGTATTTGTGCCAATATCATTTGCAGTGGTTGTCCAACAAAATGTTCCGGTTGGACGAGCTCCACCGGATGAGGTAAATGTAGCTCCGGGAATACCGGAATTTGCTGTCAAAGTCAATAAGTCAGCAGCATCAGCATCGGCAGTGGTGATAGTGAAACAAGTATCTGCACAAGCCGGTAAAGTTAATGTGTAATTATTGCTTCCGTTTACACCGCTGGCTGTAGGCAAATTATTGTTGCAGTTGATGATGGTAAACTGCATATCACGAACCACACAACCAATCAAAACACCATTGCGGTACTCATCCACTCGTATCGCCATTACTCCAATTTGTTGTTGATTTGGTGTAAACTGAACGTCTCCGTTCACCGGATCGACAGAAAATGGCCCACCAGCACTTACGGCAAATGGGTTATTAGCACTAAATGGATTTTTATACACTACACCAAGATTTCCGCTCAATGGAATGGCAGAACTAAATACCAATGAATCACCATCTATATCTATCACACCGTGATTATAATTCACTTGCTGATTGACACAGAAAAAAGGAACGGGATCATTGAGGAAAGCAGGGGAATTGTTGCAAGGAGAAATCGTGTTGTTTAAACCGCAGGTAGCAATAGTCATGTTTTCATTACCCGGACTTTGCAAATTCGTAATCGCATTATTTCTACAACAATTTGTCCAACTTAGCACCCAATCTGTACCACAACCCGGAGGTAAGTTTAAAATACCTTCATACACATATTTCTCTACACCGTATTGTCCGTTTCCACCACAAGCGGTATTTGCGGCTTGTGGTTGGCAAACTGGAGTAATATCAGAAACACTAATTTGTGTAACAGTAATCGAACTGGTCACTCCACATTGAGCAGAAGAATAATTGATCGTGTGCGATGAGCCGATGCTCACTCCATTACAGTCGCGATAAAGTTGAAGTTTAACTTTGTATTGCCCTGGGCCTAAGCATTCGTACTGTAAGTCGGCTCCCATCAAGTGGGTGGCGCTGGCTGTGTTGGCATAAAATGCCGTCATCAGTAACAGCAAACAAGAGGTTAAAAATTTACGCATAGCATTCTATTTATTAGTCAGGGTAAAACGTATATATTATGACTGTTAAATATATGCAAACCGTTGTATATCAGATAAATTAAAAATCCGTAAGTTTAAGTTTCTACCGCTTGCGTCTAGATGCACTAGTCAATCCCAATACACCAAGCAAACCTCTGGTTACCTCTCGTATAATCATTCTTCCTGTAGTACTTTTAGCTGCGTCTCCCACCATCTCTATTCCTTTACCAAACATACCGTGTTCTTCTTTCGCTACCGTTTTCCGTGTAGAGGATGTAGTAGTTTGCTCCGTTTCAACAGTTGCCTGCTTTAACTTCTCATTCAAAATTTCGTAAGCGCTTTTGCTGTCCAAGACTTCGTTGTACTTCTTGACCAAGAAAGAGGATGAAAAAATTTGTTGAATTTCTTGTGAAGACAAAATATCCATGCGAGAACATGGTGCTTGCAATAAAGTATGTACTAATGGCGTAGGATTTCCTTTCTCGTTGAGTACTGTGATTATGGCTTCGCCCATACCGAGGGATGTCAACAAATCTTCCGTTTTGTAAAAATCGCTTAGTGGATAGTTTTCTGCGGTAAGTTTGATTTGCTTTCTGTCGTTAGCGGTGAACGCACGAAGTGCATGCTGTACTTTCATCCCGAGTTGTGCTAAAACACTATTCGGAATATCGGCTGGATTCTGCGTACAGAAAAATATGCCCACTCCCTTGGAGCGAATAAGTTTAACAATAGTCTCAATTTGATTGAGCAAAGCTTTACTAGCTTCGTTAAACACCAAATGCGCTTCATCAATAAAAATCACCAATTTAGGCTGACCTGAGTCGCCTTCTTCCGGAAATTTAGCATATATCTCAGCTAATAGTGAAAGCATAAACGTAGAAAACAACTTCGGTCTGTCTTGAATATCCGTTAACCGCAAGATAGAAATAACTCCTTTCCCATTTTCATCGCAGCGGCACAAGTCATCTACATCAAAACTTCTTTCACCAAAAAATATCTCAGCTCCTTGTTGCTCAAGTTCTATGATTTTGCGAAGTATTGTAGAAGTAGAAGCCGTAGATACTTTACCAAAATTCTCTTCTACTTCATCTTTACCTTCGTTGGTGATGTAGTTCATCACCTTTTTGAAATCTTTCAAATCTAAAAGCGGCATCTGGTTGTCGTCACAATACTTAAAAATCAAAGACACAATTCCTTGTTGCGTGTCGTTTAGTTCTAAAATTTTAGAGAACAACACCGGGCCAAACTCCGAGACTGTAGCACGCAATCTTGCACCACTTTCTTTGGACAAAGTCAATAACTCCACCGGACTGCCGGATGCTGTCCAAGGCACTCCGATTTTTTGGTGACGTTCTTCTATTTTGGGGTTTGTTGTACCTGCTACGGCAATGCCAGACAAATCTCCTTTCACATCCATCATCAGTACAGAAACACCCTTCTTGCTCAATTGCTCGCCAATCACTTGTAGTGTTTTGGTTTTCCCGGTTCCTGTCGCTCCGGCTATCAAACCATGACGGTTAAAGGTTTTTAATGGCGCTTTTACTAAAGTATCCGGCACGCCTTCGCCATTTAGCATGGCTCCTCCCAAAACTATATAATCCCCTTTTGTGGCATAGCCGGCATCTATCGCTTCTTTAAATTTTTGAACATCGCTCATTTGAAAAGATTTACCTCACGAAATTACATTTTCGAACAACTGTTCAAATTACCTTTTATCCACAAAAACATGAAATTCAACTATAAAAAAAGCACCTCTTTTTTGGAGGTGCTTCAGAATTAAGTTTGCTATAATTAGTCGTTGAGTTTGAGTACGGCTATGAAGGCTTCTTGTGGCACTTCTACTTTACCAAACTGACGCATTTTTTTCTTTCCTTTTTTCTGTTTCTCCAAAAGTTTACGCTTACGGGAAATGTCACCACCATAACACTTTGCCGTTACGTCTTTACGCATGGCTGATATGTTTTCGCGAGCAATTACTTTTGAGCCGATGGCTGCTTGGATAGGTATCATGAACATCTGGCGCGGGATAATTTCTTTCAACTTCTCACACATTCTGCGACCAAAATCTTCTGCTTTTGTGCGGTGAATCATAGCGCTAAAAGCATCCACTTGTTCAGCATTCAGCAATATGTCCAACTTCACCAAATCGCCCGGACGATAGCCAATCGGGTGATAATCAAATGAAGCATAACCGCGAGAAATTGATTTCAATCTGTCGTAAAAGTCAAACACAATTTCGGCCAATGGCATTTCGAAATGGAG
>Ga0315903_10006406_pt1 | contig 15026 bp, 12 predicted proteins | sample LakEriMetagenome_7_FD_203524 | JGI IMG/M metagenome (GOLD analysis project Ga0315903, IMG submission 203524) | Freshwater fungal communities from buoy surface, Lake Erie, Ohio, United States - Buoy 2 MA119 | ecosystem: Environmental > Aquatic > Freshwater > Lake | place: USA: Lake Erie, Ohio...
CAAATCTATTCAACACCGTGCCTAATGAGAGTTGTAATGATTGTAGAAAATCATTAACTCAACACCTCATTCACCGAAAGTTATAACACTGTACAGAACTATCAACCCAGAACCTCATTCAGCGCCAACTGAACCGCAGCCAAACCTATCCGGTCTATGCAGCGATCCGATGGGCGCACGCAATGAATCTGGTCGCAAGGATTGCAATCCAATACCTCGTGCAAGACCCGACTTCGCGCACTCATGGGGTAAAAAACGTTCGGTACGCCCGGGCCGTAAATGGCAACCAACGGAATCTCTGCGATGTCGGCCAACTGCAAAGGACCGCTTTCGTTGCCGACGTAGAGTTTCGATGAGGCGATGAATGCGTAGAACGACAACAACGATGACCCCTCCGGCGCCACCCACTTCTTGCCCGCCGCGCCCAAAGCAAAAGCCTCATTGAGCTGGTGCTCCTCATCCGAAGTACCAACCCAAATGGGTACCAGTTTTTTCTCTTGCAGCAACCATTTCGATAAAGCCACAAAACGATCCAAAGGCCAGCGCCTCAGTTCCCGCCTCGCGCCCGTATGAAGAATTGCATATCCGCTGAATTCTCTAGTGTTTGTTTTCTCTCCCGGAGATTGATTGAATGAAGAGTCTACTTTTTCGCCCTCAGATGGGCTTATTGAAGAATTTAATTGCACCCCAGCCGAAAGGTTGTTTGAGGAATTTACTTCCGCCGAACCCTCGTCATTCAAAGCCCAATCCGACCAAACCTGCGCCGCGGCAATCTCTTCAGCCGATGGATACAAAGCCCTTTTGGCGATTGGCTGACCCTCGCCCAACAAAGGTCGTATGATGCGCTCGTTCGTGACCACCTCATGAGGCTGATCACCGCGTTGCAAAAAGCGGACCCAGCCGCGATCCACCCGATACTTGGGCATGGTGCGCAAAGCCAAACTCTTCCATAGCGTTTTCCAAGTGCCGCGCAATTCAACAACCACATCATAGCGATCCCGCCAATCCTCAATATCCGTTATCACCGCATTCACAGCCGGATCCCCGGCAATCAATGAAGCCACGAAAGGTTTGCATAACACGGTGAGCTTCGCATCGGGGTAGGCCGACTTCAATGTCCCAAAAACATGAACCGCCGCCGCCATATCCCCAATTTCATCCCACTTCACAACCAAAATTGATTTGATTGGAAGTTTGGGGATCTTACTCCCGTGGCCCAAACCCAACGCATTCACCCAGCGGGAAACCAAAATGTTGCAAAAGTATAAGTGCTTCTCCGCCATAAAACCAAAATCAGCTCAGCTCGCTGCAAGCAAACAATATCGGCCGCGATGGCACCGCATCCGTGCGCAAATTCGGCACCTGTATATTCAAAACATACAAACCGTCTGCAACTTCCTCAGAAACATAGATCAACTCCGTAATGGTAGCACCCAAACGCGGATGCGCCGCACCCACATTCAACACATTGCCACCCATCACCCGCTGGGGAACACCCCACCACTCGTGATGCGCACTCAACCGCCCCTCATCCTCCTCCGGATCTACACTCGGAAAATCCGTGAGCAAATGCATGATCCCCTGATCCCGCAAATACGCCAAAGCCTCGGACTCAAAATAAGGTGCATCGTTGCCACTCCAAACCGCATTCCGCTTAGAAACAGCATTTGGCAAAGACCGCACCACCAAAGCCGCAGTATCCATCAAAGCCCAAGCCTTCACATCCGCCAAACGCACAAAACCCACCTCCCCAATATCAACCGTAACCACCTGGGCATCGAACCAAAACTGCTTCAACACATCGCCCAAAGCCACCTTCTCCGTGGTGATATGACCCACACACTCCGTATGTGTGCCATTGCCGTGCGCGCACAAAGTCAAAACCTCGCAATTCGCCGATCCGCCCTCCGCCACCGACCCCACAAAACCACCCACCCGGATGGGATCAAAAACCGCCTCCGCAATATAAAACGCCGATGGATTGTCGCCCTGGGGGCCGGTGCTTACCGACAAATCCCAAAAGACATTCAAATTTGCCAACCAACGCTTCCCCGATTTTTCAAAAACTGCCTGCACAGAACAAAGTTGATGTTTTTACGGCAAATCGCCAAATCACAGTACCTTTGTACGCCATGAGCAAACCCAAACTCATCAAATTCTCGGAGTATACTGCCTTCCCCAACACGTACGACATCCAAGATGCCGAAACAACCAAAGGAAACTGGCAAGCCATCTTTGGCAACAACAACCCCATCGTGATTGAGCTCGCCTGCGGCAAAGGCGATTATACCGTGGGACTTGCCCGCCTAAACCCCAACATCAACTACATCGGCGTGGACATCAAAAGCAACCGAATGTGGACGGGTGCAAAGGCCGCGATCACCGAGAACCTCAACAATGTTCGATTTCTGAGAACCCATATCGACAACATCACCGAGTATTTCGCGCCCAACGAAGTCCACGAAATCTGGATCACTTTCGCCGACCCCCAACCCCACAAAGCGCGCAAACGCCTCAGCAGCTACAAGTTCCTCAACCTGTACCGACAGATTGCACCTGCAACAGCACTGGTGAACGTAAAAACTGATTCCGATCTCTTTTACGAAAGCACCCTCGAGCAAGTACAACGCGATCAACTCACCCTGTTGCAAAACATCCCCAACGTGTATCAACTTGTGCCCGTGCCGCCCGTCTTGCAAATCCAAACGTATTACGAAAAGATGTGGCTCGCCATCGGTAGAACCATCAAATTCTGTAAGTTCGTTCTGGGCGATTGCGTTTCTCAGCCCGCACCCGAAGAGGAGGATTCAAATTAAAGCGAAGAAGCTTGATAGTTTATAGTAAACACTAAACTATAAACCAATTTCAGACATTGCATTAAGCATTCAATACAACAATCACCCACCCCTCGGATGATACTTCAACAGCGTATCCGCCAAATAGTTGCGATCCAAATGGGTGTAAATCTCCGTAGTGGTGATACTCTCATGCCCCAGCATTTCCTGAACCGCGCGTAAATCCGCCCCCGCTTCCACCAAATGCGTCGCAAAACTATGTCGAAATGTGTGAGGCGAAATGTTCTTCCGCACACCCGCCTTCAGCGCCAAGGCCTTAATAAAAAGAAACACCGACTGCCTACTCACCGGTCCACCCCGCTTGCTCAAAAACACAATGTCCCTTGCGCTGGGCTGAATGTTCAAGTGAACCCTCACCTGATCCACGTACAATCGAATGTGCTTCAATGCCCGACCCCCCACAGGCACCAAGCGCTCCTTATTCCCCTTTCCAACCACCTGCACAAATCCCTCCGTGGCGTGAACTTGCGTCATCCTCAAACCCACCAACTCGCTCACCCGCAATCCACAGCTATACAAGGTCTCCAGCATCGCCACATTGCGCTCACCTTCCGCCGTACTTCGATCCACCGCGGCAATCATGGCATCGATTTCCTCTTCGCTCAACACCACCGGCAATTTCCTGCCCGTTTTTGGAGGCTCCAAAAAATCAGCAGGACTCTCTGCCAAGCTGTCTTCCATCACCAAAAATTTATAAAAAGAACGAACCCCACTAATGATTCTGGCCTGAGACGTAGCCTGAAACCCCAAATCCGATACCCATTCAGGAAATTTCTGAATCCGCTGCTGATCCATATCCAACGGCCCGCTCCACCCCTGAGAAACACTCCACAACTCAAATTTATCTAAATCGGCCATGTAGGCTTCCACGCTGTTCAACGACAATGAGCGCTCCAACTGCAAATACTGCTTGAATCGTTGTTTGGCTCCTATCCAAGCGGGGGTTGTCATTTCAAAACGCCTATTTACCGGGCCTCACACTATTTGAGCGCCACTTTTTCCACTTGCACCACTTCTTTGGTATCCGCATTGTACACCCAAACCACCACATCACAATTGGCCGCATTCCACTTGGGTTTGGGTACCACATAAAAATGTTTTTCTCTCACAAAACCCGCCGAAACCGCAGCCGAATTGATGTCACTACCCAATGTTGAGCCCACCACCCCACGCAATGCGTGTTCATGTTCGTAATCATCCACCATACCACCCGGTGCATCTTGATCCGATTGCTTACTTTTCACCCCACTTTCGGTTATTGCAACCACCCACTTGTAATTGGCTGTTAACACTGTATTGGCAACCGCCTTAATTTCTACCCTCGCCTTGCCATCAGCCGTTTTCCAGGTGCTATTCAAGGTGATATTGATGGGTGATGTTTTAGCCAATTGTGCAGTCACAGCCGCACCCCAATCGCTGGTATTCAACAACTTACTTCCATTGAACGCCACCTGATCCACCGAACCCAAAGGCAAGGAAGTGATTCCCCCCATAGCAGTGGCAATCTGTTCTGCCTCTATGGTACTCATGGTGTCGTAACCCGCCCAAGGGAAGGTCAAACTCATGGGCGTTTTAGGATACAAAGCAACCACTTCAACCCGACCCGCATTGCTAGATGCCAAGCTTTTGGCCAATACGGCTGCTTTTGGACAGTTGTTGCACCGAACCCCAGTAACGTCAAACAACAAAACTTTCTTCACCGCTGCCGATGGCACACTGCCTACGTAAAATGTATCCAACAAAGGCTTTTCTTCGGCTGTCATGATCACTGGCGGCAATTCCTCGCTACACGCAACCAATCCCAACATGCCCGTAAACAACAAACCCAAAGAGAACACCCAACCATGAGAAAAATTCAATCGCATTCCACGAAAATAACCAAAAAAACTAAAGTTGCCTTTACTTTGTTACTCCACCATGAGAATCCTAAGAATTGCCTCCGTTGCCGCCGCCATTGGCTCATTGATTACTGCTTGCGTATTTGGCAAAACCAAAACTATCGACCCCAGTCAAAGTGCAGCCACTGCAAAAAGTATCTACGACATCCAACTACAATCGTTGGATGGTACCAGTTTAATCAATCTTTCTCAGTACAAAGGGAAGAAAATCCTAATTGTTAATACAGCCTCTAAATGTGGTTACACTCCCCAATACGCGGAATTGCAGCAACTTTCGGAGAAATTCGCCGATAAACTCATCATCATAGGCTGTCCTTGCAACCAATTCATGGATCAAGAGCCAGGCGCAGCAGCAGAAATCGCTTCGTTTTGTCAAAAAAATTACGGTGTAACCTTCCCAATCAGTGAAAAATTGGATGTAAAAGGTGGCAAACAGCACGCCCTATACCGTTGGTTGTGCAATAAATCAGAAAATGGTGCCCTTGATGCCACCGTGGGTTGGAACTTCAACAAATTCTTGATCAACGAACAGGGACAACTCATTGCTTATTACCCGTCGGGTGTAAAACCATTGGGTCCTGAGATTACCGAGGCGATTGCCAAGTAACCAAAAAACAGGGTAAATCTCCCTCAGTCACAAACAAATTCCCGGAAATTCTCCCGGTCAATTTTTTTAGCAGTTGCTTGATACGTTTCCATAAACGATTTGGGGAACTTAAAACTTGCTTTAGGATTCCATTTAAACTCATAGGCGTGCATGGCCCCGTCATATTCTTCCAAATAATCAATTTCTTGCTGAGAGGTAGTTCTCCAAAAATACGTTTTACCGTAGGCCCCATTATACGCATTTCGCTTCATCCTCTCCGAAACCAAAAAATTCTCCCACAAAGCACCCACGTCAGTCCGATTCAATAAGACGTTAAAATTCCCGATTACCGCATTTCGAATTCCGTTGTCGTAAAAATAGTATTTGCGATTGGTCTTGATCTCGTTACGGAGATTTCGGCTAAAACTGTAGAGTGGAAAAATCACATAACTCTTTATCAACAAGTCAATATACCTACTCACCGTTTCATTGTCTGAACTAACCAACTGAGCGATTTCATTGTGAGAAACTTCATTTCCAACCTGGTAAGCCAGCGCTTGCAAAATTTTCTCCAACAACTCTGGCCGCTTTATGGCATTCGACATCACAAACAAATCTTTATAAAGATAACTTTCGCTCAACTGACTCAAAATCAATCGCTCTTGACCCATTTGATTGATCACCTCAGGGTAAAAACCATAGATCAAACGCGTTTCCAATTGCTGCTCAGCAGCCAAATATCCCACGTGGGTTTCAAATTCTTGCCACGATATCGGAAAAAGCTGATATTCCCATTTCCGACCTGTTAATGGCTCATGGGTCTTATTTCTCAGCTCAAAAGCCGAAGATCCACTGACAACCAACTGGCAAGTTTTGATTTGATCCGTGATCAACTTGAGTGTTATTCCGATATCAGTGATGCGCTGTGCCTCATCAATAAATAGATAGCGACGAGACCCTATCAACTGCATTAAAGCAAGCGTATTCGCACCTTCCAACAAATTGCGAACCGTTGGATCGTCTCCATTGAGAAACAAACTATCTTCCCTACTCAGAAGTTCAACCAAAAGCGTGGTTTTACCCACCTGTCGTGGACCCAAAACGATGAGGGCCTTGCCCTCTCCAAGATGGGACTTCAGCGTTTGCGTGAGTATTCTTTGAATCATAAGTGAATCATTTATACAAAAATACGAATTCTTGCGGTTGTAACCGCAAAAAATCATGATATTTTGCGGTTACAACCGCAGAAATTGACATTTTAAACCGAAACAGCCGTAAACTGTAAGGAAAATCAATTCCTTCGTAGCCAAAACTACAGAGAAATAATCACAGGCCCTTATTGAATTTGGGGCCTTCTGTATTATTTTCGCGCAGCATAAATACTATGAGCATACTGGTTAACAAAGATTCTCGCGTAATCGTACAAGGTTTCACTGGCAACGAAGGCACCTTCCACGCCCAACAAATGATTGAATATGGTACCAACGTAGTGGGTGGCGTGACTCCTGGCAAAGGAGGAAGTACTCACCTCGACCGCCCTGTTTTCAATAGTGTTCAAGATGCCGTTCGCGAAGCGTCCGCTAATACCAGTATCATATTTGTTCCACCCGCTTTCGCTGCCGATGCCATTATGGAATCTGCCGAAGCCGGAATCAAAGTAATTGTTTGTATCACCGAAGGCATCCCAACCAAAGACATGGTGAAAGTGCGTGAATACATCAATGGATTCAGCTGTACCTTAATCGGTCCAAACTGCCCGGGTATCATCACTCCAGGTGAAGCCAAAATTGGTATCATGCCAGGATTCATTTTCAAAAAAGGATCAATCGGTGTAGTTTCTAAATCAGGAACCCTCACCTACGAAGCTGTTGATCAGCTAACAAAATTGGGATTGGGACAAAGCACAGCCATCGGAATTGGTGGTGACCCAATCATTGGTACTACTACCAAAGAGGCGATTGAATTGTTCATGAACGACCCCGAAACAGAAGGTATTGTAATGATCGGTGAAATCGGTGGTGGAATGGAAGCCGAAGCCGCTCGTTGGATCAAAGAACACGGCACCAAGCCCGTGGTTGGATTCATCGCCGGACAAACTGCCCCTGCAGGTCGCAGAATGGGTCACGCTGGAGCCATTGTAGGTGGTAAAGACGATACCGCTGCCGCAAAAATGGCCATCATGGCTGAGTGTGGTATCCACGTAGTAGCATCTCCCGCAGAAATCGGCCAAAAAATGGCTGAAGTGTTGGGTAGAATGCCTGCTTAATCAATAATAAGTTCCTTACGATTCATATAAAAGAAAAGGGCCGCAATAGCGGCCCTTTATATTTAATCAAAAATTTCAAATCTTAAAGCTAAGGCTTCCGCTTCTTAGTCAAATCCACAATCGCAACATCCGCGTGCGTGGCAGCATTCCATTCAAAAAAGGTATCTGACAATGCCGTATTCGGCACCAATGACGTCACCTCAATGGCAACCTCAGTCCCATTCTTGTAATGCTGTATCACACGCTGAATCTTGTTCGTAGCCTTGTCGATCTCCAACTTTACATAACTATAATTCGCCGCATTCTTGGGCACCAACTGAATCACATCGTAATTCTTGCCGTTGCGAACGATCGGACCTTCATACTTACTCTTAAATCCCTTATTATAAATCGTAAAGATCTCGTTCGGCGTAATGCTATTGTCCCTCAACTTGAAATTCTCCTTCGTCACCTCAGCATCATCCTTACTATAAGTCCAAGTGAACACAGAATTGCAATAAATTTCCTGCGACGCGTAATCCAAGCGAAACTTCTTCCCCTTCAACCAAACACTCCCCTTCTCCACCGATGCCCTGCCACTCACTGGCGTGGTGGTTAACGTGAACGTTGCCTTGATCGTTGTATACGATTGATAGACCGCCGCCACCTTCTTAATGATGGCCTCCGCCTTCGGATCGTTTTGCCCGAATACCGTCGGGGAAATGAAAAATAAGCCAATAACAAGCAATAAGCGCTTGGTCTTTGATATGAGTAAATGATTCATTTTATTTATTGTTTTTGATGTTTTGTTCCTGTACAAATTGAACTTAAACCCAATGAAAGACGGATTTAAAATTCATGATTTAAAATCAACGCAAATTACTTAAAAATTGCTCCAAACTGTACTCGTCTGTAATCAAAACTTGTCTGGCCTTACTTCCATTGTTTCCGCCTACAATGCCAGCGTCTTCCAACTGGTCCATCAAACGACCCGCCCGGTTATAACCGATCTTCAATTTTCGCTGTATCATGCTCGTACTGCCCACTTGGTTCAACACCACAACACGCGCCGCATCCTCAAACATCGGGTCCCAATCGCCTGAATCCAAACCATCGCCGCTCAATACCCCCCCCTCTTCCTTCACCTCCGGCAACACATAAGCCGTTGGGAAAGCCCGCTGCTCGCCAATGAAATCAACGATGCGTTCCACCTCAGGCGTGTCAACGAACGGACATTGTAATCGGATGATCTCATTCCCCCCGCTGTACAACAAATCTCCCCGACCAATCAGCTGATCCGCCCCATTCGCATCCAAAATCGTGCGTGAATCGATCTTCGAACTCACCCTAAACGCAATCCGCGCAGGGAAGTTCGCCTTGATCATACCCGTGATCACGTTTACACTCGGCCTCTGCGTAGCCAAAATCAAGTGAATCCCTATCGCCCGCGCCAACTGAGCCAAACGCGCAATCGGCGTCTCAATTTCCTTGCCCGCCGTCATCATCAAATCCGCCACCTCGTCAATCACCACCACAATGTATGGCAAGAAACGGTGCCCATCGTTCGGGTTCAGTTTCCTCGATAAAAACTTGTTATTATACTCAATGATGTTCCTCACCAAAGCGTCCTGCAACAACTTGTAGCGATTGTCCATCTCCACACACAAACTGTTCAATGTATTAATTACCTTGTGATTATCTGTAATAATCGCCTCGCCATCGCCCGGTAACTTCGCCAAGAAATGTCGTTCAATCTTGTTAAACAACGTAAGCTCCACCTTCTTGGGATCCACCAACACAAACTTCACATAAGCAGGGTGTTTCTTGTATAGCAACGATACCAGAATGCTGTTCAAACCCACCGACTTACCCTGTCCGGTAGCCCCCGCCATCAACAAGTGGGGCATTTTCGCCAAATCCGCCACAAAGATTTCGTTCGATATGGTTTTACCCAAAATCACCGGCAGCTGGAAATCGCAATCCTGAAACTTCTTGCTGGCCAACACGCTGCGCATCGGCACCATCTCTGGATTCTTATTCGGCACCTCAATACCAATGGTTCCCTTGCCCGGAATTGGGGCGATGATACGGATACCCAAGGCCGCCAAACTCAACGCGATATCGTCTTCCAAGTTTTTAATTTTGGAAATTTTCACGCCCGGAGCGGGTACGATTTCATACAAAGTCACAGTTGGACCTACACTGGCTTTGATGCTCGCTATGCCAATTTTATAGTTTTCCAGCGTTTGGATAATCATATCCTTACTTCGCTGAATCTCTTCCATGTCGATTTCCTGCTTGCGCGTGTCGTGCTCGTCCAACAAATCCAGAGTCGGAAAAACGTATTTGCTCAATTCCTGGGTGGGGTCATAAACAGTATCAATGCCCATATGCTCCATGGAATTGTCGCCCGTGTTCTCGTCCACCGCCTCATCAGCTTCATCGGCCATCACTTCTACCCGGAAATCTTCGTCGCCCAACAGGGTGTTTACGCCAGCGCCCGGACCAGCATCGTGCTCTACGATTTCAACCGGTACATCAATCACTTTTTCACTGGGCGATGCATTCAGCGGTTGAGGTTCTAGATTGATCGGAGCCAATTGAACGTCCACCGCTTCCTCTTCACCCCGATGTACCACAAAATCGTCGTGTTTCCCAATCACGGGCGGTGCTGGGTTCACAACCTTTGCCGGTGGGGTAATATCAGCTGTTTTGATTGATATCTGCGTGAGTGCTGCACGCTGTGCCGCTGTGAGTTCTTCGGCATCGTCTTCCAACTCCACATCCACCACATCCAACTCTTCTTCGATGACGAAATCTTCATGAATGCTGGCTTCAAAACCCGAGGGCTCCACCACTTCTGCTTCGGTGCGAATGCCCCCTTTGCTGTGCGCAAACGACTCCTCAACATCGGCTTGATCATCCGTTCCATCCCAATCCAATCGTTCGCCATTGGCGCCATAATTCATTTTAATACGGGCGAAGGGGTTGGCATTGAAAAAGAACATCGAATAGGCCACGGCATAAGCCGCAAGGAAGAAAAACGACCCCACACCCCCAATGGCGGCTTCAATTTGCTGATTGCCAAAAAAACCAAACGAGCCACTCAACAAAGGCCACCATCGCAAAGCGAAGCCCAGAAAAAGGGAAAACCAAACCGTAAAAAGGATGGAATGCACTGCGATGCGCAGCAGTGAAAACGGACGGTAATCGAACAACAGGTACAAGCCCGTGAGGGCGATGTAAGGCAAAATGGCGTAGGCCGCCAAACCAAATCCGTTGTGCACAAACTGAAACGCGAGCTTGGCGCCGTAATATCCCATGGCGTTTTTGGCGCTGCCGTTGAAATACGACAAACCATCATCGCTGCGGGTCATTAGGCTCTGATCGAGCTTCCAAGAAAAGAAAAAGGAGGTAAAAGCGATGGCGAGCACGGCCGAGAAAACGACCAAAAGAAATCCCACAACTTTGCGGGTGGGCTCGTGTTTGAGGGTGATGGCCGACCACACGTCTTTGGCCGATAATTTTTCAATGCGATCTCCATTGTCGCGCAGAAAATCTGGGCGGGTGTCTTTGCTACTTTTTCGTTTGGCCATGATGAATCCCAACGAAAATAACACCGCGAGCCCCAAGGGTCGCGCCCGCAAGCGGGAGAGTTTTGCACGAAGTTAGGGAGTGTGTACTGAATCGTTCAGTGCGGCGTAGGCAAGAGAAATCCTAACCGCCCACGGAGAAGGTTTGTCCTTCAACCGCTTCAAATGTATCTGCGAAAATGGTGCGCGCCTCAGCCAATAAGGGTTCTGCATCGTTGTATCTGGCACTGAAATGTCCGATCAACAATTGCTTTACCTGGGCTGCTTTGGCTATTTCCGCAGCTTGGAGTGACGTAGAGTGATGGGTTTCTTGGGCCCTGGCTGCGCGATCATGTAAAAAGGTGGCTTCATGATATAACAAATCTGCCCCTTGCACAATTGGCACTACATAATCAGGATCAAAAATCGTATCCGTGATGTATGCATAGGTTCGATTGCGATGACCTTCGGTGGTTAATTGATTGTTGTGAATTACCTTTCCACTGCTTGACGTATAATCCTCACCCCATTTCAAAGATTCGTAAAACTCCATAGGGATTTGATTTTTGACGCAGGCATCCACATCCAAGCGCCGTTCTGGACCTTTCTCTTTCACCAAAAAACCGGTGCACGGTACCCGATGTTTCAATGGAACGGATATGACTTCAAAATTATCTCCAATGGCCACAGTTTCAATGGTATCAAATTGCGTTTTTACAAACTCTAAATCATAAGGCAACGTAGAATCACTTTCTGTGATCAACACTTTAATTATGCTCTCTAAGGCGGGGGGACCTACCACCACGAGCGGTTCGGTTCTGCCAAATAAGGCCATAGAAGTAATCAACCCAGGCAATCCAAAATAGTGATCACCATGCAAATGGGTAATGAATACATGCGAAATCCTTTGGGTTCGAAGGCCGTATCTCGATAGCTGCCTCTGCGCCCCTTCCCCACAATCCAACAACAAATAACTACCCTCCAAACGCACGTAATGTGCACTCGGATGTCTGTACTTCGTTGGCGTAGCCGACGATGTACCTAGGACGGTTACTTCAAAGGCTTTTTTCAATATCCCCAATTTCAAATTCTAAAAATCGAAGATAGTCTATACACAATGGCAAAAAAAAGCCACTGCAATTCAATTGAGTAAAACAACCGATTAATTTGGGGAATCAGAATGATGCGGCTCGGATAAACGAGACATAAAAAACATAGACGCAATGCATTAAGACTGTATATATTTCACATTATAAATGTTATTGTCCTATATTTTAACACATTATTGGCACTTATTTATGGAAAGGCAGTTGTCAAAAGACCTCTAGATTTGGGAAAAGAAGCCATCCATACTTTAATCTGCAATTTGAGAATCAAATTATTCCAGTGAGAGTCAAACGCGACCGACATGTAAAAAGCCGGATCCTTATCATATCCCGTGGCGAATATAATCCCTTTATAGCCATTAGACACTCCCGTCAACGTTCAATATAATAACGAACTCATCAACATTCTTCTTTTTCTGACTGACTAGAGCAAAAATATCATTGAAACACTAATATCGCAATAACCCGTTCACCAACCAATCACCATAAAAACCCCACAAAATCCAAAGTCGGAACCCGCGAACAACGTGAGTATACCCTTTTCAATTCCACCGCAACCCCAAAGAAACCGCACTCGATCCCAAAGCCTGATACCCCTCCGCCGCATACCGATACCAGCGCAACGCCACCGTCATGCCCGGCTGCAACGCATACCCCAAGTCAAACTCTCCCATAAACCGCCGTTGGAACAAACCCGATAACATCACACTGTTGCCACCACCCGCCGCCGTTTGGTAATTTCCCAAGATATCACCACCAAAATTTTCATTCCGGCTATTATAGCCTTTCCACGCCACCAAACCTAAAAAACGCAACGACCAACGCGGCAAAGCCCGCGGTACCAAAAATCCCCGCAACACCAACTCCCTGAAATTGCTCTCCAAGGGATGCGCCAAACTCTGACGCCGGTGCGTGTAATGATTCGCCGAATAATGCGAATACGTGTGCGGACGCACCCGGTTATACTCCAAATTCAGATACGCACTGTTCCAATGTTTCGAACCCAAACGATAATACACGCCCAATTGCTGCGCAAATTTATTCACGGTCGACTCCGGCTGTGTAAAGGCCTTCGAAACGTGAAACTCGTCTAAAACCAGTTGGCCATAAGCCATCCAGCGACCCCGTTGCCACTTGGCATCAAACGCGATCATCGCATTATCCGGACTTCCCAAATCGCGCTCAACAGCCCGGTAAAAAATTATTGGATTGAAATAACTCCAATCCAACCGATTATCGGGACGCGTTTGTACGATACTCTCCGAAAATCCCACCTCCAGTCCCAACTTCTCAAACACCAAACTGCCCCGGTGCATGGCCAAATATTTCTTGTTATATGCCAAACTCAAATCCACACTACCGTCGCGTATCAATTCCTTGAAAATATTCTGATACCGGAACGGACCCAAACGGTACAACACCTGTAAAAACAAACTCGGTGGCGCCACATTGCTCAGTATCAAACTGCGATACCCCACCCCAATATGCTGCCGGTCGTAACCCATCGTAGCCCGAATATTATACCGCAATTGTTGCCCCGTATCCCTGCGCTCCAACAATTTCACGTCCATATAGCCCGTGGCCAAAAAATAATCCGTAAAACCCACAAAATTCGTGGTGTGCATACCCACCCCCGGTATCTGTCCGCGGTTGCGCTGATACTGCTGCACATCGGCGGGCAATACCGCCTGGTAATCCAATACCTTGCTGTATAGCGCCACATCATCGCCCATTTGCGCCATCACCTCCGCGCCCCGTCCGTTCAACAAAACTTCATCGAAACCCGCAGCCTTCGGACCGTAAACACCATCAATCACCGGATTGATGGCAAAATAATCGCCGGCGTTCTCCTGCTTCCACACATAAAAGCGGTTCGGATGCGCCCAACCGCGTACCCCCAACAAACGCTTCATACCCAAACCCCGCACAAACTTGGTTTTGCGGTAGCCCGAATACTCTGGATTGCTCCACGTAAAATACGCATAGCGCCGCGCGCTAAATACCGTATCCCAACCTTCTGCCAAGCGCAATGCAGACAAACGTTCGGGCGACTGCCGATGCTGTCGGAAAGACTCCAATTGTGACAAAGAAGCGCCAATTAAACGGTCTTCCATTTCCGAATGCACCGGAATAAAACGGTACTGCGCCCTCACCCTTATTGGGCCTGCAGCGAATACAACAGCAACTAAGATTCTGAAAATATTCATCATAAAAGAGCAAATTAGGCAGATTCGCTATTAAAATAAAATTCCAAACCGAGGATGCCCAATTTTATTTTTGCTTTATCTATAATACTCCCCAGTTGTTGGACCAAAAGGTTCGTGATGCTAAGTTAATATTTCGAGTTGTATTAAGCAGCATTTGGTTTCATGCCGGTTCCTTGGTGTTTTTTCTGGTGATAGTACTCGATATAGGTCTGAACTCCTTCATATAGTTCAAGACCTGTATCGCAAGGATTGAGGTGGATGTGATTGTATTTGATCGTTTTCCAGAAGCATTCGATCCAGATATTGTCGGTTGCACGTCCTTTTCCATCCATCGATATTTTGATCTCTTTTCCCTCCAGATAGTTTGTCCAACTAGGACTGGTATACTGTGATCCTTGGTCAGAGTTGATGATTTCTGGCACTCCGTTTTCTGCGATGGCGGCCTCAAGAACATCCATACACCACTGTTTACTCATAGAGTTACTGATACCCCAACCCATGATTTTTCTGCTGTACACATCAATGTAGGCAGTCATATACATAAAGCCTCTTGCCAT
>Ga0315903_10006407_pt1 | contig 15026 bp, 6 predicted proteins | sample LakEriMetagenome_7_FD_203524 | JGI IMG/M metagenome (GOLD analysis project Ga0315903, IMG submission 203524) | Freshwater fungal communities from buoy surface, Lake Erie, Ohio, United States - Buoy 2 MA119 | ecosystem: Environmental > Aquatic > Freshwater > Lake | place: USA: Lake Erie, Ohio...
ACGGGTTTCCTGATACAATAGATAGTATATTAGAAATTGTTGGGGAGGAAAAAGAATCAGAAGCATATGGTAAAAATACTTATGTACCACAAGGCACCACTTATGGAAATCCTGAATTAGTATTTGTCCCTGACTTACCAATAAAAACCACAGGTTCACCTTACTTGAAAAGTGATTCTACTTATGTTTTCTTACCTTCGGAATACACACCTTATAGTATTTTAATTAGTGATAACCCAAGTGGTTCTGATGGTAGTTTATCTCAAGATTCTAATTTAGCTAATTTGGGGGCAAAACAATTACAAAAAGAATTTAAATTTAGAGTTAACGCAGAAATATTACAACAAACTTTAGGTAGTGTAAATGCGATAGAATCAAGTATAGATCCAGATACAGGAGAAATTTCTGCAAAACCTAATTTAGACCCATTTGATGCTGCAGGTATTTTAACGGGTAACATACCACTACTGTCTTTGAATTACGCAATTACTTCACCTAGAACCTTAGTTGGTGACGCTATAAATTTTGCGGCTCGTTTAGCGGGACTTTATAGTCCTTATTCATATATTGTTGGTGAACTTTTTGATTACCCCGGTAGAGTTAATTCAGAAAACACATTAGCCAATAATGCACTTTCTGTTTTGGGAGGTTCAGGAGGACCATTTTTTAACAATAATAGACCAGCTAATGACACTGCATCTGAAACATTAATAGAATTTACATCAACACCAACTAAAAACATATTATTTAGACAATTATCATTTAATTACTATAGACCCGATTATGCAAATAATTCTCTTTTACTAGCACCAAAAGGTAAATTTTATATTGGAGACAACAAAAATTTTATTAAAAATATTGTATCACCATCCGAAGAACTACCAGAAAGCCAAAGAGATGGTATTAGTTCAAACATGGCGGTTTTTTCATATGGAAAAGTTGGTGAAGAATATGAAGGTAAGATTTTAAGTAATTCATTTTTTGGTTTAAATTCTAGATCATACTTTGATGGTTTAAATGGGCTTCAAGCCGGACTAACTTGGATATCTCAAGCAGCTAATGGAGAAAATTGGATGGTACCTGGAAAATTTGCAGGACCACTAGGTAGCGCGTTTGATGACAACAGTGCATTTAATTTTACTAAAATAAGTAGTAGTTATGACCCTACAAAATCAACAAGAAATGAATTTACCCAAGGGTCGCTTTTAGATGTAACGCAAAAAATTATAGATGCGGGTACATTATCTAAAAACAAATTAGAACATGTTGGTAATGCTATAAACCAAGTATCTAAAGTTTTCAATGACGGTTATATAGAATTAACTAAAGGTTCTAGAGTTATAAGATATACAACACCAAACTCAGTTGATGAAAAAACACCAACAGTCAAAGGATATGAATATTGTAGATTATTTACAAAAGATAGACCATACATGACATATGATGAGTTACAAAAAGTTGACGGTAACATTAGAAAGTACAGTTATTCGGTATTAGATAATACGTATAATTTAAATATTGCTCCGTGGTTAGGCAACGAGTCAACAAATATTGTTGATGGAAAAGTTAAAAAATATATGTTTTCTTTGGAAAATCTTGCATGGAGATCATCTAATAAAAAAGATTTTACATATGAAGATTTACCAGCATGTGAAAGAGGACCTAATGGTGGAAGAATTATGTGGTTTCCTCCATACGATTTAAGTTTTGATGAAAGTGTTAGTACTAATTGGACTGACAATAATTTCTTAGGTAGACCCGAACCAATTTACACATTTAATAATTCGAGCAGAAAAGGTTCATTATCTTGGAAGATAATAGTGGATCATCCTTCCATTTTGAATGTAATATTAAATGAAGAGTTAGAAGCCGCAAAGGCAACAGATACTGAAATAACTAAAGTTATAGAATCATTTTTTGCTGGATGTGTAAAATACGATTTATATGACTTAGTTGTCAAGTTTCCTATGTTTACACCAAAAGACGTTTTTGATGTTACTACACAAATAATTGAACAACCAGATATTGTAGATATAATACAAGGAGAACCATTCGAAACTATAGAAACAATACAAGTACCATATGATATTCCAGAACAAGTAATAATACCCGAACCAAGTGGTAACACAGAACCTGACATTATTGAAGAAGTAGGGCAGTTTAAAGAAGTTATATTCTTTTTTCATAATGACTACCCAAACCCGGATTCCAGTAGCGAAACCTCAACAGGAACTTTTGAAACTTGGTATAATAAATATTTAGCATTAAAACCGGGTTATTTAGTTTCAGGATCAACAAATGACGACGTAAGGTCATTTAGGGGATCTTTTAACAAAGTACTTAAATATAACGATCCTAATTATGGTACAGACTACTCTGCACAATTTCCACTACCTGATTTTAGTTCACCAGAACAAGTAAACGATTTAACACAAATAACATATCTAAAAGATTATATAGAGTGGAGAAAAGAGGCGGTAGAAAGAGCATTTAGTTATATAGAGTCTGAATTTGCAGAATCAAAAAGACTTTTAACAACAATTTGTAAAGCAATAAAACAAGGGGCAATTATAAGTTTTGATCTTTTAGGTTCTGCGTCTTCAGTAACTACTGTAGATTACAACATAAACCTTTCAAAAAGGAGATTAGATTCTGTAGAAAAATATATAAGATCTTTCAAATATGATGGGGTTGATCTTAATAAAGAATGGGGTAAAAAATTAAAAGTAAGAAAACAACCACAAGGTGAAACTACAACACTTCAAGACCCAGTATATAAGGCAATTGATTGTAGTAAGGGTTACAGATATGATAGTAGAGAAGGTACAACATCCGTAAATGCTATGGCTTGTAGAAGAGTGAGGATTGTTAATATAAAGGCTGAAGGACTTATAACGCCAGAACCTGTAAAAGAAGAAGAAATATTTGTTGAACCAATAATAATACCCGCAAAAACAGGATATAGCGCAACTACTGCAGTTACAATTCACGAAGGTTCTCCATATGAAGTAAGAAGAAAACAAGACCCATTAGTTGTAAAAACAAGAGAACCAAAAAAAGATTTATTAAAAAGATTAGCAAGAAAATTATTAACAGAATGTAACTATTTTAATTTATTAAAAAGAACAGATCAAATGTTATATGATGGTTTAAAAAGTAAATTAAAACATTTCCACCCCGCCTTCCACTCAATAACTCCCGAAGGATTAAATTCTAGACTAACATTTTTACACCAATGTATGAGACCTGGAGATACTATACCTACAGTAAATAAAAGTAGTGACGGTAGAACAGAACTTATTTATAACGATGTAACAAATAGTGTTTTTGGTGCGCCACCTGTGTGTATTTTACGAATAGGTGATTTCTTTCACACAAAAATAGTTATAGACTCAATTAATTTTAAATATGAAGATGGAAGATTTGATTTAAATCCTGAAGGTATTGGTGTACAACCTATGATTTGTGATGTTAGTTTAAACTTTAACTTTATAGGTGGACAAGGAATAAAAGAACCGGTTTCTAAATTACAGAATGCTTTATCATTTAATTATTATGCAAATACAGAGATGTATGATGAAAGAGCTGAAGTTACTGAAGAACTACAACAACAAGAATTAACTGATGAGTTAATAAAAAGAATTAAAGATGAACTTGGTATATTAGACGATGTTAACAAGCCAAGAACAGATGATAAAGGAGACACTATTGGTGTTATAGTTAAGGGTGATTATGATATAGACACAGAAAAACCTTTTGGTACTCTGTCTTATGAAAAAATAATGCAAAAAATAGCAGACGAAAATAAATTATACGTAAATGCGACTTTCAATAACCTAAAAAAAGTAAATGAAGAAACATTACTAGGGGGTATTTTATTAATTACTAAAGACAGGAATTATACGACAGGTAATTTTGATTATTTAAATGGAAATTTAACATATAATGCAAATATTTTTGGTAAAGGACAAAAAATACAAAACAAAATAGAAAGTTTAGTTTCAGAAACAATAAACGACGTTGACGTTGATTTCTGTCCTCTTTTAAGTAATTTACAAGAAAATGATTTTACAAAACAACAAATTAGAAAAGTTAAAAGTAAAATCAAAGAAATGATAGAAACTAGAGGTACTGAAGTTCTATCATCATTAGAAACCGCAAACTCATCAATAGTTAACGAAGAACTAAATTTAGTTTTTTCTATAGATAAATTAAACTATGTTTCTAGTGGATTTGATGGTTACATTAGTAAAAAAGGAACTCCTATAGTTTTTGGAGTTTCAGGTACATCCGAAGTTGATCCAACAAGTGGAGTGGCAAATACATTTGACGAATTAAAAAAAGATTTTTTAGTTATTAGAACCGATATGAATGATTTTTATTCTAGAATGTATGAAAAAGAAATAATACCATCGGGCACCACATATGAATTTAACGATACATACGAATTTAAAATATTTATAGAAGGTACAAATACTGGATTTACTGAGGCTGCAGATATCAGATTTTTTATGTTATTTGGTAAACCTATTTTAGATAACCCTGAAAAATTTATTAATGAAGTAGTAAGTTCTTTAAATGGAGAACCAAGTGATGTAATTAATTCGTGGAGTTATTATTTACAAGAAAATGTTGGGTATTTCTACGCACCAGGTACGGGGCCAGCATCTTTAGGGCTTTATCCAAGATACAAAGAGTCTAAAGATGTTGTAGACAAAAGATTCAAGGATTTTGAAGACAATTATTTAAAAAATAAATTCAACACCTATAATCCTTATAATAGGACTAAGAAAAGAATAATGAATTATCTAGGACAGGTACCACCTGTACCACCAAACGATCAAAACTTAAAAGATGTTTGGGAAAGAAGTGGTAACTCTAACGTCTTTAACCTAAGAAAAACTTTTGTATAAAATGAAGTATTACGATAGATATCAAAAATTTTTAATTAATGGTAACCAAACAACCGTACCGTTTGTCAGATTGTCCCCAAGGTCAACAGACCAAAAATATATTTACAGAAGAGGACAAAGTAGGTTAGATAAAATAAGCTATGAAAAATATGGTTCACCATATTTTGGGTGGTTAATCATGGCGGCAAACCCAATTTACGGTGGTTTAGAAATGAATATTCCCGATGGTACTATATTAATTATACCTTACCCTTTAACTGCAGCATTACAAGATTATAATTCAGCATTAGAAACACACTTCTTCTACTATGGCAGATAAAAGAATAGTACAAACAAAAAAAATATTTGTAGAAACTGAGTATGATAATATTGTACTAGTTAATCCTAATGAGATTTACGATCCACAAGGTAACCCCGCCCCAAGATTAGTCGATCATGAAGATTTGGTGTATTACGCTAATTTGGAAACATTTATTGTACCTAGAACAAAATTAGCAATAGGTGATGATTTTAAAGATTCGTCACCTGTCTTTAATACAACAATCGCCACATTATTTAGTGGTGATGATAATCTAAAATTAAATTTTTTACAACCTAAAGGTAAAAAAGATTTTGATAGTAGTTGGACAGACCAGTTCACAGGAAAAGATTCTAGAATCGGAGGTAGTCCAAATCAAAAACAAGAGGAACTAGTAAGTTTTGACAACAAACAAAGGTTCAAAAACTCTGTAAGAAATTATGAAGACACACAGCTATTTGGTATAAAAACAATTAGAGTCAATATAAAAGGCACCGGTGTTCCTGAAGTTAATATTGAAATGACAGATATACAAGGAAAGGCTCTTTTTGAACAAGGAGAAAGTTCAATTTATTCCGCTTTTTTTAACTTTCCATACCCGTTATTTTATTTAACCCTTAAAGGGTATTATGGAAAGGCTATAAGGTATAGACTTTCACTTTTGTCTTTTAACGCTAGACTAGATTCGTCAACAGGAAACTTTGACGTAAGTTTAAAGTTAGTTGGAAAATTTACCGCATTATTATTCGATACGCCGTTACAGTACGCTATTACTGCACCAAAAATGTATAATACTGAAATAACAGTAAAGGACCCTAGTAATAGTACAATAACAACTCTTAACACATATAAGGGTAGACAAATAATGAATGAAGTTTATGATGAATATGAAAGAAAAGGGCTACTTGAAAAAGGATTCCCAAGATTAACAATAGAAGAATTTATAGATAGGGCTAACAATTATGCAAAAAAACTAGAAGAAGATATAAAAAACAAAGGGGATTTTTCTAGACTTAATGATATACAAGAATATAGAGACAATCTTAGTTTATTAAAGAAAAGTGTTTACACTAATTCTTTAGATAAATTTTTAGATAAAACTAGTTTTTATGTGAGCGGTAACTTGATATATTATCCTTACAAAAAAGAAATAGATGAACAAGTACAAAAAGATTACGAAACTAAAATTGAAGAAAGAATAAAATTTTATGGAGATCTTTTAGATAAAAATGAAAGTTTTGGTATCGGAAAAAAATATGAAATAACTCACAATATAAAAAGTAAAAAAGATGTTATAAAAAATTTCGATATAGTGGGCTGGTTAAATAACACCTCAGATTTAGCAAAAACCTATTATTATAGAACAGGAAAACAATTAAACTTATCAACACAAGACGGTCAAGACGAACTTCAAAAATTTAAATTAGACGAAGATAAAAACAAAGAACTTACAAGAAAAGTTTTAAATTCACAAAATCAAATTGTAGATGAACCTGTGCTTTATTATGTGTTCGGTGATCATAGAATTGCTGACGGAACTTTTGAACCAAATAGTTTTTTAGATAAAATAGATAAGGCTGAAAAAAATCTAGCCATTTATGAAGAAACTATTGAAAAAGAGTTAGCTCAAAAATTATCAGATAGGCAATTGAATAATCCACAAGCGGGTGGGTTAGGGTTTAGACCCACTATTAGAAATATTTTTGCTATTATATTTGCAGGTGCGGATACTTTTTATAGATTGATGGAGGATGTACATCAAGAAGCTTGGAATGTCAGAGAAGAAACCGCCAGACTTTTAGCGGTAATACCTCCTGATAAAAGTTTTTCAGTTGATGGTTTAAATTCCATACAAAAGTCTAGCGGACAATTAAATAAAGATAATGTTGTTTACCCATGGCCTTTGTATTTTACAAAAGAACAGCAAAAAAATGGTAGTTCATTATATGTTATTAATTACCCTGGAGACGCTAATGTCATAAGACAAACTAAGGCCTTTGATTATAAAATTTGGCCAGAGGTAGGATTTGTTGAGGCATATCTTAAAGGCACAACAGAAAAGGCAAAACCCGAATCAACAAACGTCTATAAAAATCCGGCCGAGTTTAGTAGTTTTGTTTCATCCAATGCTTTAGAATTCCCATTCAAAACACCACCATATACTGACATATATGGAGTTCCATTTTTTTACGAACTTTTTGAAAGAACATATATGTCTGCAAATTATAGTAAATTGATTAGTGACATCGCCCAAAAAAAACAACTTGATAAATTTTATGGAGATATTGAAAGTAAAAATGTAGAATTAGCGATAGGAGACAATATAGAAATAACACAACTACTACAAAGTTTTAAATTTAAATATGAAACATTTTTAGAATATTTAAAAAAAATATCAACTAACGGACAAGGAATTGCTTGGCAAAATTTAAAAGCACAAAAATTTTATACACCATATTTGATAGATTTAATTAATAATCCAAATAACATATACAGTTTAAATACTTTGTCTAGTAGATCTATACAAATTTCTGCAGATCTTCCTTTAGCCAAAAATTTAGAAACATTTTTGAAAGATAGTGAATCTAATAAATTAAGTTTTACAGACACATACCCATATACGTCTAAATCATATTTTCAAAATCCCGAATTGATAAATGATACCACTAAAATTTTTATATACTTAGATGACAAAAAAACAATTGCTAGAATAAATGAAACCGATAAATATAAAAATATTGGATTAATAAAGGCGACATACTCATTTAAAAATTTTAATCAACCATACATTTCCACAACAAACGCACCGGTACAGACAAGATTACAATTAAAAGATTATTTTGAACAGAGAGTAACTGATACTGAGTATAAAAAAATGTATCTTACGGAGGGTAAGTTAGATTATACAAACTATTCTGGTAATGTTAGTAATACCCAAACAATTTCATTATTAAATACACCGTATTTTATAAACGCATTACAAGAAGGGGTTCAAAAATCAAAAATACAGACAGAAAAAAACCCATACGTTGCCCTTGGTTATCTTTTCTTAGAATCGTTACCACTTTCTAATATTGAGGAATCTATAAAAAATAGAAATACCGACGACTCAATAGAAAATTTAGCAAATTTAGGTGCGTCCCTTAAAAAATACTCAGCAATACACCAAGTTCCATATGCTTGGGTATTGAAATATGGTGCTATATGGCACAGATATAAAAGATTTGTTGAAGATAAAGTAGATATATTAAAAAATGTTTGGAAAAGTTTTGATTATGAAACAAATTATGATCCAATTACATCTGCAAGTACAAAAACATATACTATTCCTAATTATAGTGGATTAAATTTTAATTTTACATTACAGAAGACAGAACTTTTTCCTATACCATCACCATTAAGTAATAATTTTATTAATACTGGATTTTATCCTAAAACAATTAATGATGTTCATTATTTTTTGACAGGTAAAGAACTTTTTTCAGCATATACACAATCAGCATTTGAGTATGCGTACATTAACGATAAATTTAAATTAGGAAAAAATAATCAAACAACAACCAATTTAGATTTTGGATTTGACCAACTTAATCCTTTTAGAAAACTTACAAAATCTAATTATTACTCGTACTCAGAAAAAAAATTGGATGGACAAGATTATTTAATTTTATACCCATCTATGGGTGGTATTACAATTGATCAATCAATTTTAGAGTGTGTAAATAATAATAATACACAGACAAAAGAATTATATAATAACAAATCAGTTTATGATGGTTCAGTAAGAACATTATGGCCTGTATCACAATTTGGCTATTTTGAATCAGATAAATTTATAAAACCAGACCCCACAAAGTACTTAACTACAAATTATGATAAGTCTACATATGAATTAAAAAATGTAAGTGAAAGATATATCGAAGAAATATTTTCAGTTTTTGATGTTAATATGTTAAATAAATTTGAAGAAAAGTTTTTAGCTTTCTGTGATCCAAAAGCTGACACTAAAAACTTAGTATTGGAGGGAGAAATTTCTACACCAACATTTTATGATCCAAATAAAATAAAAAATTTAGAACAAAGAAGATTACAATCGGTTTTAAGAAATTTGTTTTTAGTAAATAAAACAGGAATAACTTTTGTTGGTGAAGATGTTGATGGTAAAACAATTGGAGAAAAACAAATTTTATCATTTACAAAGGCAATCGAAGAATTTTTAAATTTTGAATGTGTAATTAAAATAGGTAACCCTAGTAAGTTTGATAGAGTTCTTTTTGGTTCTTTTTCTAATTTAAAAGAGTTTGTTCCTGAAACACAAAAACTTACGTTTAGTAAATATGTAACAGGTACATTGCCTGGTGACGGGTCTAATATAACTTTATTACAAAGTTTGGCACAAAATCAAGATGCTTGGAAAACATTAAGAGAGTATGTTGGGTTTTCTACAATACCAAAAGTTGACTATCAACTTCAAGTAGAACCTGAATACCCATCTATTTCTTTAATCGGAAATCAACCAAACCCAAATATAGTATCTAATTCGCAACCACCACAATTACCAATAGTTACTCAACCAAACCAACTATTGACAGGTCAGACCATGCAAGATGTTTGTTCAGGTCAGTATTTTAATGTAGTTGATACAAATCAAGTTAGTGATTTTGCAACCTACACTGACGGAAATGTTTATTACATGGAGGTTTCAGATCAAAATAACACACCAAAATATTTCTGCGCTAGAAAAGTACCAAATAGTGCTTCAACAACAACATATGTTTTAGATGCGGATACTGATTATCCACAAACAAACGCAGTAGGAATTAGTGCCGCTGCTTATTGTTTATCTTTTTATGATTATAACATAACATGTGTAAGCCCACAAAGTTTACAGGCAAACTCAACACCACCACAACAACAAAACAATATTGTAAATAATGTAAGCTTAAAATACTTAGGAGATTCTTCAACAATACTACCACTTCCTAATGGAGTCGGTAATCAAAATTGGGAATACATAAATGTTCAAAAACCCGCACCATTTTTAGGATATCAAGTTTTCAAAATAGAAGGGGATTCTAATTTTTCTTTATCAAAAATACAATTTACATTTATAAATTCAAACGACGACCCATACGATGAAAATCCAAGTCCCGTTCCTTATAATTGTGACGGTGGTGCAAACACAAATTACACTAATGTATGTACAGTGGATTCTGGTTTAGGTGGAAAATATAAACTAAGAGTAAAATATTTCCCGAACGCACCTCAAAATTACTTAGACCCTGTTATATTATATGCAGATGTAAATACCGCAACTCAAACAGTATCTACAAATCAGACACAAATTAATTCAAATAACAATCAGACAAACACGACAAATCAATTAGGCACACAAAAATCATTTGTTTCTGATTTTTTTAGTGACATGGATGTAGAATTTACATCTGATAACATAATAAAATGTGCACCACTTATAAGACTTTATGTTACAAATAAAATCCAAGATCCTACACTTAATAAAACTAAGTTTGTAACACTATTAGATAACTACTTATCTAGCCAACAAGAATTACACAAGAAAATTTTAGATGAAACTTTTAGAAATTTAAACAAAAATTTGAATCAGATTACGGTAAAATCTAATACAACCCCTTCTTCTGTTAATGGAGATACAGGAAAATTAACATTATATAACACATTAAAAGGTTTTAACGATAAATGGATTGCTGGTTCTGATTTAAAGTATGTTACAATTTTTGAAGACTTTTTGTTTTTTGATAGATCTAATAGTGATATTGGAGACACTTATGTTTTAGATATTGATAAAGTTGTAAAAAGATTAGATGTTAAAAGTAATCCTGATATGAATTTAATGACAGTTGTTAGTAATATATTGGGTGATAACTACTTTATGTTTTTTGCAATGCCGGCCTATATAAATTTTTACGGGTTACAAAAAGCGGTAAGAAACGGCAAACCTATTGATATAGATATACCAAACTCATTATTTGGTACATACTTAGAAGTTGACTATACAGACTCAAGTCCAAAATTTTTGTGTCTATATATGGGTAATCCGTCAGAATACCCAAAACCAAAAGAAAATTCATTCATAAGATTTGATGACGATAGTTTTGATTTAAGAATACCTGAAAACCCTCTTAGGGTTTCTGACCCAAATAGAGACTACTCTAAAACAAATAGAGTTGTAGGATTCAGCGTTGATTTTGGAATACAAAATCAAAACATATTTAAAGGTTTAGATTTAGATATGAGTGAAATGAAAAACACATCAGAGTCATTCAAAATTTTTGCAGACATAGGTGGTTCAGTCGCCGGAGACAAAGTGGCACAACAATCAGTTTCTATGTATAGCATTTACAAGTCAAGATCTTATAGTTGCGGTGTTGAAGCGATGGGTAATGCCATGATACAACCAACTATGTATTTTGTTTTAAGACACGTGCCTTTGTTTTATGGTCCGTATTGGATTTTTGAAGTTGATCACAATATTAATGACAGAGGGTTTTCCACAAAGTTTAAGGGAACTAGAATACCAAAATATAGTTTACCTAATATAGACAATTTAGTTATTAATACAAATGCAAAAATACTACAATCATTTAAAGAAAAAAACAAAAAAGATAGAGTTGTTACAGAGGAAGAAAAAAAGATAACAACAGACCCTGTAGTCAACACCACACAAAATTCAACACAAGAGTGCAATGACATAACAAAATATCAAAATATACCTTTTGAACAGTATGAAAATGTGTTATATCCAATATCAACTTTTATAACTACAATTAAAAGTATTGTAACCGATAAAAAATTATCAGCATTTTTATATGGTTTAGGTGTAACTAGACCCTTAAATTTATACGACCCAAACACAAAAACTTTACAAATAACCAATTATAATATGTTTGAAATTTCAACAGAAAATAAGTTTGGTGGGAATATGGACGATTTTATAAAAGGTCAAGTATGTGTTAAAAGTAATGGAAACAACAGAGTTTTTGTAAGTTTTAAAAACGACACGACACCAATTAATTTTATGGTTTCTTTCTATAATCCACTCATACCATTATTAAATGATTTGATTGGTGTTAATCCTGATATAGTAACTAAAAAATCATTTGCAAAGGCGTGTAGCCAATTAGTATTAACAAGTTGGGACACTCCATTAGCCTTTGGGCCGCCACAACTTAGTGCTGTTGAAATAAAAACAAGGGTAGAAAGTGCAACAGACCAAAGAATTGTTAATACATATCAAGAATATATAAATATATTTACAGAGGCATATGAATTATTTTTAGAATAGGATATATTTATATAAAAAAAATATTATGAATAATGTAAAAAAACTTTTGGACGACTATCTTAGAAAAGATACCAAATTAACTGAAAAACAAATTGATGCAGATCACAAACAAGTTTGTGATTTAGATACTGGTGATTGTTATACTATTAGATTAAAAGATGGGTTAATAGAAAGATTCGACAACACCGTTCAAAAAAATAGGATGTTAAAAGTAGAAACACCTACAGGAACTAAAACATTACTTAACGGATAAATAAATTTAAGATGGAAATAGATAGAAGAATATTGTTGGAACTTAGAAGATTTAATGAAATAAATAATTACATTAATGAACAAGACGCGGCACCCGAAGACCCAGCAGCCCCTGGCGCACCACCCGCACCACCCGAAGGAGGAGCACCAGCACCACCCGAAGGAGGAGCACCAGCACCACCCGAAGGAGGAGCACCAGCACCACCCGAAGGAGGGACAGCTGCACCTGCAGAAGACGCAATTCCTGAACCTATTGATATTGAAAATGATCCTGATATTGAAGAAGTTAAAGATGAGGATACTGAGGGAGGAGAAGAAGAAACTGAGGAAATAGATATTACCGATCTTATAAAAACTCAAGAAGAAATGAAAACAGGTCAGGAAGAGTTTATGGATAATATTTTTTCTAAAATTGATGATTTAGCGAGTAAATTACAACACATGGATCAAATTATGGACAAAATAAATTCACTTGAAAATAAATTTGACAAATATAGAGAAAAAACTCCTGAAGAAAAACTTATGTTACGTTCATTAGATTCTTATCCGTACAATCAAAAACTAACCGATTTTTTTGATGACAAAAAAGTAGACATGGAGAAAACAGGTAAAAATGAATATGTTTTAACTTCTGATGAAGTGGAAGAATTTTCACCTAATGAAATAAAAAAAACCTTCAATAACTATGAAGAAGATGAAGAAAAAATGTTAGAAAATTATTTGAGAAGAAAAAAAAGAATATAAATTTTTAAGGGACTCACAAGGTCCCTTTTTTATTTGACAATCGTAGAAAATCACTTATAATTGTTATAGATAAAAGAGTTAAAAATTAAAAACAAAAATCTATGGCAAATTCAATTGACGCAGTACTAGCACAGTACGAAAAGAACTCAACACCAAGTAGTTCACCGAGATCAAACATCTCACAAGAAGACAGAATGAAAAAGTATTTTTCAGCAATTCTTCAAAAAAATGAAAAATCTGCACAAAAAAGAATCAGAGTGTTACCAACAAAAGATGGTTCATCACCATTTGTTGAGGTTTGGTATCACGAGATCCAAGTAAATGGACAATGGGTTAAGTTGTATGACCCTGAAAAAAATGACAACGAAAGATCGCCTCTAACTGAAGTTTATAATGAATTAATATCTACAGGTAAAAAAGAAGATAAAGAATTAGCTTCTCAGTACCGTTCACGTTTATTTTATATTGTAAAAGTTATTGATAGAGATAATGAACAAGATGGAGTTAAGTTTTGGAGATTTAAACACAATTATAAACAAGAAGGTGTTTTAGATAAAATCTTACCTATTTGGAAAGCTAAGGGTGACGTTACTGACTCAGAAAAAGGAAGAGACCTAATTATTGAATTAACAAAAGCAAAAACCCCACAAGGAAAAGAGTATACTGTTGTTCAAACAATTATGTATGATGATCCTGCTCCATTACATACAGATAAAGAAATTATGGAAGGTTGGTTACAAGACGAATTAACTTGGAAGGACGTTTATTCTAAAAAACCTGTTGAGTATTTAGAGGCAGTGGCAGTAGGAGAAACACCAATTTGGAATTCTGAATTAAAGAAATATGTTTATGGTGAAGAAGCTGAGATTTCATTAGGTGGAGCACAAAAAGATGAAACACCTATCGTTGATCCACAAGCAAATGATGAACCATCTGAAGAATTACCTTTTTAAAATAACATATTATGAATAAAATAGCACAAAAAATGTATGAAGCCCTGACCTTGAAATATAGGTCAGAAATGGCTGAAGCCGAAGCAACACTATTAGTTTATTTTAATAACTCTGTTGGTATTGGAGAACACCCACAACACTTGGAAGAAATGGATAAGTTTGTTGATAAAATGACAAACGCCAAAGACAAGTTAGAAATGTTAGAAACAGTTTACAAGTATAATATTAAAAGAGAAGAAGGGTTTGAAGTAACTGAAGAAATGTTAAAAATTTTGAACGAACAAAAAGGAGAAGAAAATGGCAATTAAAAAAAATGATTTTAGTTCATTAAAGAAGAAGTTTTCCACATCAGCAAAATATAAACCACAAAGGTTTTTTGATTTAGGTGAACCATTCTTAGACGCTGTTGGATTACCGGGACCTGCGATGGGCCACATCAATATGTTTTTAGGACATAGTGATACAGGTAAAACAACCGCCTTAGTTAAAACTGCGGTTGATGCTCAAAAGAAAGGTGTACTTCCTGTGTTCATTATTACTGA
>Ga0315903_10006409_pt1 | contig 15022 bp, 11 predicted proteins | sample LakEriMetagenome_7_FD_203524 | JGI IMG/M metagenome (GOLD analysis project Ga0315903, IMG submission 203524) | Freshwater fungal communities from buoy surface, Lake Erie, Ohio, United States - Buoy 2 MA119 | ecosystem: Environmental > Aquatic > Freshwater > Lake | place: USA: Lake Erie, Ohio...
AAACAAGGGTCAAAATCTGATTATAGGCCCTCACGCCTTCGAATGAGAATGATTCCCCTTGTTTCTTGTGGAAGTGAATTCGTCGAAAAGATATTCTAGATTACAAACTAAAGGAATGAGAATGAGTGTTGCGCCCACTCCCTTCCCTTCATAACCTTATCTATAGTGTTATAAGAAGCCATGAAAACTACTATTCCATTCGCGAGCATCCCACAGCATTGTACTAAACATCGCAGAATGTTCGGGTGGAGTCCCATTCTCATTCTCATTCTCATTCTCTTTCTCTTTCTCATTCTAAAAATTCCAGAAAGAGAAAGAGAAACAGAATGAGAATGAGTGTTGTGCTTAACTCATACCCTTCAAGTAATAAGCCGCGAGAACCACTATACTATTCAAGCATATTATTCCTATATTTTAATCCATTTATCCGCCCCCCCTCTCTGGATCGAGCCCTTAGTTTCGCCTCAAAAAATCCAATTGATATGAGCGATGAAACTTCCTATTTGCAGTTTGACTTCCAAAAGTTGGAGGTGTACAGAAAAGCTCAGCTCTTTTATGTTGAGTGCAAAAGCATCACGAGAAATAAGACCATTGAAAGACATGTCAAGGATCAACTATCGCGAGCATCCTATAGCATTGTACTAAATATCGCAGAAGGTTCAGGTAGGAAATCACCGGCCGATAGAAGAAATTTCTTTACAATATCGAGGGCTTCCATTTTCGAATGTGTTGCGATCATCGACTTGCTCAACCTGGAAAATATTCTCGATAAGCAATCGTACAGAAATCATTTGACGCAAGCCGGCGAGTTATCCAAAATGCTGTACACCATGATTCGCAATTTGTCCAATTAAAGCGCTTGAGTCCTTCATTCTGTTTCTCTTTCTCTTTCTCATTCCTTTAGTTTGTAATCTAGAATATCTTTTCGACGAATTCACTTCCACAAGAAACAAGGGGAATCATTCTCATTCGAAGGCGTGAGGGCCTATAATCAGATTTTGACCCTTGTTTCTTGGAGTGAAAGGACCAGATAGAAATTCAGGCTAGCGGCCTATTATCAAGGAATTGGTCAATGCACTCTCTGTGGAAGCAAATAAAAATAACTATGAATCAAAAGTACTTTATTGGTATCGACATCTCCAAGGGAAAATTGGATTGCGCGGTGATTTTATCAGACTATTCAGTTGTTGCTGAGAATGTGATTCCAAACAACGTGAACAAGATTAAATCGTTTTTGAAAGCCTTTTTGAAAAAGCACAAAACTGAATTTGATCAAATGATTGTCTGTTGCGAAAGCACCGGTATCTATAATGGTCCGTTGCGTCAAGTCTGTACCGATTTGAACATTGATTTATGGGAAGAGCATGCGCTCAAAATCAAACGAGCTTCAACGGATATGCGCGGTAAGTCGGATCGAAAGGATGCTATGCGTATTGCAGAATACCTCGTGCGTTATCGCGATAAGGCCATCCTCTTCAAGAATCCATCCGCCGCTCTTCAGGCCTTGGACCAATTGAATAAAGTTCGAGAAACATTATTGGGACAAAAGCTAGCGCTACAAAATCAGTTGGGTGAGTCCAAGTCATTCGATCCTAAGGGATTTAAGGTTCTATCGAAGCATTACAAGCAGATGGTTGCGCAAATTGAAAATCAACTTAAGAAAATTGACTTGGAGATCCAGGACCTTCTCAATCAACATGAGGAAATCCAACAAAACATCAACTTGATGAAAGGGGTTCCGGGAGTTGGAAAGCAAACAGCGATGCAAATCATCATTTACACACAGAACTTTACCACGTTTAAATCGGTAAAGCACCTGGCGTGCTATGCCGGTGTTGTTCCCTTTCAAAATGAATCGGGAATGGTTATTAAGCGGGCTCGTGTGTCGAAAATGGCTAGTAAAAAGCTTAAGTCGGTACTTCACATGGCAGCACTTGCAGCAGTTCGAACCAAATCAGAGCTGAAGGCATATTACATCCGCAAATTGGCCGAAGGCAAAAACAAAATGTGTGTGCTAAACGCAGTAAGAAATAAAATCCTACAGCGCGTCTGGGCTGTTATCGAAAGACAAACACCCTTCCTTTCAGAAGAAAATTTTCGACCAATTTGAAAATAATACTTGACTTGTGACATAGAAATCTGTTTCTCTTTCTGGAATTTTAGAATGAGAATGAGAAACAGAATGAGAATGAGTGGAGTGCGCCGTGCGAAGTCGAGGCCTATTTCCTTGAATGATTATCCCTGTACAAACGGCATCTTCGTCACCACGCCTTTGATGGCCTTGCCGCGGATGTTGACGAGAATCTCCGAGCCGGGCTTGCTTTGCGCAGTGGGAACATAGGCCATACCGATGGGTTTATTGAGCGTAGGGCTTTGTGTGCCGCTGGTCACAACACCGATCACGTTCATGTCGGCGTCTACTACTTCGTAGCCGTGACGCGGAATACCGCGGTCGATCAACTCGAAGCCTACGAGCTTGCGCGCTGTGCCTTGCTCTTTGTGCGATTTGAAAAGTTCGCTATCGATGAAGTCTTTGGTGAATTTGGTGATCCATCCCAGGCCTGCTTCGATGGGCGATGTTGTATCGTCAATATCGTTGCCGTACAAGCAGAAGCCCATTTCCAAACGCAGGGTATCGCGGGCGCCCAAACCGATGGGCTTGATGCCGAACTCGGCACCGGCTTCCATCACGGCATCCCACATTTTCTCAGCAACCGAATTTGGGAAGTAGATTTCACATCCGCCTGCACCTGTGTAACCTGTTGTGGAGACAATGATGTTTTCGCAACCGGCGAACGTGCCGCGCTGCACTGTATAATATTCCATACCGATAAGCGGCATGGCTGTCAACTTCTGCATGGCTTCCAGCGCCTTCGGTCCTTGCACCGCGAGCAATGATGTTCCTTCGCTGTGGTTCTCGAGTGTTGCTCCGAATGTGTTGTGGCTCGTTATCCATGCCCAGTCCTTGTCGATGTTCGAGGCATTCACCACCAACATATACAACTCCTCGCTGAATCGATACACGAGCAAATCGTCTACAATACCGCCTTTGCCGTTGGGCATGCACGAATACTGCACCTTGCCATCTACCAACTTCGATGCGTCGTTGGTCGTGACACGCTGAATCAAATCCAACGCGCCCGGACCACTCACCCAAAACTCACCCATGTGGCTTACGTCAAACACTCCAACAGCATTGCGCACGGTGTTGTGTTCTTCAATCAGCCCTGAGTATTGCACAGGCATATTGTAGCCCGCAAACGGAACCATCTTGGCGCCGAGACGCTCGTGAACATTAGTCAGAGCGGTGTTTTTGAGTGTGGTAGTCATTTCCATGGGACAATATTAGTGACTAATGGCGAATGGCGAGTGGCGAATTCACCACTCGCCACTCGCCATTTGCCGCTCGCCACTATTTCCTAGATATCTCAATATCCGCATTTACCTGCATCTCATCACTCGCCACAGCTGTAGGGAAGTCTTTACCCACACCGAAGTCGGTGCGCTTGATGGTACCGGTTACTTTGAAACCAGCTACATCAACTCCTTGCTTGGTTTGGATGGTAGCGTTGTGACGAGCCTTCAACTCAACAGGCTTCGTTACGCCATGCATGGTCAATTCGCCGCTTACAACATAGTCCTTCTCGCCTACTTTCTTCATCGAGCTGCTCTTGAAGGTGATGGTTGGGAACTGGGCTGCATCCAAGAAGTCAGGAGCTTGTAAATGTTGATCGCGGCCTTCAGAACCGGTATAGACGCTATTGGCTTGAGCGGTCAAGACAATGCTGGCATCCGAAAAATCTGCAGCAGAGGCAGAAATCTGCACGTCTACTTTCTTGAATTCGCCCTGCATTTCAGCAATGCCTTGGTGGTTAAAGGTAAAACCCATGCGTGAGTGTGATGCATCGATACCCCAGTTAGCTACTTCGTTAGCTGTGAAAGAGAAAGTGGCCAATACAGCGGCCGCGAGAATGAGTTTTTTCATAAATGAATAGATGTTGTTTTTAATGCCGCGAAGTTGGTTGCGCGTCAAGGGGGAAAACATTGATGCAGGTTAAGAGTTCACTGTTTGAGGATTGTAGGTGTGTAGGATTATAGGATTGTAGGGGTGCTCCAAGGACTGTCTCTGATTCTAGAAAGAGAATGAGAATCAGAATGAGAATGAGTGTAGCGCGCCCCCCAATAATCCTACATACCTTCACCCCTATAATCCTAATCGCTTCTTCATCGCCAGCATCTCATCCCGCAATCGCGCGGCTTCCATGAAGTCCATGTCGCGGGCAGCCTTTTCCATTTTCTTCGTGGTTTGCTCGATGGCCTTTTTCAATTGCTCTTCGTTGAGATAACTGAGCACAGGGTCGGCTGCTGCACCTATTTGATGTTCTTCTTCGTTGTAAACGGCTTTGCGCTTGTCGAGCACGCCACTTTGCTCGAAGATGGTCGACTTGCCTTTCTTCACTTGGGTTGGCGTGATGCCGTTTTCAAGGTTGTAGGTAATTTGCTTTTCGCGACGTCGCGACGTCTCATCAATCGTCTGCTGCATGCTGTCGGTGATCTTGTCGGCATACATGATCACGCGGCCGTTCACGTTACGCGCCGCACGTCCTGCTGTTTGCGTGAGTGAACGGTTGCTACGCAGGAAGCCTTCTTTGTCGGCGTCCATGATGGCCACAAGCGACACCTCGGGTAAATCGAGACCTTCGCGCAAGAGGTTCACTCCCACGAGTACATCGAACTTGCCTTCTCGCAAGTCGCGCAATATTTCAATGCGATCAAGTGTCTGCACTTCGCTGTGTATATAGCGACAGGCAATGCTGAGCTTGTCGAGATACTTCGCCAACTCTTCGGCCATACGTTTGGTGAGGGTAGTCACAAGCACACGCTCATCCTTGGCAATGGTGGCCTGTATCTCGCCTATCAAGTTGTCGATCTGATTGAGCGACGGACGCACATCAATAGGCGGATCAAGCAATCCCGTAGGGCGCACCACTTGCTCTACCAGCACCCCACCCGACTTCTGCAATTCGTAATCGGCAGGTGTGGCGCTGACATAAACCACCTGATTCTGCAGACCTTCCCACTCATCGAACGTGAGCGGGCGGTTGTCCATGGCGCTTGGCAAGCGGAATCCATAATCGACCAGGTTCACCTTGCGCGAGCGGTCGCCGCCATACATAGCGCCCACCTGCGACACGGTGACGTGGCTTTCGTCGATCACCATGAGGTAGTCTTCCGGGAAATAATCGAGCAAACAGAAAGGTCGCTGACCCGGCTGCCGACGGTCGAAGTAACGCGAGTAATTCTCGATGCCCGAGCAATAACCGAGCTCCTTCATCATTTCAATATCATACACCACACGCTCTTCCACGCGTTTCGCCTCAATGAATTTGCCTTGCTCTTCGAAGGCTTTCACCTGCTTCACCATGTCTTGCTGAATTTCCCAGATGGCCTGAGTCAAGGTTTCACGACTGGTCACAAACAGGTTCGCCGGATAAATGGAAATCATTTCGAAGTCCATAATCTTCTTACCCGTATCCACATGAATCGTATGAATCGATTCGATTTCATTTCCGAAGAATGTTACACGCACGGCATAATCGGCGTAAGCCAAATACACATCCACATTATCGCCCTGCACGCGGAATGTTCCTCGGGTGAAATCGGCGCGTGTGCGGCTGTACAAGCCTTCCACCAATCGGTGCAGGAAACCTTGACGGCTCATGGCCTGACCCCGCTTTATGGGGATTACGCTCTTGTGAAACTCAATCGGGTTTCCGATACCGTAGATGCACGAAATACTGGCTACAACAATCACATCGCGTCGACCGCTCAGCAAAGCGCTGGTGGCTGACAGGCGCAGCTTCTCTATCTCGTCATTGATCTGTAGGTCCTTCTCGATATATACCCCCGTGGTCGGAATGAAAGCCTCCGGCTGGTAGTAGTCGTAGTAGCTCACGAAGTACTCGACCATATTGTTCGGGAAGAACGCCTTGAACTCAGAGTATAACTGCGCGGCCAGTGTTTTATTATGACTCAGAACCAAAGTTGGCCGTTCCGTATTGGCGATGACATTGGCCATCGTAAACGTCTTTCCGGAGCCCGTAACACCCAAGAGCGTTTGGTATTTATCTCCACGCTCTACCCCATCGGTCAATTCGCGAATGGCCGTGGGTTGGTCGCCGCTGGGCGTGTAGACCGATGTAAGTTCGAATTTCACGAGACAAAAGTAGTGGCCGCTTCAAGGGTACTTATTCTCTGTTGGGAATATTTGATAATAATTTGGAATAGTCTATTCCTTTCTGTTGGATTTTCGCCTTGCGATGGACATCAATATCAACACCCCTGCCCTGCTCTTTCCCGCTGTTAGCCTCATAATGCTGGCGTATACCAATCGTTTTCTCGCACTGGCCAGCGTAGTGCGCAACCTGCATGACCGCTATCACAATCAGGATGAATCTAAGAAGCCGCTCATTCACGCGCAAATCAAAAACCTGCGTATTCGAATGCGGATCATTCGCAACATGCAGATACTCGGTGTAAGCAGTTTTATCATAGCCATCGTATGCATGTATGCCATCACGATTGGTAAAATGGAAACCGCAAGCTTTCTATTTGCCTCATCCTTGGTGCTCTTTGCTGTTTCCCTTATTCTATCTCTTGGGGAGCTTTTCATCAGCACCCGTTCCATTGAAATTGAGTTGAGCGATTTGGAGCTCGATGCTGACGATTAGCACTTGCAAAGAAATCAAAACCGGCTGTTAATATCTCCGCTATGCCGTTAATTTGCAACCTCGCGACCACCTTATTTTACGCGGTTATACATGTCAAAAAGGCGCAAGAGAATACGCATAGCCCAGTACATCTTCATTGGTCTGGTGACCTTGATGTTCAGCGGTTATTTTGCACTGCAATTACCTGCGGTGCAAACTTGGCTTGCGCACCGACTCAGTGATTATTTGTCAAAAGAATGGAATACAAAGGTTTCGATTGGCACGGTCAGTATCGACATTTGGGCGAAGCTTCACGCAACAGACATTTATATCGAGGACCAGCGCGGCGATTCGCTGATCTATGTTGAATCGCTCGATGCCGCCAACTATTCGTATGACGATGTGAGCGGAAAACTTGTTGTCAACAGCCTGCATCTCTACTCGCCCTATTTCAACTTGGTCAGGCACGAGCAAGACAGCCTGCTCAACTATTATTTCCTGGTGGAATATTTCGACAGCGGCGACACTGCACAATCCGAGACATTCATAGCGTTGAATCACTTGCATTTGCAGAATGGTCGATTCAACTATATCAACGAACACCGCGATCTCGATACCACTTTTGGTGTAGACTGGAATCATTTAAAGCTAAGTCAAATCGAGCTGGAGGTTAACGAGTTTCGCATGGAGGGCGATAGCACGCATGCGTTTGTCAGTCACCTTACCACGCGTGAAGTGAGCGGTTTCCTGCTCGATGAATTTTCGCAAGAGCTCACACTAGCCCATGGAGAAGTGCTCATGGATGATGTGAATTTGGTAGCAGGCGACAGCCATGTGAAAGGAGATTTGCACTTTACCGTCAATTCGATAGATGATTTGGATTTCTTTGAAACTAAGGTGCCCATGCAGCATGAGTTCAGGCAGGCACGAATTAATTTGAATGACTTAAGCTATTTCGCGTCGGAGTTGAAGGGAATGAATCAGCCTGTCATCATCAACGGAACTGTTCGCGGCACAGTTGCCAACCTGAAGGCCCGCAACCTCGAGCTTCAATTCAATGACAATAGCCGATTCAAGGGAAACATCGATATGGAAGGACTTCCGGATATCGATCAAACATACATTCAGCTCGACATCGATGAACTCACATCGAACAAGCAAGAGCTCGAGAAAATTCCGATTCCTCCTTTTGATGGAACTTCTTTTATCAAGCTACCCGACAACATAGCCTATCTCGGTCAGGTTACCTATAAAGGAGACTTCACCGGCTTTATCAGCGATTTTGTGACCTATGGAACGGTCAGCACCGCCATCGGAAATGTGCGGGCGGACATTTCGCTCAAAGAAGACCCCACATTAAATGACTATCGGTATGCAGGAACGGTTAATCTTCAGCAATTCAACCTCGGATCATTTTATCAGTCAGACATGCTGGGCGCAATTTCTTGCAACATTGATGTGCAGGGATCGGGGCTTGAGTTGAAGAAAGTGAATGCCACTTTTGAAGGAACGATAGATGAATTACAGGCCAATAACTATTCCTATCACGCTATTCATGCTTCCGGAAATTTCCAACACCGTGCTTTCACCGGCGATGTTTCTATTGATGACCCAAACCTTGTCATGAATTTCAATGGTACAATTGATTTCATGCAAGATCAACCCCTGCTCAATTTTGACACTCATGTGCAGCATGCAAATCTGGATGAGTTGAACATCCTTAAAGAATACGATTACAGTGCGTTGAGCGGTGATATACAAATCCACAGCATCGGTCTTGAGTTCGAGAAATTTGAAGGTGATATATTGGTAAGTGACCTTACCTACTGTGCCATGAACAACGACTATTATTTAAATCGGTTGAGCATTCATTCGCAACGAAGCGGCATTCCAAGTATTACACTTCAGTCGGATATCGCATTTGCCGAGATGCGCGGTGAGTATAAGCTTTCAGAAATTCCCAGTTCGCTTACCGAAATAGCCTCGCGCATTTTTCCATCGTTCAAACCGACCATTCGTGAGCACAAAACTCAGCAGTTTACGCTCGACGCTCAGATTTACGATGTTTCGCAGATAACGAATGTTTATGCTCCGGAGCTAAAAATTGCACCCGGCACTCGCATCAGTCTCGAGCTCAATGAACCCGATTCCTTCTTTCAAACAACCGTTTCCAGTCCCTCGGTCATCTATGAGAACAACAAAATTGAAGGACTCACTTTCGACGTGCAACACCCTGACGAATCGTTTTATGTGACAGCCTCTTGTGATTTATGGAATGCATCGGATGTACTGTTTCGTGATATTGCCATTGACGGGCGAACACTCAAAGACACCTTATATACGGCTATCAGCTGGAACAATGGCAACAGACAATTTGAAGGAGACCTCAACGGCAAGCTTGCCATTCGTGATGTGAATTCCTTTGATTTTATTTTCGAGAATAGTTCGTTTACCTTGGAAAAGGAAAAGTGGGCATTCCGAGAAGGAGCCAAAATCAGCCTAGACAGCTCGATGGTAGCCATTTCTGAATTGAATATATATAACGACAATCAGTTAGTAGAAATCGCCGGGCGTTTATTTAATTCTGACTCCAGCGAGGTTCGCGTGCAAGTGCAATCATTTGATTTATCGAACCTCACTGTTTTCATTGGAGAGGACTATCGATTTGAAGGATTGTTGGATGCTGCCATTAGTGTACGCGATCCTTACCATGAAGCTATCCTCAGCAGTAACGTGAGCATTGAAAACTTCATACTCAATGACCGTGAGTTTGGCGATTTACAGGCCAATTCCATTTGGGATCCGCGAAGAGATGAATTACGTATTGACGGCAAATTAGAAAAAGATGCCAAAGCTTCTATTGGACTTAATCGCTATACACCTCTGACCTTCGCCGGTTATTACAGACCCAAGAACGAGGATAGCCCGCTTGATCTTACTGCTACTATCAATCAGTTGGATCTGGAGTTTATCAATGCATTTTTAGAGCCGGAGGTACTCGATATTCAAGGATTTGCAAGCGGCACTATGGCTATAACTGGCAAGCCGGATGCACCGCAACTTCGCGCCGACGCCCTGCTGCGCGATGCCTCGGTGTACATATATTATCTGAACACCACGTATTTCATCCAAAACCGCATTGGCGTCTATCCTGATATGTTCACCTTCGACCATATTCCGGTCAAAGATGAACAAGGAAAATCGGGATACTTGACGGGCCAGATGTTGCACGAAAATTTCGGAGATTGGAATTTCGATTTGTTCATCGATATGGAAGAACCGATGATGGCTATGAACACAACCGAGGAACAAAACTCACTTTATTACGGGCAGGCGTTTACAACAGGTAATGTCAGCATATCCGGATATGATTCAAATCTAGAATTTGACATCGCCTTGAAAAGTGAGAAGGGAACCGCCATAGCCATGCCCATGGGGACGAGCAGCGAACAGGAGTTTGAAAACTTCATTCGATTCACTTCACCAAGCGACACAATTACGAAGACACAGCCCTTGAACCTATCGGGCATTACGTTGAAACTTCAAATGGAGATTACTCCGGAAGCGGAATTCAAAATCATTTTCGATGAAAGCGTTGGAGACCTCATTCAAGGTTCCGGCAAAGGAAATCTTCAAATGGAAATCAATAACCTGGCTACGTTTAATATGTATGGCGGAATTGAAATAACAAAGGGAAGCTACAATTTCACCCTCAAGAATCTTATCAATAAGCCATTTGAACTTACCCCGGGAGGAACCATTTCGTGGTTTGGTGATCCATTTGGAGGCGAAATGAATTTAAAAGCAACTTATGAAAACTCGGCTTCGCTATATGACCTTATACCGGACCCGACCTATCAGAATGGTCAACGAGTGCCCGTGGAACTGGGAATGAACATGACCGGAAAAATCTTCAGTCCGGGTATCGATTTTTCCATCGACTTACCTACAGTCGACCAGGTAACGAAAAGCCGTGTGAACGCAGTAATCAGCACGGATCAGGAACGCAACCGACAAGCCTTTGCTCTGCTGGCCATGCGCAGGTTCATTAGTCCACCCAATGTGACTGCCGACCACAGCAGCACCAGTGCCATTGCAGCCAACGGAACCGAGTTTCTTTCAAGCCAAATTTCTTCGTGGCTCAGCCAAATCAGCGACGACTTCAACCTTGGGTTTAACTATAGCCCCGGAGACGACATTAGTAATGAAGAAATCGCTTTGGCACTTGGCACGCAGCTTTTCAACGAGCGTCTATCCATCACAAGCAACTTGGGTGTCTCTCGCAATAACGGCGCATCAACCGCCAATCAAAACACGACCAACATCATTGGCGATATACGCATCGAATACAAGATTACCCCGGAGGGCAAAATACGATTGGTTATGTACAACGAAAGCAACGATTTTACTGCCAACACGTTACAGCAATCACCCTACACCCAAGGATTAGGTATTATTTACCGTGAAGACTTTGATTCCTTTGATGAATTCTTTTCAGGCATCCGAAAATTATTGAAAGGCACCGAAAAGACAGAAACCGCCATACCGTAGTCGTACATTGCAACTTGAAAAGTGTTCGGCGTGAAAGACAACCATGGACGTACCATCGACTATCTAAGGCTTGCGATTACCGATCGCTGTAATTTGCGTTGTCATTATTGCATGCCGGCAAATGGACTGGATTGGTTGCAACGCGACGAACTCCTGTCTTTTGAAGAAATAGAAAAATTACTCCCCGTTTTTTCATCCCTGGGCATTCGAAAAATTCGCTTTACAGGTGGAGAACCTTTTATGCGTCGAGACTTCGAACACTTATTGGCCAGAGTAGCCAAGGGCAATCTTTTTGACTCCATCACGCTCACAACTAATGGAGTTCTGACGGCCCCGCATGTGCCTTTGCTCAAGGAGTTGAATATCCACTCTGTCAATTTAAGTCTTGATACACTCGACGAGAAGCGCTTTGCGTCCATAACGCGTCGCGATGTATTTCCCGATGTTATGCGAACGCTTGATGCTCTTTTAAAACATGGAATACGCACGAAGATTAACGCCGTGATTATGGAGGGTGTAAACGAAGAAGATATAGTTCCACTCGCTTTGTTGAGTAAAGATCTTCCTGTAGATGTTCGTTTCATTGAGGAGATGCCTTTCAATGGACGCGGCGACCGACACGCTATCAAATGGAATCGTAACGGACTTCTGAATGCTTTGGAAAACAGGTTTGGCAGACTCGATAAAAAGAGTATTGAACCAAATGCTACATCCGAAGACTATTCTATTGATGGCCATCTGGGCAGTGTTGGCATTATTGCCGCATGGTCACGAACGTTCTGTGGCACCTGCAACCGCATTCGCCTTACACCTTCCGGCCAAATGAAAACGTGTCTTTACGGACGCAATGAACTCGACTTGCGGTCTATGCTCCGCACAACTCATACGGTAGAGGAAATTGCCGAGGCTATCCGACGTGTCGTTGAGCACAAAGCACAAGACGGTAACATAGCAGAAAAGCTCCGCACACCGTTAGAAGAGTCAATGGCTACTATTGGAGGCTAACTATGATAACGACTTCCCAAGCTGAAGAACTCATTGAAACATGCGAGCTACATCTCGCCAATGAAACCGTCTCGATTCATCAAGCCTTAAATCGCGTTCTTGCTGAAGACCTCAAGGCCGATACAGACCTTCCACCATTCGATCGCGTTATGATGGATGGTATTGCTCTGCGCTATGCGGACATCGAAAAAGGCATTCACAGTTTTCCAATAGAAGGTGTGCAACGCGCCGGTCAGTCGGCACTTGCGTTGGCAAACGAAGGTACATGTTTCGAAATCATGACGGGAGCTGTTTGTAGCATCGGGTGCGACACGGTGGTTCCCTATGAGCACATCCGCCTTGAAGACGGCGTTGCGCATATTGACATTCTTCCCGTTGCAAAAGGAAAGAATATTCACAAGCAAGGAACAGACAAGCAAACAGGTGCATTGCTCGTTGAAGCGGGGAGCATCATTTCTTCCGCTGAAATTGGCATTGCTGCTTCCATTGGCAAAAGCTCACTATCTGTGCGAAGGTTGCCACGTGTGCTCATTTGCTCCACAGGCGATGAATTGATCGACATTTCGGAAACACCCCTACCCCATCAAATACGGCGCTCCAATGCATATGCGCTCCAGGCGCTGATAAAAAATATAGGGATCGATGCCGACAGCATTCATTTAGCAGATGACAAGCCATTGTTGCTCGAAGAACTCGAAAATGCGCTGAATACGTATGATGTTCTGATTCTAAGCGGCGGTGTATCGAAGGGTAAATTCGACTTAATACCGGAGGTTCTGAGTGAGCTTGGTGTCGCAACTATTTTTCACACTATTGCTCAACGCCCCGGTAAACCCATGTGGTTCGGCACAACACAAAAAGCAGTAGTGTTTGCATTGCCCGGAAATCCGGTGTCGACGTTGGCGTGCGCTGCGCGATATATGCTGCCATGGCTGAAATCACAGCTTGGAATGGAAACCACTGAGGGCAGAATAAAGGTGATTGAGACGATAATTCCAAATGAGAAACTGACCCTATTCTTGCCGGTGAGAGTAAGTAAGGCAAACGCCATTCTGCAAGCTCACGTAATTCGCAATCAAGGATCGGGCGACTTCAGCGGTTTGAGCGGAATGACCGGATTTATCGAGGTAAACCCGGACGAAGATTCATCTGCAGGCTATCGCTACTTCCCGAGCAAGTAAGTGCTACTTCTTGGGGTCTTTGCCTCCCTCCTTTCGATCCTTCATGTGCTGCAACAATTCGCGCTGAAATTCGCGCTCAAGCTTAGCAAGTCGCATGGTGCGATCGGGACCCAACACAGGTAAGCAATCTTTCAAAAATTGCGACTCCAAATCGATGTGCTCCTTTTTGTTCTGAGCTACTCGGTCTATTTCAACCAGTGCCTCTTTTTCGCTCAATTTGGGTTCTTCACCCTTCTTCTTATCTCCTTTTCCGGCCTTGCGCAACGCATCTTCCTTCTTTGAAAACTCATTGTAGATGGGCCAAAACTTCTCTGCTTCGGCAGGAGTAAGTTCAAGCTTTTCCGAAAAATAACTTCGCTTCAGAGCTTCCACTTTTTCCTTGCGTTTTTCACCACCGGGTGATGGTGGAGGTCCGGGTTGCGACCATGCCAGCGAAATGGAAGTAAGCGCCATTAGCAGTAAACAAATTGCCTTTTTCATAGTAGTGTTATTTGTTAAAGTTCATCTATAACTTGAAGTGATTCTTCATCTTTCAAATACTCCTCCACATCATCCGCATCAATATCGTCCCAACTGATGACTGACTGTCCCTTGGAAGGTTTAAAGTCATTGATTGACTTGGGTAACTTTTTCGTTGCAACGGTATCGGGTACCAGGGTATCGTCGACGATAAATTCGTCAAAAACCGATTCGTCAAATTCGATTATTTCCAAATCCTCAAACTCCAGTTGCGCCTGCTCCAACTGTTGCGAAAAGCCAACGGGTTCTTCTTTATCCTTGGCAACCATAAAAACCAAACCGGCCACCATAGCTGCTGCCGCAACCGCAATCCAGAGGCGCACTGTTCGGCTATTTCTACCTTCTCGCAGCTTTGGATGAATCTCCTGCTCAAGCTTCGCAGCCTGCTCCTCAAAATATCCGGCCGGTGTTTCAAAAGGGGTGTTCAGAGTCGACTCCAAACGAATTTGTTGTGACTCAAAAAATCCTTCCGGCACCTGAATCGCATCCTCTGAACGCTCCAGATGTTGGAGCATTTCATCGCTGAAGAGAGCGTCGTTATGGTTGTCTTCTTCTTTCATTTTTCTGTTAGGTAAGCTTCAATTTTATGAACCGCATGATGATAGCTTGCCTTCAGTGCTCCCACGCTTGTGCCGGTTATTTCTGCCATCTCCTCGTATTTCAAATCATCATAGTAGCGCATGATGAAAACGGCCTTTTGTTTTTCCGGAAGCAGTGCAATGGCAGTTTGCAGTTTAGCTTGAATCTCATCTCCTGAGAAAAGCTCATCCGACTGCAAGGCAGCCCCCAGCGACTTATCCATTTCCGATACATCAACATCGAGCACACGCTTGGCAGCTCGTAAAAAGGATATGCATTCATTATGTGCAATGCGGTAAAGCCAAGTAGACAACTTCGAATCTCCTCGAAAACCGCCCAACCCTTTCCATGCCTTAATGAAAACAACTTGAGTTAAATCGTCAGCGTCATCATGACTCAGAACCATCCGTCGTATGTAGTAATAGACCGGCTTTTGAAACTGCTGGATAAATTTCGAAACCCCGGCATTTCGACGTT
>Ga0315903_10006410_pt1 | contig 15021 bp, 18 predicted proteins | sample LakEriMetagenome_7_FD_203524 | JGI IMG/M metagenome (GOLD analysis project Ga0315903, IMG submission 203524) | Freshwater fungal communities from buoy surface, Lake Erie, Ohio, United States - Buoy 2 MA119 | ecosystem: Environmental > Aquatic > Freshwater > Lake | place: USA: Lake Erie, Ohio...
ACATACGTTCTACACCGTAACCTCCAGCATAAAAAGCTCCTACACCATAAAGAATAACACCAAGTAGCTCTAAAGGAATTTTATAACTTTTAATAAAAGGAATCCATGCTACAACTTTACTTAAAATATATAAAGCAATACCAATTCCAAGTATTGTATAAGTTGCTAATTCTATCCAGCTATCTGGAATTAAACTATACATGAATTGTAAATACCACATTATATTTTCTCCATTCTTAAAGCATAGTTTTCGTTTTCAAAGATGAAAGACCCACCAATCTTTGTAATATTGTAGTTGCCAATGTACTTTGTAAGATACAAGATTTCGGCCATGTCTTTGCTTTCTATCATTATTTTACCTTGAGCAGAAGCATAGACGGATTCTTTTAATCCAAATTCTTTTATTCTCATACGCAATGGCTCAGCATACTTTTTTTGAAACACTAAATCATTATTATCGATGTGTAAACTTTCTAGGTAACTACGTCCAAAAAAGTTTGAAAAGTTGTTCAGTCTATTTTCTTTAATAGATAAATCGTAGTCGTCTTTATTTGTTGGAATAGTTTCTCTTAGACTATCTTCATTTACATCTATGCTATTGAAACTTTTGTAATATCTAAATTTAAAATCGTCAATATCACAGAGTTTACCAACACCGTCTAGTAATTCCATAATTTGCTCAGGAATTCGTTTTGATCTTTCCATTTCCACAAACACTTTATATTTGCCGTCGTTAAGTTCGCCAGGAGTAGCATCAGCATCTAAAATAAATTCATAACCTCTTTCGCAAAAATTCACTAGATCATCGGCTGGTTCTTTTTGCTCTACAGTAAAAGATACTACAACTATATCTTTGTCTGAACCCATCTTACTGGCATAACTATCTACTTCAAAAATATTGTCTACTAGCATACGCAAGTCACCTGCTAGTAGTTCTTCATTAAGCTGCTGGGACACTTGGTGCTCCTCCTACTGGTGCTGCTGGCGCTGCTGGCGCCATTCCTGCTGCCATAGTATCTGCTGGTTGTGCGGGAGCAGCATCTACTTTTTCTGTTCTGCCAATTCCTAAGTCTTCGCGCATACGATTCATGTAACCATTGAACGTGTCTTCTACTAACTTTTTTGGCATGGTAATTTCAACTAACCACACAGGAGTTCTGTCCAATTTTCCTTTTCTAGTACCTGGTCTAAAGTCATCGGGCCCTTCTATTTTCCTAGGCTGAATTAAATGTGTGCGTTCGTACTTGATTTTACATCCATAATCTAACAGTCTCTTAGCTGCCATAGGATCAGGCATCTGTTCACGAGGCCACATAAAACTAGCACTAATCCAGTGTCTGTCTATAGTAGGCCCTTCAGCTAATTCGCCATTTCTCCAGTTTTTATATACGTACATGTCCATTTCGTCTAGTACACGTTCGAAGTCTTTAAGGGCACCTAGACTGCTGTTATTACTGTAAATGGCTTCGGTATTTTGAATAATTTCTATGATGTCTCTCATCTTGATTCCTAGAAAATGCTATACTTATTTATCGGGTTTGGAATCATATACTATTAGTTTAAATTTTTTGGACGGTGTTAAATAAGTTTGTAGGACCTCTGTAGTAACTGGGCGGTCGCTACAAGTCCTACTTTTTCATAAGTGGGAGAACTTAATGAGTAAAAGAGTGAAAAAACGCTTTACTTCAGACGTAAATGTAATTGATTTTCAACCATACCTTCCTAATAAGAAGCTGCGTTTGCTGCTTCATCCTCGAAACAAGCATCAAGAATTATACCTAAACAAGCTAAGTGATGATACTAAAAACATAGTTTTTGCTATCGGCCCAGCAGGCACGGGTAAAACTCTTTTAGCTGTACAGATGGGTATCAAGCAGTATCAAGAAGGCAAGGTTGATAAGATTATTATTACTAGACCCGCCGTTAGTGTAGACGAAGACCTAGGATTTTTGCCAGGAGATTTGAATGAAAAAATGGCACCTTGGACTCGTCCAATTTTTGATGTTTTAGGAGAGTACTATAATCAGAAAGATATAGAAAACATGCTCTACGAAAAAGTTGTAGAGATCAGCCCATTGGCATATATGCGCGGACGTACTTTTAAAAATTCATACGTTATTGCAGATGAGATGCAGAATGCCACACAGAATCAAATGAAGATGTTACTAACACGTTTAGGAGAAAATTCTAAAATGGTAGTAACTGGAGATCTAGCTCAAGCAGATCGATTAAAAGACAATGGTCTTATTAATTTTATAGAAAGGATAGAGCAACACAAAAAACTAGAACGTATAGATATTGTAAGGTTCGATAGTCAAGACATAGAACGTCATGACGCTGTCAAAGAAGTATTAGAAATATACGGAGATTAAAAATAGGGGGTTACTCCCCTATTTTTTCTACTGGTATTCCTGACCGAAGTAGGAAATCAATTCCTGAGCTATCGCGGTAGTTTTTAGAATAAAACACGCGACTAATGCCAGATTGATATATGAGTTTGGAGCATTCAAGACAAGGGCTGTGTGTGATAAAAATATCAGCATTGGCACCACTGTTATGACTACGAGCCAGTTTACTAATGGCGTTACTTTCTGCATGTAATACCTCCGGTTTAGTTACAAGTTTGTATCTTCCTTGTTCATTTTCTAATGGCCAACGTGCTTGTATAGTATCAACATCTAGCCATCCGCCTGCGTCAATAGGAAAGTATTCAATATGCTCACAATTATTATCCCATCCAGCTGGCATGCCATTATATCCGTAACTAATAACTGTATCATCTTTAACAATGACTGCTCCTACTTGTAATCTCTTGGCATGACTGAGCTGTGAAAGACGTTCTGCCCAATCCATATATAAGTCAATAAATTTTTGTTTCATGGCACAGGATTTCCTTTTTCATCTACTTCTAACCAAGTATAGTCGCCTAGCCATTTAACTCTGCCAATATAATCATAATGTGCCGGAGCTCCGGTTGTCCAATCATTAGGACCTTGATGGCAAAGCCTGGTTTTGTTTATTTTATGATCAAATGCTATCCAATATATCTGATTATGGTACACTTGAAATTGATACTCAGCTGCATGTACAGCATCCGTAATTTCAATCCTGCGTTTAATTTGATCTGCTTGTTTCTGCATTACACGTACTACTTCCATAATACGTTCATACTCTTGTTGCGCATGAAGTCTAGCAACATTTAGCATTATATCTTTTTGTTTAGTCACCGGCACCAAGTCGAACTTAGGTGCCCCTATCTCCATAGGATATGTTAAACTATTGCGTCTTTCTGGATCCTTTGGATCTAATTCCATTATAGTCTGGCAAGTCCAATAAGAGTAGCAGATAAATTAATTTCTGGATCAATCACTAACGCATGATCTACTAATCCTTTTTTAATAATCAGGATAGCTTGATCTTGTTTAACTTCGTCGCCAAATATACTAGTGTTGTTATACAGCCATCGATAAACATCTCCTACTTCTTCGGGACGTATCTGTCCGCAAATTAGTTTACGAGCTTCACTGATTTTACCTTCTTTAAATAGTTGGACCATACTAATTTTCCAATCAGGTTGTCCACTATCTGCTGTATCAGGCGCATGTAATTGACCATCTCTACTGTTCATTTGTACAGTATTGATACATTTACGCAGATCAGGATAGGTAGCTTTTACAAACGTGTCAAGCGTGTCCAAGTCGAAATCAATTTCTTCGCTAACAAGTATTGTAGCAACACGAGCGGTAAACTCAGTAATATCCGTTCGTTCGATGTGAAATCCTTGACATCGTGAATGTATAGCAGGGATAATGCGATTAGGGTAGTTACAGGTGAGGATAAAACGAGCAGTTTCGTGATATTCTTCCATAACTCCACGGAGAGCAGCCTGCGCATTAGGGCTAAGATAATCAGCTTCATCTAATAATACCACCTTAAAATTTCCAAAAGGAATCATTTGTACAAAGTTTACAATTTTGTCTCTCACATCTTCAACACTGTTTGTACGACTAGCATTGATTTCTAGAACATCTAAGTCATTGATTTCTAGCACATTAAATAGAATTTTAGCTAGAGTAGTTTTTCCAATACCTGCATTTCCGCTGAACAGTAAATGAGGAATGCTACCTTCTTTAACCCAATTTTGTATTTGTTCTTTTTGTCTTTGATCTCGAAATACGTACCCGTCTAACGTCTTAGGTCTATATTTTTCCACCCATAATTCTTTCATATAATTTTTCCTAATGCGTTATAAATTAACTGGTCTAATTCTTGTTGATAATCGTTACCTACTCGCCTTTTAAGATAGATAGTTTCTAATAATGTACGATCGCTATCACTAGCATTGAATGATATATTACGACGTTCGATTTCCTTAACTAAATCGTCGTCGTCGATTTCATCTAAATCAATTTCAACATCGATGTATTTTTCTACAGTAATATATCGACTCATATCATCACCTTTGTTAATTCGTGTAGTCGATCAGCACAGTTGCGTATATCTTCGCTGAGTTGACCTTGCCCAATTTCTTGTTCTACAAGTCGAGCAATGTTATGAAGATCTATAACAGTTTGCTCTAGATTATTGTCTTTGTTCATTTGATCCTGACATTGGTTCATAAATAGTCCTTTCTAGTACTATACAGAAAATAATAGGGTCAGTCAAGACCCTTTGATTAGATATAAGGAGTAAGATCAGGCGGCTTCCAACCTTCTGGTTTAAGAACTTTGCCATCTTCGCGTTTACGAACCTTGCCAGTTTCTGGATCAATTTTGGCCATGTTAGTACGCATAACTTCGTTCCAAGCACCTTCGGCATCGCCGCCCATGCTATGAATAGCACCAATAGTAACAACGATGATATCAATTAATGCGTCTAAAGTTTCTACTTTATCATTAGCAATAATTGCATCTTGAAGTTCGTTCATTTCTTCATCGATAAGGTCTAAATACATGTTAACTTGATCTTTGTTAAAATCTTCAACAGTTTGATCACATGCTTTCATAAATGTTTCTTGTTCTTTAAATGGATTGGTCATATAGTCTTTCGTAAATATAATTGAGTTCCGGGTATACTTCTAAAAATTTAGTGTTTCTTTTATTGTCTAAGGCCTGTACAGCTCTTATAAAATCTTTCTTAAATATAGCATAATCATAATCTTCTCTCAAGAGTTCCAAGCAATTTTGGAGATTTAAATACCAATCCTTGTACATTGTTGGACGTACTACTTTTTTACTAATTTCGATTAGAGAAGTTTCTAATTTTCTTTTTGAATCAGGTTCAAATCCTAAGTTTTGAAAATTCCAAATTTCTGGACTGTGAACGTAATTAAAACTAGGATAGGCATGTTTTAAAATACCTTGTTCTTCATACCATGTAAACAATTCTTTAAGAGTCAATACATTAAACAGTGTTATACTAGTATCTAAACTTGTTTCTATACCTGCGTTTACAAATCTCCAAAAATTTTCCAGCCACTTTTCTTCATTGTAGCCATATCTAAAATATTCTCCTCGAGATCCATAATGATCATGACTCATAGCGATTTGAACTTTTCCTTGCCATTTTGTCAAATAATCTTCTACAATATCGACATTTTTATAAGTTCTAACACTGCCGTTAGTATGAAACCATAGTTTAATATTTTTATGATGTGGAAATTTTAAAAGTTCTTCGATTAAGGCGAATGTTTCAGTTTGTAGAAAAGGTTCACCGCCATTAAAATGAATTTCTTCTAAATTAGCAGAATTTTTTATTATGAAATCTAACTTACTTTCATTTTTAAAATTATCGGGATCCTTGAATTTTTCAAATGTACTACGTTGATCTTTGTCTAACCAAACAGTAAAAACATCTTTATAGTTATTTGATATAGTACTGCTGAGCCAAGGAACACAATGAATACAGGCAAAGTTACATTTATTAGACCATATTAAGTCTACAAATTTTAGATTTTGTTTTGTTAGAGTTCCATCTTCTAAGGTATGGCTGATAGAATCATCGATAACATCTTTGCCTTGTTGATTGCTTAGATCACGAGCATGACCTATGCTTGTCCCACCTCGTTCCTTGTCCCAACAAGTACTACAGCCCTCTGGTTTTTGACCTTTTAAGAATTGTAATCTTAAATTTTTAGCTAAAGGGCTGTTGTATATTTCTTCAATTGTATTATTGGATATGTTTCCTAGTACGTCTGTACTAGCGCAACAGAATTTAATGTCGCCATTTGATCCGGTCCAAACAGTATTCCAAGGAGCACAGCAAAAGGATTTACCATACTTATTTTCTACTTCGGATGTCATACTGTGGGTACATATACGCCTTCAGGCTTATAGTCTGCTACTATAAGAATGTCATTGTTATCAATTCTACGAATGGTTATTTCTTCACCTGATTCGTCTACCTTGACACCTCTAGTCCATCTACCATGAGCAACACATACCCAATCGCCGACTTGAACATCTTTTTGATCTGGACCTACTGCCCATACTCTTGCCCATCGGGCTTTAATACCTTCTGACTTTCCATCAAGGCTTTGAATAATAATACCAGAGGTAGTTTTTTCTTCGCCAAACTCCATGTCTGTGACTAGGACGTTATCTCTAATAGGATTTATTTGTCCTTTTATAACGTTCATTTTTTCTCCTTAGCTTGTTTTTTTAGTTACTACTTCTGAAGCATCTGTATGATACTCTGTCATAATATCTTCACGTTTACGAATGATTCTTCCTCCAGGGCCAATTTCGTCTCCTCTGGCGTTTACTCTAGCGTTGCCTACTGCTAAAGTCATTTCGTTTCTCATGCGAAGTTGATCTAAGTCAATTTCACGACCCTGCATTGTTCTATAAGTTCTTCTTTGTGAATCTTTTGCTGCCATGATAAGTCTCCTATAATACTACTACTTATCTCATAAATTCTTTAAAATCTAAATTATATTTTAGACTGTCTATTTTATGAACTCCTAGCATGTAAAGCACATAGCTAGACACACTTGACCCCCTGCCAACTCCCCATACTATGTTATTTTGACGCATAGTATCCACGAGGTATTTCAGCCATTTTAATAAGTCTAACATGTTGCGATTTTTATATTCTTCTAATTCTATTAGTATACGTTCTTGTTCGAACAAATTTTTACATTTTTGCCAAAGGTATTCTTCTATATCCATTTGTTTATAATTATCAGGCATGTGCCAATTAGTTTGATTAAGTTTATCAAACTCCTCGATAGTTAAGTCCTGTTTAGGTAGAGGTAAAAAAGTAAGGTTGCTGTGTTCTGAGAATTGTTTTAAATCTTCAACGATGATCGAAGACTTTAAGGTATCTAAGTCTGAACCTGTATAGATAAACTCAAACAGGTCAGACTCTTCGAATATGGGATTTCTATATTTGTCAGATTTCATTAAGACATGTTACTTGACTTTAATTAGTTTGTCAAGATCTTTGTCTCTATTTTGATATTGTTGTTGCCATTGTTTAGCACGTCTAGTTCTCATTTCTTCTTGATACAAATCTATGAACATACTAATTTGTCTTTGAACTCCTGGGTTATGTGTTTGATAAAACTTTTTACTTAACTCATGAAGTTTTTCTTCTATTTCGGAGTCTTTGAGTTGACTAAAATCTTCTGCTAATGGATGCATTATGAATAGAATCCTAAATAATTCAAGTATACAATATTTCTATTACTTAATTTAGTAGCTTCGATAATGAAATCTCCGTTTACATTTGTGCCGGTATTAAATGGAGCAGGAAAACTTCCTACTTTTCTTACTGAGCCTCCACCGCTTGTGGCAAAAACTAAAGGGAAACTAGATCCATTACTGGTTAATATTAATCTAATTCTACGTTCTACGATTTCATCTCCGGAAGGCCAGTTACCAAAAGTTATAGTAATAGCTGCTCCGATTGTGCCTGTAAACACATCTGCGTCTCTGGTATCAATATTTGTAGCTGTTGTAAGAGTACCTAAGCTAGTGACAAAATGGTTTAAACGCCTTTGAATACCGTTTTCTAATTTTTTAATTCCGCCAAAGTCATTGTCGTCGTTTAATTTAGCAGTGTTATTTTGCAAATCTGTAATTTCGCTATAGGCCTGTGCTAGGCCTTCTTTGACGTAAAGAAAATTATCTCTAAATCCTTGGCTGTTATTATCTTGCCCTGCTACGGGAAAGTTCTCGTCGATTCCTGAATATGCTATAGAGCTGGTCATGATATTGTGGTCCTGTCATTTCTAAATACGATATATTTATCATTGCTATAACCTGTTACTTGATCTATGATATATCGATCAATAGTGTAGTCAATTTGTCTAAAATCAAAGTTGCTGTACTTGATATTGAGTAATATATCGTCTGCTCTGCCCACTTTACAGAAACACAGCGGAATGGCTTTGACATATCCTAATTCTTGTACAGATCCTTCTTGTATACTTCTCATCCATAAAGGCAAAAAATTCCTATCTTTAATGCCCAGTGTTTTAATTCGATTTCGCCATAATGCTAGACTACTTGGGAATTTAGCGCCAGTATAAGGATCTCCAGCAAACATATCGCTTCTGTCTGCTGTAGCATGGAATGGAATAGGATCGTTCCAATTAGCTAGACTAGTGTTAAATGGTCCAGTTCTGTATTGATTAGTTTGATCTACTGTTACAGGTATTTGACTGTAACTAGTTGAAATCACATTAGGTAGATAAGTTTTACCTTTTTCCAAAGGATCTAAAACTTCAAGATACACTACTTCATATAAAGAATTGAATGTAGCTGGCTCGTAAGCAATGGCCTTTTTTACATTTCCTAATTTAAATCTTTTGATCTTATGATTACGTCCGGCCATGCCTACTACTGCTGCCGCTGATTTAGTTTCAATGCCAGCGTACACTAACATTTTTAATTCTGTTTGTAAACCAAAATTATAATCATCTGGACGATAGATTGCTGTGATATCAAACACTTCTGGATCATTTATAAATTCTTTAAACACTTGTCTTTGATTTAATTTTAAGAAAGGTTTTACAAAAATATTACTAAATTTTCTATCATTAGGTGTGTCCACATCTAATGTAAAGGTTCTGGAAATAGCACTGTAACCTAAGATGTCTCTTGCTTCTACAGTAAACGTATACGATTTATCTATAGTGGTTGAATCGCCGTCTAAAGTTGTAAATGTTTTTGTAGGTACTTGGGGAGTATTGTCAAAAAATCTTGTTAATCCGTCCTTGCTAGGCTCAGCAAATTGATTTACCTTACCAATAAGTTCCCCGTTCAAATTTAAGGTAATACCTGGAGGCAGTCTTCCTGAAGTCACTCTATATAACATCACGGTGTCTGGTAGAGTTGAAACTGCTTGAAGATATAACATACTGATGTATTCAGCACTTAACGATCCTAAATTACTAGGAGTGATCCAACTTATAGTGCTATCAATTTCTCCAATTATATCTACAGTAAACGTTCTTATACTACTGGCTGCTTCGGCTTTTTCAGTGTACCTTGTTGCTTTTACTGAAAATGTATATGTAAGAGTTATAGCAGGTTGGTAAGGAAGTATACCAAATACTTCTCCAGTACTTTGATCAAACTGCATACCAGGAGGTAATTTACTTAATGATCCAAAATAAACTAATGTATTGTCTGATAAGAATACTGGTAGTCCACCATCGCCCACTGTTATAATCCAATGATTATTAATCGTATCTTTTAGAACACTTGTTATAGTTTTAATCTGTGTACTAGCACCTTTTACATGATCAGAAAATCTTATTTTCTGTCCAGCTACAGGAGTTCCTTGTACATTTTTTAAACGTAGTAAGTTTTTATTTTTTCTGTTAACATCAGGATCTATAACTTCTTGACCGTTGACTAATTTACGCATTGTAGTTAAACCTGAGACATCTGGATTAACTGATTCTAAATTATAATCAATTGGCCCTACAGCTAATGCTTCGTACGTGTCAAGTATAAAAGTTTTATAATTGTTTGCTCTTACTACACCTAGATAATTAGGAGTGACCCATACTGGTGCTCTGGCATAAGTTACGTCTGCTGTAAACGTTCCGTTTCCTGTTCTAGTTACATTGTTGTCTGCTCTAAAGAAGTCATCGCCTACTACATATATTCTAAATTTTCTTTGTGCGTAATTTTCTCCGTCTGTAACAATAACAACGAATTCAAAATTTCTGTTTAGTTTTTTAGGAGCATTAGAAGGTACACTGTAATCAAATGTAGTCACATCGAAAATAAAAGTGTCATAACCGTTGCTAGGTCTTACACCGTAATCGTATGCGACTCGATCATATCGCTGTTCGTCAAAGTTACCATTACCTTCTGTAATTGGAGGAGCAAGAGTTGGTTGAACCCATCCTACAACTCTTCCAGATTCCGTAAGTATTAATCCTGGAGGTAAATCTCCCCCTCCAGATGGAATAAAGAATTTAAGTTCTTGCCCTGCTGTTATATCGAAATCAACAACTTCTAATTGAAAATCAATATATGAGCTGTCTAACACATAGTAAGCATCATTAGGACCAACAGGTAATGGTCCTGCTGCTGTTTGCCAAACAGGTTCGTCTGTGCCATTAACTGTGATTTTAAAAGTTCTGTCTGAGATTTCGCCGTTATAGCTGGCTCTAATTACAAATTTGAATTCAGTTGGTCTAGGAACTTCGAACGCAGAACCTACAATTCTGTCGTTTACTATTCTAAGTCCTGGCGGCAGTTTACCAGTGATAACTTCAAAGCTGAGATTGGTGCTGTCTTCGAACGAGTTTTGATAAGAAACAGGCAATGCTATATCCACTGCCGTGCGTTCTTCTATGGTTCCAAAACTATACCCTGATTTTTTAGTCCAAATAGTGAGCATTTTTATTCCCGCGATACTATATTTATAGGACCAGCAGTAGTAAAAATTAACCCATTTTGAATGTTACAGGACCTTTTATCTGTATTCCTGATGCTCTATGAGTTATTATAGGAGTGGAAAAAGGCCAAAAAACATAGTTCTGATTTCCGCCCCAGATACTTTCTTGATCAGTATAATCGTCATTTAGCCCTGTAGTATATATTCTATCTTGCCCTGGTATAGTAGTACTGGTTAGCCAAGACTTAACTTGTGCCGGAGTAGCACTAGGATTTTGTTGCAGATATAAGGATAATACTCCTGCTACCTGAGGACTGGCCATACTAGTTCCGCTAATGTTAACCTGTTTGTAAGAAGCATTTTCATGATAGGTTACTCCTGAATAGGCATTAGTCTGACTAGTAGCACTCATGATATAACTTCCAGGAGCACTGGTAGTTACTCCTGGTCCGTGGTTACTAAACTCTGATTTTACTTCGGTTGGATATGCTGTGGTTTCTTTGATACTGCCTACAATTATAGCGTTATCGTCATAAGGACTAGAGCCTCTATGATAGTAGATATTTCCAAAAACCGAACTAGTCCAATAGTTACCGTAATCTAGTCCGCCTGATACATCAATTTTTTCATAATTATTTCCGGCAGCAATAACTACTGTCACTCCTGCTGCTATTAATTCTGCAATATCGGTGTCAACACTGCCTACTCTTACGTTGCCTCTTCTAGTGGCACCTGATAAGCTTCCAATCATACCATAATCTGTCCTGCGGCTAGTGCCTACCCAGGTTGATCCTCTGTAATAACCACCAGTGATATTTGTGTAAGTAGTGCTATAACCCCAACTCATATTAACTATAGTTGGTCTTTTTACACCTAACACTGGATCAATTGGTTTATTAATGTGCCAATTTTTAATTACATCAAAACAATCAGCAATGACTATACCAGATCCTAGTCCGGTGCTAGGATCTGTGTCACCTGCTCCTTCTAGTCCACGCACTTTTAAACTGTAAATCCTAGCGTTTTTACCCCATCCAAATGTTTTCCCTGAAGCTATTCCTGCTACATGTGTTCCGTGTCCGTCAAAATCTCTATAGTGGTTGGCGCTTTGTGTGCCAGGTAACCCGCTTTCTGTATACCAATTTATCTGTTGTACTCTAGGGTTTCCAAAAGAATCGTTGAATTCTGGATGTGTAACTTCTATACCGCTGTCTTGAATTACAATGTCTACTCCAGTGCCATCATATAGGTATGAATAATCTCCTGGAGCATTAAGTCCTCCAGCATAAGGATCTGTATAGCTTATACATCTTCTTAATCCCCAATTCTTAAAATCGCCTGTACTAGTATAGGTTTTAGTAAAATTACCTGTTTGAACGTTAGTTAATCCGATCTCAATATCTGTTCGTTGATCTGGAGGAATTTCTACACTGTACACACGAGGATCATTACGTAAAACATCTGCTTCTTGCTCAGTCAACGCATAGTGACAACTACGTGTACTGCCTGGTCTATTATTAACAATATCTACAGCATGATCTGGAACGAAAGGGTGCTGATTAGTAGAAGACTCCATCTCGTGCCAAAACTGATCATAATTCACATCCGCTTTTAGAGATACAATAAATTCTCTTCTTTCCATAATAATCCTAATTAAGGTTCTTGAGCAATAGCTCTCCAGCCACCACCTAGATAAACTACCATTTGTTCTTTACCTGGAGCACTTAACGGATCCCATCCTGTTCCGTCTGCTACTGCTACCATACCCGAAGCAGGACTAACTGGAGCAGCAGTCATTACAGGTAGATTAAATGTTCCAGAAATATTAAATCCAAATTCTTTATTAGTGACTTTAATTTTAAAATCAGCTGTGGTTGAAATTTCTGCTGAACCTAATCCAGTGCTAACAAATTCTTCTGCGTATATTTTATTATCTACTGTTAAGTCATTTTGTACTGTTACATCAGAATTGAAAATAACTGCTGGAGTAAAATTAATAGCAGAGCTGTCGTTAGTGTCAATCGTGCTGACATTGATTGTGCCTACGTCCAATGTACCTGAAATATTAACATCTTCTAGTAGATTAATTACACCTGTACCGTTAGTGCTTAAATCTAAATCAGCGTTAGAATGTATAGTTGAAATTAAATTGCCTTCAATTCTAATTGTTGAATTGACTTCTAGTCTAACAGGAACACGTACAGTTTGATATTCGGTGATTACTAAACCGTCTGATAGTACATAACCTGCTCCAGGCTGAGCAGTTGCGAATTTAAGAACACCAGCAACTCCTGGACTACCTGAAATCGCAGGAGGAACTTCTGCTACCTGAGCAAACATAACAGCAGACGGAGGAACAGGGTATCCATTTATAGGAACAGAATTCACACCATCTAATGTTGTAAACGTTATCGAACCAATCATATCATTGACTTGAGCAGCGGTCGTTGAGTTAAAAGTTCCTCGACCTCTAGTAAAGTTCAGTGATGTAGTAATTGGGCTGTTATGAACTTGAATTAAGTCCACCATAGTTAATTCATTGTTTGCCAAAGGAACAGCAGTGTCGATTACACGTAACTTAGCTCCTATTTCTACTGGGCCTAGACCATTATTGAGATCTAATGTACCACCTAAACTGACGAATGGGCTTTCTCCGTTAGGAAAAATACTAATTGGGTTAGGAGTAGTTTCTCTGATTGTTCCACCAGAAGTATATGCAGTAGTATTCGATGTTTGAATAATCACTGTGGTTGTAGTAGATGCTGATCCTTCTACCGCTGGTCTAGTTTCGTAAACAGCGTTCCAGCTAGAACCAAGTCCAGTAACTCCTTCTATTTTTAGAAATCTTTGATTATAGTAAGGAGGATGCGGGTGGACATTAAATGTAACAGTGGCTCTGCCTACTACTGGAGTACTATGTTGAATATTTGTAATTGTTAAGGGAGTACCAATTAATTGTGCCACATGTGTAGCTGTTGCAAACTTATCCGCACTAAGAGTTCCCTGCTCTGAACTAAATCGTAGGTCTGGTCCGGAACTAACTAATGTGCTAGAATTAACTGTGGTATAATAAGGAATACTAAAGACTTCGTTATTAGTAGGAGTAATAGGACTGGTTACAGTTAAACGAGCCGGAGCCAGCGTGTCATCTACAGCAATAGTAATACCGTTACCGCCTAAAAATTGCAGCGTTTCGTCATTATTAATTCTTGTTTGTGTAGAATCAGATCCTGTTACAAACCAACCCACGTCCTCTAAATTAGCACTGCCACCACCGCCAACTACTCCGGATCCATCGATATTAACAATAGTAGTACCACCAGTATCATTGACATTGACACTGATACCATTCGCACCTAAGAACTGAATTGTTTCAGCATTGTTAATAGTTTTTAATGTTGAATCAGAACCGGTAACATTAAACGCAAAGTTTCCACTTGCCGCAGGAGGTGTTGATGGAAAACTAACTGTGGCAACAATCTTTCCTGCGGCATCGTCGTAGGAAAATGTAATCCCATTATGCGGATTGCTAATGTTTGAAGTAAATCTTATCGCACCATTAGTAAACGCATCTGCGCTACTAACGCTAATTGTATTGGTAGCTGTGACTATAGCTGTAATTGTACAAGTGTTGTCAAAACCAAAACTGCCTACTCCACTTACTTTTGTCAGTGTCTGACCTACTTGTAGTCCTGTAAGTGAATCCAGGTTGTTAATGGAAGCTGTATACGGGCCTGAGCCTGCTGCACTAGCAATTATACCATTAAATGCTCCTGGTTTTGCGGATAACAGATCAGCAGTGATGTCTTGAAGATATTCATCATTCAAGTAACTCTCAGCATCAACAGCTACACCGCCTTGAGTAACACCGTCGCCTACCCACAATTTTTTAGTGTCAGTGGTCCAAATAGGTTCACCAATCGCTGGTGTATACGCTGCTCTTTCCGCATTTGTTCCACGTCTTATTTTAAAAGCCATTACTTTCTCCTAAACCTTTACAGTCCACCTAGATCTATCGTCACAGGACTGGGCAGAGCTATTGTGCCCATGTCTACGTCTATTGTCATTAAAAAATACTGAATTGGTGTTGCTGCTATACCGCCTGGTTCGCTTAATTCGCCAGCACCCAATGTACCAAAGTCCCAGTCTACATCTGTGCCA